>Ga0209512_1000400_pt1 | contig 74425 bp, 84 predicted proteins | sample frozenSSSSmetaG_FD_184142 | JGI IMG/M metagenome (GOLD analysis project Ga0209512, IMG submission 184142) | Glacier valley bacterial and archeal communities from Borup Fiord, Nunavut, Canada, to study Microbial Dark Matter (Phase II) -... | ecosystem: Environmental > Aquatic > Freshwater > Ice >...
ATCGTGAGCTACTTGTTTAGATCATGGTGCGTCGCGTTCATGAAATGTGAAAGCGGCGGTGGGAAAATAGGTGCACGAGCCTCATGGTACCTCGAGGGGGGCAAATACTAAATGCCACCCACTGTACGTCCGGACTGCCTACTGTGTACGGTACGTCCGAGATCTCGAGATCTCGAGATCTGGAGAGAGCATGCGCAGACCATCTTGAATGCGGGGAAGGGTATCGCCGGGCTTGTTGAGAAGGCATCTTAGATGAAGTTCCGCTGTCCATCATGGTATGTGACCAGGCGCTGTCCACTCGGCCCTTTTCACATCTCCTTGTCCTTCTCCTTCTCCTTCGCAGTCTCGGCATCCAGAGTCCAGCTCCAAGAATCCAATAAATCCAATATACTATCTTCCTTCATCGATGCATCACCCGAGCTTCCAGAGACCCCATCTCTGGCCCAGATGCAACGTAGCATGCCCATGCTCATGCTCATGCTCGCAAGGATGGCCGATGGGTATTCTCCGTCTTGGTGGCTTTCTTTCATCGGTTCATCAGAGAGAGAAGCTACACACCTGACTTTCGGTTCGTACGACTTTGAAAACGTTGTTTCGCGAAACATCACACGTCTCACAACAATTGAACTCGACAGAATCCGTGAATGGAGGCCCCAGAGTCATTCGAAGCATCTGGATGAACATGTTGGACAATACTACCCCCGCGGCATGAAATAGGAGAAGCCAGAGAGGCCTTGGAAAGGAAAGTGACACGAGTTTGACATTGTATCACGTGAGATAGTTGATGCAAAAGAAAAAGGTACAACGTATCCTGACCCTTGGTGAAGAAACGCAAGATTCACGGGTCGATATTCAAAATGGACTAAAGAATACTGAAAAGTTGCAGGAATTCGTGCAGCCTGCCAAGTATCATGTGATTGCAACACGCCTGCTGTTTTAGAGCTCTTCATTTGACGTACGCATGATTGATACTACAGGACGAGAGGGGAATTCTACCCAACAGGAAGGGCATTACTTCGTGAGGAAGATGACGCATAAGCCAGTGGTAGACACCGCTTTTCTGCCAGCCATGTTGTCTCAAGCTCTGACAGTTGCAAGAGAACGATGGGGAACAGCCATAGACGCAAGAATGTGCCTTTACGGGTGGGGAAGCACGGCAGATGTCTCTGAAGCGATGTCTGAACCGATGTCTCAGACACCAACACATCCACGGGAATAGAGCAGCAGCGAGCTTGATAGCAGCCTATCGGTTCCTCTACCATAAAATCATGGAGAGCGGTCAATCAGAGTTGAAATCTACAGGATAAAATCGTTGCGAGCAAGACCCTTCAATGTTGACGCCCTCAATCGATACCTTTCAGTCTCTGTTTGACTTTTTGGTGAAAAGGCCTCGAGTCCTGTGTCACAAGTCAAAGCTCCAGCAAGCACGGACTCATCTCCGCGTTTATTCTCCTATTCTCCGATAGATTGAGGTGGCTGGATCGAAGAAGGAAGATTGACAAGAGCTCTCTGTTTTACAGCTCTGATCACCACTTGGCGGGAAGTGAACCCGATTCGTTTGGTCAGATCTCTGGTCTGGAAAGGGCCGCAGACGGGTCGCACACTACGAATTGCTGCATGAGCTTGCATGCCCTGGCTCTGCATTATGCGATCCACCGTGTGGCGTTGGTGAGAAATGCAGTTTGTGAATGGTTAAAACGAATGGTCAAAACTTGCGGCTGAGTGCGCGAGCATGTCACTATTTGGACGACATGTCTACCATGGTAAGCTATAGGGCGAGAGTACAACATGAAGTTGCGCAACTTTTACAGAAAATGTAGCCTGGTAACAGCAAATTTTAGTCTATGCCTTCAATTGTAGACTGGCAGGTTTGGGTTAATTTCATCCTCATTTCGTTATGTTTTTTGCTTTTTACAGAGATTATACTATCAATATCCACGACGAACCTTACGGGCCAGATCTTCGTCAGCTTCCGCGCTTACGATGGAAATAGAAAGTGATGCAGACGCGGCAAGGCATATCTGGGTCGTTTGCATGGCTTTTATGCCGCTCCATGCAAGCATCGCGCTTTTCTCGCATGCGCGTTCCCGTCCCATACGTTTGCTCAACGCCGATGCCGCATCATCAATGCCTGAAATCTCAAGTATACTTCACAAATTGGGACAAGCTTCGATCTCATTACCACCTGAGCTCAAGCCAACGACTGCGTTCACAAGTGGAAACGTGCCCCCCACTGTCTCTATCCGACCAGGGCCTCCAGAAAGCGATCTACCCACATGAATTCGCCCCGCCTTTGAGCTTGGGCATCTGTGATTGACTGCCACTGCCGCATCTAGCAGGAAAGACGTGATTAGAGGATGGGTCGGATCGGGGATTTGGCTCCGCGGGAAGGCAAGACATCTGATACATCTGGCTCTGTGATAGAATTCTCACCTGTTCAGATATCAGATAGCACGGGAGGCTCTGCGACCCGTGATGATATGGGCCTTCTCATATTATTAGGTATAGCCTTTCATGGAATGTGCAGGCATTGTATCTCTGACTTTGTGCGGAAGGCAAGCCTTGCCCGCTCCCGCAGGACTTTGGGCCTGCCTGGATTTGGCAAATGGCCAGCGCCAAGACCGAGTCTTTCGACATCAAACTATGGTAGAGAATAAAGGATATTCCATGGCTCATACAGTAGATATACTGTTATTCTCTTTTTCTCATGAGCTGTTCTCATTTTATGTACTACTACCCTTCACCTATCTTGCTATTTCTACTTTGTTGTCTGTACACTATTCTTCGAGACGTCTTAAAACTGAGCCTTGGGCAACTTCTTGCCATTGAATCATTCCAAAAGATCCAGTAAGACAAGCAGACGTCTTCCCTCCTGCGGCCTCAAGCATGGAATACTGGCGGTGTGAAGATGTCTTGAATTTGTATCTAATGCATGCGTATAGCTGAATCATAACTGTCTGCTGATTCCAGAGCTTCACGCCTGGCCTAACTGCATGCAAGAAGCTGCCAACCGGCCAAGTTCCATATCGTCATCATCATTATCAGAAAACCCTCTCTCTGAGTATTTTCGCTCTCTCCAAGTCTGGTATACCAATCATATCGACCCTCAGGACAAGCATAGCATCACCGCCGCAGTCCTTCCAAGGAAGCCCACAGCCTCCACTTGCATCTCTGCATCTCCCATCGCCGCCGCAGAATCTTCTCTGCTCTTCAGTGCATCCAAGACAACGCGGGCGGTGAAGCACTCCCACAATGCTTATCAACGCACAGCCCCGTGCTGTCTTGGGCTTCCGTGCCTTTACCCCTCAGCACCGAACACTTCGACCACAAGGGCTCTTTGAGATGGAGAACAACGACTTGGACGCCCTGTCCTTCCAACCTGCGGATCTAGCCGGGCTTCCCAACGAGGATTGGAAAGACAGCTTTGAAGGGCTCGAACAGGAGAACTTTTTGGTAAGTGCTGCAATTCCTCGAGTTAGATCCGTGGCTGATGTTCCAGAATCCGTTCGCTACCGCCGCATACAATGATCCGTATGAGGCCCTCTCTTACTATGAAAGGACGCAGTCCGCACACTCTGCTCCTCGAGCTTTTCCAACTCATCCTGCAGTGCGTAGACCACAGACGCTCTACACAAGAAAACTCGCCCCTCAGTTGTCAGATTTTCAGACTTCTCAGCCAGTTGATTACTGGAGATCCACAGTCATGCTCAGCCAAACAACTCACGACTGGAGGAGGATAGGCTACTCAAATGTCCCAGATCTTTCTCGCCAGTATGAGAACTTCTCGTCGCCATTTTCTCCGCAAGCCAGTCGGCAGCCTTCATTTGAAGTGGACTTTGCTTATCAACCCTCGAGCGCCCTCAACTTCAACTCGGCTGATACCCAAGACGGGTTGGACGAAGACCGTTGGTGCTGCAATCCCAAGGAGGAGGACTTGAGCAACCGCAATCACGACCTCTCGTTCTCATCATACGACGGAATGAGCAGCACATTCGGCGCTTTTGAGCTAACGCCGCCGATGCGCTGGCAGGAAGATACTGCTCCAGGGGGGACCATATCTCCCAAGGTCCTCTCACTGAGCTCATTGTTTTCATCCTCTGCTGCATCGCCATGCCACGATCATGACCTCGAGAAACCCTCAGAGATGCATGAGCTTTCATTGCACTGCCCTGACGACAACATCAGCCATTATCATGGCCCAAAATACCTCGCCGAGCCAGAAACGCATCAATCCTCCACCCGCCATAAGCTGCCCAGCAAGCCCATCCGCCAACAATACGTGCCCATCTTGCCCAGCACCGACGCAAAGGGGACCAAGAAGCGCGCATCGATTACCCGCCAGACGATGGTACGTCGCTCTCCCTCCCACTCCTCTCCCCCGCATCTAACTCCGCCAGGCCTCCCCAGCCGCACCCGCCAAGTCCTCCACCACCCAGCCCACCAGCAAACCCAAACATGCCCCGCCTCCGCGCACCGACCCCAAAGACGAGTTCCTGATCGCGTCCAAGCTGGCGGGGATGTCGTACCGGGAGATCCGGCGGGCGGGGGGGTTCAAGGAGGCGGAGAGCACGCTGCGGGGACGCTACCGGACGCTGACGAAGAGCAAGGAGGAGAGGGTGCGGAAGCCGGAGTGGCTGGAGGGGGACGTGAGGTTGTTGCGCAAGGCGGTGGTGAAGTTTGGGAGGTGTGGGGAGAGGAAGGGGCCGGAGGCGGGGAAGGCGAGGATCCCGTGGAAGAAGGTCGCCGAGTATATTGTGGAGCATGGCGGCAGTTATCGCTTTGGGAATGCGACGTGTAGGAAGAGGTGGGATGAGTTGGTTGCAAGTGGGGAGGCGAGATGAGGGGGGAGGTGGGATGGGATGGGATGGGATGGATCGGTTAGATGGAGAGAGGAAAACTTGTAATCGTAATCATGTGAGCTGGAGGCTTTAGTGTCGCAATTGAGTTGGCTTGAAATATCCACTCTGTCTAGATGAATGGCAGTGCCCCGGTAATCTGAAATGCTTTCTCTCCCAAGCAAGGACGCAAAGTCATAAACGTAGCAAGAAGCGTCATATGTCTCTTCAAGAACCATTCATCGTCGATAGCGTGTTGCAGGTACTGTGGAGAAGACAGCGCGAGATGTTAATGCGTGACGAGCACAGCTGTGATGGCAATGGCAGATATTTGGTCGCATTTTGAAAGAGCATGTGCGGCTGCTGTGATGAATGGGTAATTGACAAATAAATGGCTTGTTGCAAACTAAGTAGAGGTAGGCGGAATGTGGGTAGGTAAGTAGTTAAGGCATGGCGAAGTATAAATAGAGTAATGAAGGCCCTTTACAGGGTGTGATATTCTCGTTGAAACTGACGTGCTACTGTAAGATATAATCCAAGGGACTTTTCCTGTAGGATACATAGATTATCTGTGCCTATTGGTAGTATAGATAATAAGTACAGTACTGATGGGTTTACGAAAGCAATGCTGGTGCTGGTGCTGGCAATGAAGCCGGTAATATTATAATATACACTGCATACAAATACAATTGAGGATCTAAGGGCATTAAAAGGATCTTGATGTCCATTATTGTGCTGAATTACTTCTTTGATCTTATATAGACAATCAATACTGCAACTATAAATGCCACAATCTGTGCTAGCCATTTTCTAAAATCAGATCATGGTGGTGGTGGGGATCCAGTTTGAAGCGCAAATCGTTGTCCCACAAGTTGCACAACTAACAGGCTTTAAAGCCCTTAGCAAAGCAGGCCTTACAAGAAAATATGAGGCCGTAGAAGGCTTTATTTGATATGCAAGGCCGACGGAGTTGTGCCTGACTTTTAAAGGGTGAATTTCTTCATTATGTCTAGACTCGTTTCAGTCCAGATCAGAAATTTGGACCTCAGCACCACAACCACCACGATCAAGCTCTTTCTTCCTTTTTCTTCCATCCCCACAACATATTTGCAACAACGGCAATTGATACGCTGTGATTACATTCTCTATACAACATCTCTTCATTACATGAATCCATCGGGATGAGCTTCAATCTGCCATCTGGCGTAGATCGGATCTCGAGATCGAGCTCAGGGATCCAGGGGCTCAACACGGTGAATTAGTATCATGACTGACTGATGATAGGAACTTCAGAGCCGTTTACAGTGGTCAAAAGAACTGTTCATTGCGGTTTAATCTGCAATAGTTGATATGTGGCCTTCCATTTCTTGATGGTTCTCATTGCCACTGCTACCTTGCCTGGCTTCTCTTGTTGAGATTGCTGGGATGGATGGCTCTATGGTATCCCATGATCTCTCACATCCTTTCATGAGATTATATCTTATCAATGACCTCTACTAACCTACGTCGTTACAGCAATTATAGCATACACAATTATAGCATACATCGGTAGAAAGAAGATCCTAATAGCTTCATACATCAATAAATGCAGAAAGTCATTGCGAACATCTGTCTCTCTAAGATTTGAGTTCTCATATGTATACCCAGCTGATCGGCTTCTTCCTGCTTATATCGTCAGTGGATGATTCATTCATTGCCTTGGGCTCGGGATTCACATCTCGACTCCATCCCAATCAGGATCCGGCACTCTTGCTAACACACCTTAAGATCGCGACTGTTCCCGCCTGGTTCTCGCTGGAATATCCAACTATCCAAGCCCATAACTAGCCAGCGAAAGCCACAAATATAGAATAGACGTCAGACTCTGATCCCGGATTCCCTAATGCGCCCACCCCTGCAACTGCAACTGTGCCAGCACTAGATTCCTCTAGATGTGATGATTTTGTCAGTAGCGATGAGTTCAGCGCCGCTCCAACTTATGAACTTCTGGGCATGCTCTGTCCTACATCTGGTTCTGTTCGATTTTCTCCATGCTCCACTAGATCAACAAAGTCGATCCACTATGTCATTCCAAAAGAGGTACTCTCGTATGTGTATGAGTATCTTGAGGGCAAGTGCATCCGCAATGTGTCGCATGATATGATCAGCTCTCGACGTGGTAAGCATCGCTGGCAGGGTTGTGGAGCTGTCAATGTCCTTGCAATTCCCTGCAAATGGTTCCATGAGTTTGTTAAGGAAGAACGACAGCTCAGATATCTAAATGGAACAGAATCAGCCACGATCAACTCGTCCCTTGGAATGTGGAACCCAGCTCTTACAACAATTGAGCTTACCATCGATGACCTGACAGAGGACTCCGTTTTCGAGTATATAGACAAACTCGGCAAGGGTGAGTCTACTCTTCAACACTGCAGGAATCTTCTCTTTGATTGTAGTGAGACAAGCAAAATTAGCCAGCACCACTATTTTGCGATAGAATTAGGCATTCATATTGCCAGAAAGTTAGAGAACATAACGATTATCTTCCCATATGATAAGTTTATTGACAAATGTGATGTCGTGGTGGAATTACTCGATATTTGTCTGCTAGAATTCCGAGCCTCTCTCCCCATCAGAAAAAAGGTCACAGCATCAGTAAACAAGAGCTGGGTGCACCGCACTCCTAGAATTGAGCTTGTTGTGAGGAAACCAATGGGCCCACCAACGCCGTGAGAAGAGTATGATGAGATTTTCGAGTTTTGGAAGTTCGGTGAACCACGCACCGCATATATTAGAGCAGGACACTTGAACTTTGAGACTGGATGGACAACTGGAGATGGCGAAACCACGCGGCACCAGTCGCACTGGTATGATATCACTAAGTCTGACTGGGAGGACGATGAGATTCTGGTTAGTGTGCTGGCCTGTATGGGGGGGGGGTCTTGGAACATGAAGATGCAAATGTGCAGCATTGGCGTCATGTTGAGCGACAAAGATATGGTGAGGAAAAAAACGCAGTAAATACAGGCTAAGGATGGATGAGCAGCTGCTCTTTTAGAGTTGTTCAGGTCCCTAGAAAGCCACCAAAATGGTTTCCTCCGCTATTCGCCATGACTACCTCCGCTCTGGCAGCGAGCTTTCTTTTACAGCACAGCCATCTTTAACAAAGTAAGGGCCGAGCTCTCGGGCTCTACTGAGTCTCTTGAATTTTAGGAACGATAGTGCCAGACCAAGGCATAGAAAAATCTTAATCATTAATTTCCGCCAATTACCCACACCACAGCCACTTGGAGCTGAGGGTATTCAGGAGATAGTGGAATCAAAAGCAGGGATAACGGGATTTCATGGAGAGCGGGACTATGATATAGCGGAAGCTGAGGGCAAACGACAATGGCGTTACAAAGGTCTAATTGAGCAAAAAAGGGGAGTTCAATCGCAGATAGGCCTCAAAGAAACTACTCATAGAGATTAATACAGCACAATGAAAGAAATCATAAACCAAACCCCATTTTTCCATCTTATGTTGTTCCCTAATGCCCTGCAAATAGAATGTAATCATGACGAGCTGTCGGCCTGTCGGCCAAACCCAAGATCTCTGGAAATAATGCAAGATTGAAGAGACAGATTGATAACATAACGAGATCTGTAAACTCGATCTGCCCTTTATGGACCTGAAAATAAACTCACTGGATCTCAAGCTTGATTGCATCTCCATTCTCCAGTGCTCCACCACCACATTGTCAAGATCAAGCCCAAGGCTGCGTTCCTCATGGTCGTCGAACCATGAGAGATAACCATGCTATAATTTGTAGGACCTTAGCATCATTACATATAATACAGCAACAAAACAAATACATGAAAATCAATTTCGTCAAACCATGAGAGATAACCATGCCATAATTTGTAGGACCTTAGCATCATTACATATAATACAGCAACAAAACAAATATATGAAAATCAATTTCATTCACTTCATGCGTTGTGCAGTCTTGACGTTGAAATTATTAGTCACGTGATATGCCTCCCCAAATCCACGCTAGGGTTCGCTTAGCTCCCACTAGCTCGCACCGTAACTTCCACACAAAATATCCAGAAGTCAACTTTCTCGAGATTTCCCCAAAGAGTATCGACAACCACCGCAAACATGAGCGCCCTCAACAAGATCGCCCAGAACAGCCCATCGCGCGCGAGCCCTTCGGAGCTTGAGACCAGCATCGCGACTGCTCTCTACGATCTTGAGTCGAACACCGCCGACCTCAAGGTTGCGCTCCGCCCTCTTCAATTCGTGTCCGCACGCGAGGTGAGACGACCCCGAGCAGAATTTACCTGGTGTGAATAGGTCTCGCAGTCTTGACAACACTCGAAAGAGAGAGTCCGAAACGATTGGCAATGGCACCAGGTTGGACTGTCGTATTGTCGATGTGATGACGGGCCTGCGAGTGAGAGGTCACGAAGCATGCATACTATACAGATGACGTGGTGTCGGCGCAAGTTGGATTCGGACGGGCTGCGGACCATGTAACAATGGAGATCGCATGCTGACTTTGATCGTTGATAGATTGAGGTTGGCCACGGCAAGAAGGCTATTGTCATCTTTGTCCCCGTCCCATCCCTTCAGGGTTTCCACCGTGTGCAGCAGCGGTAAGCAAACCTCACTTCTCCTCGCGCTCAATTGAGCATTACTGACATCTCAACAGCCTCACCCGTGAGCTCGAGAAGAAGTTCTCTGACCGCCATGTCCTGATCCTCGCCTCGCGCCGCATCCTGCCACGCCCAAAGCGCTCCGCCCGCTCCCGCACCTCCCAGAAGCAGAAGCGCCCACGTTCGCGCACACTCACCGCTGTCCACGACGCCATCCTCACCGATCTCGTCTTCCCAGTCGAGATCGTCGGCAAGCGTCTTCGCACCAAGGAGGACGGCTCCAAGGTCCTCAAGGTCATCCTCGACGAGAAGGAGCGTGGTGGTGTTGACTACAGACTCGACACCTACTCCGAGGTCTACCGCCGCCTTACCGGCCGTGGTGTCAACTTCGAGTTCCCACAAGGTGGTGCCGCTGAGTACTAGATGGATCTCGTCAGGTAGATGGGTTTCTGGGCCTCTCGGTTTATGCGTGGGATGTAATGATCGGACGGGTTGGCGTTGTAGCGAGATCTCAGCGTTGGCTTGCATGAATAAAGTCTTGCTGATCATTAACCAAAAACTGCGTTTGATTTTGAATTGTGTTGTGTTGAATGTATGTTGATGGTATACGATGAGACATCAATTTCTTATGCAAACGTCAAACTCCCTCAATCCCCAAGCCGCACAGTTTCAATTAGTCATATGTTATGGAATAGTGTCTCTTGAAGTCAGTCAAATGGGTATCTATTATGGGCGTCAAGTCATCTATCCATCTCCTCTACTCGCGCGCAATCCTTCCCATCCCCAGCACAACCCAATAACCCAACTCCCTCTTCACCTTCTCACCCGCCTTCTCCTCGCCTTTCTCTCCCTCTCCTGCCTCCGCCTCCCACTCCACCCTCATCCTAACCGGAATCTCCAGTACATCCTCGTCCTCGCGCAACTCGTCATCCTCATCCTCCTCGTCCTCTCCCTCCCCGTATCCCCTCTCACTCTTTGCATCTTTAAACATATCGACACTCAAACTCGCAGGCACGACTTCGACAACGACGCCCACACTGTTGCGTCCTCGCTCGAACACTTTCCCCGCCTCAGCAGCCCCCTCGCCACTCCCGTTGCCCCCGGAGCCGCGATTTTTGGGATCAGCCAGCGCGTCGTCCCACACGTCAGCGTACGCTTCGCGGCTGGCGCCGACTTCGAATTGCGGGCAGAGGATCGTAACTTTATGTTTAAACCTCCCCGGCGTCTGCGCCTTCGTCGCCAGCGTCACGCGGATGCGTTCATACAGCGGGTTCTTGACGGTGAGGATAAACTGCGCAGTGCGATGGGGCTGAAGCAAGCCTGTGGCAGCCGATCCGGTTGTGGCTGCGATTTGTGAGGAGCTCGAGGAGGTTGGAAAAGGCTTGATGGAGAGCGTTGGGATGTAGGACGCTGCTACCATTTTCATTCTGAAACGGGCGGTTTGGACCTTGGCTTCAGGCCGCACGACGATGTGTTTGCAGGTCTTGCAGCGCTTGGTGCGTTTTGTCCTCAGGAGGTATGGGACTGGTCGGAGCTCATCGGTGAAGTGCGGGCCGTATGCGCTCTGGATTTGCTGTTCGCGTTGTGCGGTAGAACAAGTACCTGCCCAGCCTTCCTTCTGGATTTTTTTGATAGTAGAAACTTCGTCTGCGGTCGATGGGGGGAGGATAAGGCCTTCTGAGGGCAAGAGGGCTTCGCGCATTAAGGACACGCTCTTCTTCGATGTTGAAGGTGAAGAGAAGGTAGTGTAGAGATTCATGATTCGTGAGAGGGCGTTGGGTGAGGCGTAGGTATAATCGTTTGTAAACGGCATTTTGTCGTTTGAGCCCTGGCTGGACATCTGTCCCTGATAAAACGTCCTCAGGTTTGCAAATCGCGTTTCTGGATCGGGATTTGGATTTTGAGCTCCCTTATCTCCAGCATCTTTTGCTTCGTCTGTATCCTCGGACACTTTGGATAAGGTAGACCGTCGTTCTCCATGCCGTCTATCGACGTCCCGTCCCAGGGCTCGCTCCTTCGCAGGCACGACGATCTGTCCACCATTTCGGATTCGAGAGAGCTGGTTGTAAATTCCGTTGGATTTGTCGAATTTTATGCCAATTTCTGTGGAGCACCAGGAGCAGCAGGGGCAAGTGAGGACGTAGTAGGTGGTCGATTCGGCACCCAGCAAGGAGTTGGCTGGAGGTGCTTCCGTTGTAGTCACGTTGAGGGGAGAGATGCAGATAGGACATTGGAAGCAGGATCTGGTGCATCTGTTGGAATAGGATATCAGTAACCACATCGCGGAGAAGTTATGGACTTGGGGATGTTGGCGCAAACGGACCTATTCCCTTCACTCTTTACAGTACTGCTTGGTACTTCAAACAGACAATTGGGACAAAACCAAGTTACTATCTCGTCTGCCATACATCGCTGACACCGTATTTGTGCGCAGATCTCGCAATAATACAAGTGATCGGGCGGGTATAAACTGTACTTCGCGCGTAGAGATCGTGGGTCGAAGTCCTCATCCTCCTCCACTATTTCCTCACTCGAATCGACCGAAGCTTCGTCTGCTTGCCGTAAATCCCTGTCATGGCGATTCTCGGAGGTACAGGGACATTGTATGTATGTATAAGTATAGGGTAGTGTGGCGGCCATGACTATTGTAGGTATGTGGTGGGAGGTACGAGGCTGTAATTATTTTTGGGGGTGAGGGTCGGTCGCGACAGTCGCGGAATCTGGGGAAAGCTTGGCCCAACGTCACGAAAAGGGGGGTCTTCTACGGACAACAAAGGTATGATAAAGGGAGTAAATCTATAAAATTATGGCTGCTGTAATATTTGTGTCTAATCTTATAAATATTATATCTTTAAAACCGTCGTCTACCGTCTAACATGTCAAATTATATAATTCCGCAAACGGATCCCAGTTCGGATCCAAGTGCCGCTCATACTCCATCCCATTCGCGATTCCTGTTGCAGTCTCCTCCCCATAAACATCCGCGATCCAAGCCAGCATCACATCAATGCCAGCAGACACACCCGAGCCTGAATACACCTTCCCATCCACCACCCACCGCGCATGGGCGATCCAGTTGACCTTGGGCCCCAACGCGATAGTCTGAGCCCAGGAGCGCTTATTCGTCGTCGCTCTCTTGCCGTCCAGAACGCCCGCGCGTGCTGCGATTCCAGCGCCCGTGCAAACTGTGATGAGGTACTGGAGGCGCGGGTGCCGCGTCTTGACGAAGACGATGGCGGAGGTGAGATTTGGGGAGCGGGTGCCGATGCCGCCGGGGACGATGGGCACGATCAGGACGTCGAGGGGCGGGGCGGTGGCGAAGGTGTGTGTGGGCAGCACGCTCTCGCCGAAGGAGGAGTTGAAGGGGTTCGTGGTCGCGGAGAGCACTTTGGTGGAGACGGGCTCCAGGGTGTCGGCAATCAGGGAGAGATTCATCTTGTGCTGCCAGGAGAGGAGATTCAGGGCATCGAGGGGGCCGAAGACGTCGATGGCTTGGAAACGGCGGAAGATGATCATGCCGAAGTTGACGGGTACTGCGGTAAGTTTAAATTGTGATACAGTTTTGGCATGTCTTGCAACGCACGTTTTAAAGCATTGCAAGCAGTTCCATGGTATGTTGAGAGTCAGGCAATGGTTAAGAGTCTCTTAAGCCACATCGTGGCAGCTGGTTCTCTTCGGACTCAAAATTCCAACAACTATGGCGTCTGAGCCTTAAGGATATTGAAGCTATCTTCTATCGCGATGCATAGGATGGCATTTTTTTTATCTTGATTGAAGGATAGAAGTTCCATCTACGGTGGGCTATATATACAGGACTCAGGAGCAGAGGTGAATAAGAGTAGGTGAATATCGATTCACTTCAATATCTTCGAATAGCATATCATGGGATGCAGTTCATGTGTCAGCAGTAGTCCTTAAGGATAAAGTAACTTGTCGCGGCTAAACCAGGAGGATATAAAGAAAGACTTTACTGTACATGCAAGTCAATTATCCTTACAATTGGCGGATGACAAACTACCTCAATCTCGCTCGGTAATTTATGAATCTAGATGCATCTTGAATCCCTTAAATGGGGAATAATGGGGGATTTACAACTTAATATATCCCGTTTGGTTTCGGCTCTTCTCAATGCCAACCCACTGGGAACTATCCGATTGATTGAAGTATCTTTTAAGTGTCGACGGGAGTGCTTAGAATTCTCCAAGGACCAATCTAACTAGACGTAAAAAGGAGCTTAATTACTAGACAACTTCTCATTCTTAAGTAAATGTTAAAAATTGTATTCTTAATTAAGTCAATCCTTGATTTCTTATGACCCATTGTTATTTGAATTTCCTCATTGGAAATTCAAACTAGAGACTCATGTCTAAAATATTATTAAGCAATTCACATAGTTGTCAAAACTTTTAATTATGGCAACAGTCTTTATAAAAGCTTATAAAATAAATCATTTTTGTCATGAAGTACTTCACGCTGATTTTAAGCTAGGTCGTTTATTAAGATTAATAACTTGTGCATGGTAGAATGTGATAATCGTTTGTTAAATTGTTATAATCGACAAAGGTTTATTAATCACTCTACTGCATAATTCTTCCTATAGAAATTCGACGAAGCACGAGAGCACAAATGCACTGGGATTGTCACGATCTACTGCTTTATACCAAAAAAGAGCAGCGATACTATGACTTAATCTACTCAGCTTCAGATATTAGCATTTCTCTTCTTCTGTAGATTTCCTGTTCGCCCCATCGTTCCTTCCCCGTCTCCATATTTCCATCTACTTCATCTCCCTATTTCTACCTGCCTATAATCAGATTTCCTCTATATGCATCTAATACTTCATCGAAATCTGTCCTACAGGGAAAAGGAGAACTTGAGCGTAGATGTGAAGAGAGCAAACAACTTCCCCAAGAAGACAGCTTGTGCACAAGACACCTCTCTTTGGAGTATCTGCGGTGTTTGATGCACAGTCTTGTAGTTTTGTCTAGACTCAAAACCGAAATTCTTTGAAGATAGGGAGCATTGTGTCGATCCGAAACCTATCAAGCAGTGTGAGTTCGCAACTAAGGAAATATACCAGTCCCTCCAATTTGATGATACTTCTGCCGCCGTTGGTAAGTTAACTTCAACTTCAACTCCCTATATAAAATCTTCCACGCTTACTGCTCCAGTTCATAGCATACCTGATATTCAAGACTCTATATCGATGGTACTTTCATCCACTTGCGTCGTATCCAGGTCCCAAAATTGCTTCCGCAACTCGACTTTGGTATGTTCATAAGATGGTTACGGGATGCCTCGCCCTTGAGGTTCATCGACTCCACGAAGAATATAGACCAGTGGTCCGAATTGCTCCCGATGAACTGTCTTATACCTCAAGTAAGAGCTGGAGCGACATATATGGCTTCCGCAATGGCAAACCCGAGATGGCCAAGGAGTCGCCGTTCTACCTAAATGAATCTGCGCGAAAAGGAATTGTATCCGCTAAGCGTGAGAAGCATTCATTGCGACGTCTAATGTCTCGCGGCTTCTCCGATGCTGCACTTCGAGAACAGCAACCTATCATTAAAGGTTATGTGGATTTGTTGATGCGGCGCCTTCGCGGGGAAAGTGACCAAGGCAAAGCCGTGGAGATAACTTCATGGTTCAACGTAAGTTCGTGGCTCACGAAATTACTTGAGCTACGTTGCTGGTGAGTGACAAGGTTCCAGCTTCTCACATTTGACATAATAGGAGATCTTGAATTTGGAGAGCCGTTTGGTTGCCTAGAAACATTAGATTACCACCCATGGGTAAAATTGATCTTCGACAGCATTCGATTCGTCTCATTCAGCTATGCATTGGCATATTATCCTTCAATCCACAGAATTGTTCCTTACATCATTCCCAATGCACTTGCAGCGAAAGCTGGGCCTCACAACCTTTCGGACGAGGAATTGTTTGGAAATTCGTCAACGCTGATCGTGCCCAGCAGCGAGACCACTGCTACAGTCCTAAGCAGTGTAACCTGGCTCCTTCTCCGTAATCCCGAGATAATGTCAGAGCTTGTATCTGAGATTCGATCAAGCTTTAGTGATGTCTCTGAGATTAATTTTACCAGTGTCCGCCAACTCAAATATCTTTTGGCCTGCCTAAATGAAGCTATGCGACTGTTTCCGCCCGCCCCAACTGGCCTCGCTCGAATTGTTCCGAAGGGCGGAGATATGATCGATGGGAGATGGGATGCTGGCGGGGTATGTAAATCCCCATGCCTTCCGAGAATAGCCTGATATAAGTAGAGCATCTGATCATAACGTCGTGCATTTAGACACACGCGAGCATATTCCAATGGGCTATGCCAGTGCAGCCAACTTCTCACGGCCCAACGAATTCATTCCTGAACGCTGGATGAACGATCCACGCTTCGAGAACGACGATCGCGCTGCTTTGCAGCCCTTTAGCTACGGTCCACGAAACTGCTTTGGAAAGAAGTAAGTCCAAATCACACGTACTACTACATCTTGCAACATTTTTAATCTACTGACATCTCAATAACAGTTTAGCATACGTGGAGATGCGGCTGGTTCTGGCATGCCTGCTGTGGGAGTTTGATCTCGAGCTCTGCGAAGGAATGGAAAGCTGGAATGAATGTGAAGTCTTCATTATCTTTGATAAGAAGCCCTTATGTGTGCGGCTAAGCCCTGCAACACGAGTATAGGATTGCAGCTCACCAGTAGGGGGCGAGATCCAATTTGTGGTTGCGAAGCGTGCGATGACAATGTTTTTCTTTTATCATGTAAAAGCTATGTGCTGTATCCCTGTCTAACTATATTGGACAGGACATACAGGTCCCATGACTGTTGTCGGATTATGGAAAGAGGCAAAATGTGAGCAGAGAACTCCATCACAAGTCAATTTCGTAGATGAATAGGTGGACAAACTTAAGATTCTCTCTCCGTTGGCCCTGTTGGATTGGCTGTTTACTGGGTGGTTCTCACGATGCATGGAACATTCATTTCATGCAGAAGCCTATTCTTTGGCTTAAAGAGTCTTGATAATAATATGATTTCATTTTACTCTACAATTAAATCCGGAGCTTCATTTAACAAAATCCATAGAAGTCATGGTGGTGAATATGCCTAATACAGCACGGAAATTTACCAGGAAGAATTATATTCACCAACACATCCATACGAGAATTGTAGAGCTTATGGTCTCTGGGTGGTTGTCAATGATGAGACACCTGCTCGATCTCCGTCTATTCGTTAGTTGATGAATATTGCGGATCTGATATATTTGCTTCTGTTGAATGAACTTCTCCTGCTTGTGACAGGTGACGATTTACGGATGGCGTAAAGCTCTCGAAGGATCTCAAGAAAATCATAGCACCCACCGGAAAAGAGGAGTATATCCATCTTCACTTCCAATTACGAGCACTGAAGTATTCAAAATACAGAAGAATTGACAAATTCCGAGCATCCCGGATAAGTATATCAGATGCTCTTGAAGCAACAGGCGTCAAGCACTCTGAAGATAATCGATTTTTCATTGAACTCCTCGAGAAGTTGCCTCCTGATGAGTATGAGACGACTATTCAGATTTGATAGGGCATGGATACTAAGACTTTGATGACGGATACGGCCATCCACATCATTCAAGAAAAAGAAAGACAGAGGAAGCAAGACAAGGAACGAATCGATACATGTGAGAACTCGAATCAAGCCTACCTTTCGAAGCAGGATACTAAAGCTGTCACGCCTACCCCAGGAAAACTGATAATTCGGATCCGAATCAGTATGATAAAGGTGCAAAGCAGAGGAGGAGAAAGAGTAAATGCCATAGCTGCGGCCAATAGGGGCATTATAAGAAGGAATACTTCGTCAATTATCCCGAGGTTTCTGATTGATGGTGGGCAGATAAGAGCAAAGATGAGAACAGTCAATCATCCTCCTCAAAGCCTGATGGGATCGAGTGCTTCCTCATTGACCGCGAGTGAATTTATCGTGCTCTTCATCTTGATGGTCGTCGCTATGTTAGAGGCCTCTGCATGAACTCAGAGAATGAAGCAGGCTGTGATTGGCAGACATCAAGTCGTCGACTTCTCTCAACGCCTGCGGCAGTTCAAGCCGACACAATGTGATGAAGAGCTCTATGGAAGCCTTCAATCTTGGCGCCTACGAATTCAAGACCGACAACCTACTCGACGATATCCTGGAAACTCCTAGGGAGAGAAGCAGTGCGGACGTGCCCGGGGATCTTTACGGTTCCGACTTGTGCTATGGCTGCGATGACGGCGATGATTGATGGGAATTTTGAGGGGATGATGTCGTCGATTGATGCGCCAGGATTCGATTATTCGAATGATATTAGGTTCGGCGGGCAAGTCCCTAGAATAGTTGGGGCAGTTGGGGCTGTGTCGTTGCACAAGTCAACGCGGGATAGGAATTGTCTCTGCAAAAGAGCGAAGGATAAGAATTGGAAGCTATTTAGGACTTCTTTCCGGCGGACCTGAAGTGCAAAAGAGGGACTTGGGAAGGAACGAGAGGATAGGAATGCTGGGACGCTGCCCTGGACGAAGAAGCCCGGAGGTGGTGTAAGGATAGATTCAGAGATGACATAAATCAGACAACGCCGTTCCCAGCACTCTTGAGCACAATATCTCTAGTTCCTAGCTTTGAAATTCTCAATACTAGTATAGCATCTAATATTTCCTTCAACTCGGTACTTCTGTATACAGACAGGCGTCTGCATATCTAAATGCTACAACGATTGACTTGGCATCACAGCCTTCCAACCCAGTATCTCTCCCTGAAATGCCAAAAATGGTATCCCAATCCTTTCCAACACCATCTTTAACTTCCCTCCATCACCTCTCAACGCATCCCATTCCAGTATGTCCTTGACAAGCAATGTGCCTCCGAGCACCGTCCCATTCAACGCCACAAATCCGGTTTCCTGTGGCTCTGGCTCTGGCAATCCAGTAGGAAATGCCATGCCTTCTGCTCTTCGCGGCAGGATAACCATCACATTATCTGTGAATGCTAGATTATAACTTATCGGTGTTGCGCCTGTCTTTTCCAACTCTCTGTTCATGGCCATTCCTCCATCTGGGTTCTGTGCGATATATTTCTCAACGGCATAGCACGCCAGCTTATGCAGCGCAATGTATGTATCATGGAGTTGCTTCGGCGTGGCCTTCTGTGAAATAGGAGCTGAGAAATAGGTAAATGGTATCTGGGCTTGGCCAGCCTGCAGCCTGTCGGTCAACGGTTCCCACGTCTGGGTAGATGAAAGGCCCGTTTTCATCGCATCGACGGGCAGAAACTGAATATGCCTATGCGGCTGACTTGCCCCAGAGTGCTCGCCGCAATTAAAGAAGCCGAACAACCTCTTTCCATCATTCTTGTATGCGTGTATAAGGGCGTATGTTGCTGCTAGATCTGGTTCTTCTAATAGGTCGATCTGGCGCGCAAAGGATTTGGTAGCGAGGATGGAATGGTCAGGAACGAGCGCGAATTTGTTGAGGACGAGAACATGAGAGTCGCCAACGGGGGAGATGAAGAGCTCTTTCGGGGGATCGAGGAAGGGATTGAAGGCTTTCTCGCCAGGTGCTTTTTTGAGATCGCCTTTGGGCTTGGATTTTAGAGTTGGACAATATCGCAGCTGATACTGAAGAACCGTATGTTAGTTAAACACTGAGTATTGCCATGAGAGGATACTGACAGGAATACCATTCACGTTTAGGAGAGCTACTTCGCTGTCCCAGAATAAGAGGTCACCAGCTTGTTTGGCTGATTGAAACCTCTCTGAGACCAGCTCAGGTAGGCTCTCCGGTACCGTTATTCCGTTCATTATGTGCTTAATATCATTAATTGAAGGAAAGAGGAGAGCAGTCAGTTTGCTTGTCTCCACCAAGATGTACCTCGTTCCTGAGAGACGTTACCGCAAGGCTGCGAGGCTGGGCAACAGCCTTGTCACATGACAAACCGACCCCTGACCCTGAAATATCAACAAATTACGGATAGCATCAATAGAATAAGCGGAAATGTAGTTCGTCAATAACTGCTTGAGCCCTCCCATTTTCTGAGTTGTTGATTCGTTCCATGGTGTTTTAATATTACATGTATACATACGTCGGCGTAACAGAAGAAGCCGTTATATTTTGGCTTGTGCCTCTCACTCAGGTAAATGCAGTAATGAATGTAGCCAGATGGCGCCGCCAGCAGATCTGTCTACGATTTGAAAGGGCTAACTTGTCCATAAGCATCTTCATATATGGTAAGTTTACGTTGTATCTTGCGTTCAAACGGTGCAGGGGACGAAGGAGAATGAAAGACCTTGCCAAGACAGACATGTGCATGGTGCCGACCTTCATATAGTCCACGAAGGCGCCCCGGCGACGAGGCTTCGTGCCAACTCTAAGTGCATTTCATCTTTCACCACCATGATTTTCTAGCTTCATAGAACTTTATCTACTCCCGAGACTTCAGTTCTCAATCCCTTCCAGCTTCTTCATCCTTCACCAACGCCGTTACCGACGCTCTCACCAGCATTCTCACCAACATCTCCGCCATGGCACCAAAACCCGTCCCGGGCGCCTTCGAAGGCTTCACGCGTCTCAGTCCCAACTCCTACATCTTCACTCCTCCCCCCACCACCTCCACCCTCTCAAACCCCTTCTCCGACCTTCCCCCCTCCGTTCTTCCCCCCGACCTCATTCTTTTTGCCACCTGGCTCGACGCCCAACCCAAACACATCGCAAAATACATCTCCAGCTTCCGCCTCCTCTACCCCTCCGCCCAAATCATCATCGTCACCAGCGTCATCCTCGAAACCATCACCCGCACCCCCCGCAACAACCTCCTCTGGTACACCCCCGTCGTCTCCCTCCTCGCCTCCCTCCCCCCATCCACCAACATCCTCCTGCACACCCTCTCCAACGGCGGCGGCACCAGCATCGTGCCCATCGCCTCCCTCTACCGGTCGCGCACCGGCCGCGCGCTGCCAATCCGCGCCCACGTCCTCGACAGCGCGCCGGGGAAGTCCGCGTTCTGGGCGGATCTGCGCGCCGTCACCGCCGGCCTCCCGAAAAACCCCCTCCTGAACTGGGGCGGGAAGCTGCTTCTCACGGCGCTCTATGCGCTGGCCAAGGTCGTCTGGTGGCTGGCGCGCGCGGAGCATCCGATAACTGTGCTACGCAGGAGGTTGAATGATCCGCAGCTGTTCTCCGTGCGAGCGCCGAGGGCGTATGTCTATAGTCGGGAGGACGAGATGGTGGGATGGAGGGATGTGGAGGGACATGTGGCCGAGGCGAGGGAGAGGGGGTATAGGGCGCGTGCGGAGCTCTTTGAGGGCAGTAAGCATGTGGCGCATATGCCGATGGATAGCGAGAGGTATTGGAGGATTGTGCAGGAGGTTTGGAAGGAGAGTTTTGAGGCGGAATAGAGCTATGAGAGGGAGAGGGAGAGGGGTAGGAAAGGGAAAGGGAAAGGGAGTTCATGGGATCTGAGCCGGCGAGCGAGCAAGCGGCCGAGTGATATATTTATTGTATGATTATGGATATTCTGCATTCCCATTTCTGTATCCCAATTCCCCTCCAGACCGCCCCCGATTTCCATCGCACCCCCCCTTTCCGTTTTCCACACCCTAAATCCGCAGTCTCCACGCCAAGCCCCCACCCCCACCCTCACGTGCCTCTCTCCGCCAAAAGCACGGGCTGCTTCGATTGGTGGATAAACCCGTGCGCGACGCCAGCTCGGATCTCCTATCCTATCCTATCCTATCCTATCCTATCTGACCTCCATCACTGGCGCGGAATGTCGCGGGGGAAGAGACAGGCTGAATTGTCCGCATGGCGGGGTATGATTATGCTTCTCGTTCTCGTTATTTCGAGGCGTGAGATTGTCTTTCTTTCTCTCTGGCTCTCTCTCCTTCTTTAGCTATTTTATCAACTGTTCTAATACTCTTCGGCGCCCATCAATTCGTTTCGCAATCCCACGATTCGCACCCTTCCTGGTTCCGAGTTTCCAGATTCTTAAGATCAGTTTGGAGAAGTTCAAGATGGTCTACCCAGACACTTTCACCGGCTACCAAGTCCCCGCCCCCTCCTCCGCCCCCGAATCCCTCGAGTTCATCAAGCAGGAGTTCCAGCCCAAGCCCTTCGAGGACCACGACGTCGACGTCAAGATCGAGGCCTGCGGCATCTGCGGCTCCGACCTGCACACCATCTCCGGCGGCTGGGGCGCTCAGCACTGGCCCCTCTGCGTCGGCCACGAGATCGTCGGCACCGCCATCCGGACCGGGCCCAAGGTGACCCTAATCAAGGTCGGCCAGCGCGTCGGCGTCGGCGCCCAGAGCTACAGCTGTCTCGACTGCAGACAGTGCAGGAACGACAACGAGACGTACTGCGTGCACCAGCTCGACACGTACGGCGCCAAGTGGCCCGGAACGGGGATCATCTCGCAGGGCGGATACGCCAGCCATGTGCGCACCCACGAGCACTGGGTGTTCCCGATCCCCGAGGCGCTGCCGACGAACCAGGTCGCGCCGATGCTGTGTGCGGGGCTGACGGCGTACAGTCCGCTCGTGCGCAATGGCGCGGGGCCCGGGAAGAAGGTGGGCGTCGTGGGGATGGGAGGGATCGGGCATTTTGCGACGCTGTTCGCCGTGGCGTTAGGGGCCGAGACATGGGTTATCTCGAGGTCGCATGCGAAGGAGGAGGATGCGAGGACGATGGGGGCAACGGGGTTCTTGGCCACGCAGGATAGGGAGTGGAATGAGGAGCATAGGATGACGTTTGATCTGATCATTAATACGGCGAACTCGTTGGAGAATTTCGATCTCGGCGCGTATCTAAGTCTGCTGGATGTGCATGGGAGGTTCATTAATGTGGGACTGCCGGAGGGGTCGGGTGCGGAGGTGAGGAGTCAGGATTTGTTGGGCAATGGATGTTTGATTGGTGCGAGCCATCTGGGGAGCAGGAAGGAGATGCTTGCGATGCTTAATTTGGCGGCGGAGAAGGGGATTAAGAGTTGGGTGGAGGAGGTGCCGATTAGTGAGGAGAATTTGAAGAAGGCGCTGGTGAGACTGCACAAGAGTGATGTCAGATACAGGTTTACGTTGACGAATTATGAGGAGGCCTTTGGTGCGTAAGGAGACAAGAATGGTGTAGATCCATGGAGATAGAACAGATTGTATATGAGGAAAGGGGAGGCCTCGCGCACTCACCAGATTAATTCGGATTATGGAAATCAGAAGTGCAAGGCACCGTCCTCCCAACCTTAGCAGCCTAGTTCGAGTGATGGAAAGCAGAGGTGGAAGGTATGCATAGTCCCATTACCCAAGAGAATCCGTTGCCTTATGATGTTTTCGAAGTTGCCTTGGTCGCCGTCGGCGTAGCTCCTGGCTTCATGCCCACACCAGCAAGGAAACAAATGCGCATCGTCGCAGCCAGATAGACAAATCCCAGATTGCCCCAGTCAATAGCATTCCACGTCCACACCTGCCAGTATCCCGCCCATCCCATCGCCTCTCGTACAGTCCAAATGTGTCCAACATCCGCGATCAGCAATCCGAGAAGAAAGACCTTCCAGACCTTCAAATCGTATGTGGTCCGAAGGATCAGGGCTTCATTGATGGAGAGAAGCAGATATAGTTTGGCCAGTTGCTGCATCACGATGCTTGTGGATGGGGGTATCGAAGAGGCATTGATGGGAGCTGAGGCAGCATGGGTGAGCTTGAGGTAGTAGAGAGGCTGGAAGTATGCGAAGTATGCGCCGACGAGCGTTGAGATTGGCTCAATAGTGAGGAAGAAGGCTGTATATGCTAGCGGAAGCGTAAATCGCCCTGCAGCTGCAGGTGGAGTTGCAGTCTTGGAAGCCATATTGAGGGTTCAATTGCGGTCGGTGTGGAAAATACTGGTGGCGATGGAGTATTCGCAACTTGATCACTGAGCTGAGCGCACTCTTAAAGGGCCTGCGGGAGCATGAGGATTTAATTCGCGAGCAATGCCTTAGGGGGAGAGATCTCACCGTGAGATGCTGACACTCAGAGGACAGATTGGTAAGAATATTTGTGATTTGTATAGCTAGTAGGAGTACTGTACTCTGTGGTGAGGTGAGGCTCATTTCATTTCCTCTTTGACAATTCCCACGAGGTTTATCATGAATCACGTGCACCTCCACATGTGCACCCTCACCTCCACATGTGCACCTCCACATTTCAAAAGTGCCCTGCATACCGAGGTACCCAGGTACCTGGTACCTATGCAGGTATGTAGGTATCCTCTTATTATCGGTACCTGTACCGTAGTGTAGTACGAAGCCAGATTGCAAGGTTACAGACTCCTAGATTGCTTGACTACCTGCTGTACCTGCTGTACCTCCTGTACCTCCTGTACCTCCGGAATAATAATGACGTCTCTCTCGTACATGTAAACGTTCTTAACTTCTTGTTCTTTATGAAGCTTCATGATAATACTAGTAATGGGTATGCGAACTGAGAGAGTTCATGGTGTGGTAAACTTCATCTTGGATCGAGTTTCTCACCTTCAGAGTTTGACCATTCGCCACTAGGAAACGTTTTAAAGCGTCAGTCAGAAAGCGGCCGGCCAGCCTTGTCGGAATCCCCGCCAGCCACGGCCACTGCAACTGCCAATCATCATCGCCATCACCGAAATAATTTTATAATTTTGTTTGAGCCTTCGCCGTTTCGAGTCTTCGCCGTTTCGAGCCATCATAAACAAATTCGAGATTGGCCACCTCCCTCTCTGCCTTTGGAATCGCAATCGCAATCGCAATTGCATCGCATCGCATCGCATCACATCGCATCACATCGCATCGCCATAAAGAATCTGTTCAGCCGTGGCCTCTTCTCCTGTGCATTATCAGTACCTGGCGTCCTTCTTCCTTATCGCTTCAGATTGGGTTGTTAAGTGGAGTTAGTGAATCTAGTGAATCGACAGTTGCTCCTAGGCAAGGCACGGCACAAGGGACCGTTAAAGCCACTGTTGGTTGACTTGTCGATCACTCTCCCCTCTCTCTCTCTCTCCAAGCAAGGGGAGGCGCTCAATCCTCCCTCCTATTCACGACTCACCCACGACAACGGAATTCCTTCCTTCTTTCTACGGCGCCGATCTTGTCTTTCTTCCATTCCTCTCGTCATTCCACGGCCGGCTCTCCCATCACTCTGCACCACTCTCCATTACTCTGGAGTGCTGCGAGGTCCACCAGCGAGCGATCATGGACCACCCGTCATTTACCTCCATAGAGGCAGGAGCAACACCAGGACTCACACCAGGACTCTTCTTCATACCATCACACATAGACTCCGGCATCAGCAGCTCTTCAAATGTCCATCCTGCGCCGCCACCTCCTCATCGTCGACAGCGCCTGCGCTCCCTACCCCTTGGTCGACCAGATGACCTCGTGAATATCTTTCGAAACTCGTTTCACATGGGCTCGTCTTCGGCGGGAGATGAAGAGTATACAAAGGAATACAGAGGCAAGACAGTGGACCCAAAACATGGCAAACAGGACAGTGGCATCCGTGGCCTCCTGAGACGCGCTTCAGTCTCTCTCAAGAACCATGCCCAACCGCGACGGGCCTCTCATTCACACAGCACTTCATTTTACGACACTTCAAACACACGACCTTCTACCTCAAGTTCAGCATGGCATAAGCTGAAGAATGCTGCCAGTTTTAGGAATAGCAAGAATGAGCTGTTGAGTTATGGGTACCGAGATCAAGGGACGCTGGAGTCATTCGACGATATTGATGTCCCGATACCTGGGAATGGCAATGCACCGCCAATCATACCTAGGAGGGTTGGAGGAGAAGCTGCTAGGGCTACCGCTGCGGCCCAGAATGAGCTTCTGGAGAGAACAAGACAGCTGCACCTGGATGATATATACTGGGAGTCGTGCATTGACTGTGAGAGTGCTGTGGAGCTGTCGCTCTCACATGTCAACTTGGGGCAGGAAGATGAGGAGATCATGGTCCATCATGACAATTCAATTATCCGGGTTGACTTTATTGCCAATCTGCCTACTGAGCTTGCTCTACACATTCTGTCAACGCTTGATCACTGTGCTCTGGCACAAGCATCGGAGGTGTCTAGAACTTGGTACAAGGTAGCCAACACCAGCTCGATCTGGAAAGAGGCATTCTATCGTGAGAAGTCAAGCACCTACGCAATGGGACGCCCTGTTACTCCTGGCAGCGGCCTTGGTCTACCACCCATGGTGCCCGACAAGCAGTGGAAGGAAGTTTATAGAGCACGGCAGCAGCTCGATCGAAATTGGACAGAAGGCGACGCCAAAGCCATCTACCTCAATGGCCACACCGACAGCATCTACTGCATCCAGTTTGATGAGTGAGTTCTTTCAATTCTTCATTGTGGCCAATAATAGTCTAATAATTCACAGACACAAAATCATCACCGGCTCTCGGGACAGAACTATCCGCATCTGGGATATTCACACTTACGCATGCCTCTTGGTTATTGGCCCGCCACATGTGGTCTCTGCGCCGTGTCTGATCACCAATCCTGAAGATGGCTCTCTGATGCACTACGCCGCCATCTCGGATCCATCGCCTTACATATCCGCCCACTCCATCCCTGACAGCATTTCCTACCCTCTTCATCACGATGCGTCAATCCTGTGTCTCCAATATGACGCTGAGATCCTTGTCACTGGCTCATCTGACGGGACCTGCATTGTGTACTCAATCAACAACAACTACCAGCCCATCCGTCAGCTCGCTCACCACACTGCTGCAGTATTGGATCTTGCCTTCGACGACAAATACATCGTGACGTGCTCTAAAGACTGCACCATCTGTGTCTGGGACCGAGCCACAGGCTACATGCTGAAGCAGCTTCATGGCCACAGCGGACCAGTCAACGCAGTGCAGATGCGCGGCAACATGATTGTGTCCTGCTCTGGGGATTTCACAGTCAAGCTGTGGAACATCGACAGTGGCAAGAACATCCGTGAGCTGGAAGGTCACACTAAGGGACTTGCATGCTCGCAGTTCAGCGAGGACTCGCGATACATCGCCTCAGCCGGAAACGACCGCGTCATCCGCATCTGGGACGCCAACACGGGCGACTGTCTGCGCACGATTGACGCCCACGAGAATCTCGTCCGTTCGCTGCACATCGACTCCGTCAGCGGGCGCCTCATCTCGGGCTCCTACGACCAGGACATCAAGGTCTTCGACATGGAGTCTGGCAGTCTCCTGCTCGACTTCCCCAAGTGGCACAGTAGCTGGGTTCTCGGTGCAAAGAGCGATTATCGCAGGATCATCAGCACGGGACAGGATAAGAAGATTCTGATTATGGACTTTGGCAGGGACATAGAAGGGGTTGAGGAGTTGGAGAGTGAACCCATCGAGCCGAGGGCGAGGAGGTTGAGTAGGGAGAGGAAGGCAAGAGAGGAGGGGCTAAAGGAGAGGGCGAGGAGGGAGGATGAGGAACGCCAGGTTTACTTGCGTATCCTCGAACGGGAGATGGGGAGCAAGCTGGCAGCTGAGACTCCTTCACGTGCGGCGTGATCGCTGGACTGAGCGGGAATGGATACCGAGCAAGAGCGTCAGGGTTACGGGGCGTTGTGGGTATTTGGCATGCATTTGTCGGAGTTTGCTTTTTCTTTCTTGCTCTTTAGCGCGGAGCATCTGAGGTTGGTTCTCATATACGTACGGCGGTGATCTGGGTCTGGGGTCTGGGGCCAGGGGTCTGAGAGCGTCTTCCACATGTGCGCGCCATTTGCGGTTTCTTTAGCGGGCATTCGATTCCCCGGGGCATTCTGGGTCTGGATTTTTTTTTTCCTTCACATCATTGGGATTCTAGGAGTGACGGGAGGCGGTGAAGATCTTTCTGTAGATGGACCGGTCCACGGGCGTACTGTTCGCCAGAGCTACATTTACTTTGCTTGCACGCGTGGAGCTAGGAGTAGAGGTGGAGAAGAGGCCGTGGGGGAGAGAGAGAGGGCTATGGACGAAAAGTTTTGTTGTATATAGCATACCATCATACCATAGATTCGGCAAGTGCATATATATATTCATTACAGAGCAAAAGAAACAATACTATCATGTGACACCATTGCACCAGCACTATTCACGGAGATGAAGGAGGATTCCACCAAATACTGCAGTCACATCGACGGGGGAAACGAGAGCGGTGCTTACATCTGACAGGGCGGCTCGTAGGGCCCGCTACTACGGTCCGGATTGCAGGTGCAAGTAACAGTAACGGGCAGCGTCACAGGTGACAGTGTCACATCCCATCCCGACGCTCGCTCTCATTATTACTTAATACAATCTTAACAACTATAGTCTCGATATTACCACGACCTTACGAGGACAGCAAGATAGGATCTGGCAGAGTAGCTAAGCTTCTTTGCCTTAAAATCACAGTCTAACATGTATAGATGAGCCAGAATGCCAATCCACTTCTCGAATGACTCAACCATCCATCTTCCGTTGGCAAGGCCAACATAACGACAAGCGATCCGCGCGGACCTTTCAGCATACAGATTGGACAGCTTTACTCACAGAAGCGCGGATTCTTAATGGTGGTCGGTCATGCGTCTACGATGGACCTTATCATGCTGGAGGACGCCATATTGTTCGTCGTCTTGAATTTGTCGATGAAGCCGAATTGTGGCTTGTACGCATTCCTATTATCCCAGCCTCCTCGACCTCAGATCAGAACGAAATATTGAAATGGTGGACGGCCGAACGACGATTTACCCTGGAGAGCGAGATTGCAACAATGAAATACATTGCGAAATTCACCGATATACCAGTAGCAACGGTATTTGGGCACAGGACATCTATAGATGGAAACCCCGTTAAGCTGCCTTATATGTTGATGCAATGCATAAGAGGCAATATGTTGTTCGACCTTGGGGGACCTGGCATACTCAATTGTGAGCAAAAGAGTAGGATCCGGAAGTCGATAGCTTCAATACAGGTTTGTGGAACTCCTATCTTTATTTCCCTCTTGCTTAGATGTTGTGCCTAGTGTCAAATGGCAACAGCCTCGATCAGCAAGCTTGGATCCCTTGTCTTGAGGCCGAATGGGACAATTGATATTGGTCCACTTCCAGCGGCATTTGGGTCTGAAGGACCGTTTGCCTCAGAGGCGGACTATTTCCTCTCATGGGCCGCTCATGCAAAATTCGGGAATTCGGACTTTCTCCGCGGTCGGCTTGAAGACGACGATGGGCTTCGAAGCTTAAAGCATGCGGTGATTTCGTTCCCTTCACGCCTCAAGTCGGCAATGGAGAAGACGTCGTCGAGAAACCTAACCACTTGCGAAAATCGGTATCCGATCGTACATCGGGACTTCCTGCTGCACAATATACTCTTCGACGATACATTCAACGTTGTGGGTGTGATCGACTGGGAGTTTGCACATTCCGCTCCACTCGAAGTGTTTGCTGCTCTAACAAATATGTATTCTCGTTTTGATTCAAAGACGATTCATGCAGTTACAGGTAGCGATGAGGAAGGAAGGCAGTATATTGAGGACATCATGAATGAGGAGAAGGACATTCGACAGGGGTGCAAGTTGTCTAAGGCCTTTGGAAGCATCTTGGGAGATATCGGCCTCTGCATGACATATTTTGAGGAGGGAAGAGCTGTTCCATTTGGGGAATTACTGGACCGCTACGAGAAAATAGACTGATGATCATTCTCTGGTAACGGTTATGCGCACCTCAAGAACGATGCTGCTTGGAAATGGCCAGGTCACCTCTAACTTCGGTGAAACTACCGACATGTAAACTTTGCCTGAAGAGTAGAGTAAGTTGAAAACGTGACTTCTATAGATAATTTGAGTATTTTACCTTATATTTGGGATTCACTCTGCACCTACATTATCTAAGCTTCCCGAGTCGGAAAGGGCTGTCCGTCCCTTCATTGGCACTCTGGCTGCCTACCCCTATCTTCCGTAGCTCACACTCACTCCCATATGCCGCAGTCTGCATTGTCTATCGTCTTCTACATGGCTGCTGCCTCCGAACTAGACAAAGTCCATGTAAACCAGATCAACCCAGATCAACGGAGGGCTTGGCTCCTTCCGCCGCCTCTTCGAATCGACCCGCGCGGAGCTGAGCGTTAGTGTGTCTCAAGATGCGGCGCAAGTCGTCTTTTCAACAGTTGCTACTTACTACAGGTGGGTCTTCGTTCTTGCATATAAATACTTCTTGCTAATATCATAATTGCCAAAACTTTGATGCTCGATCTTACTCTAGCTCTGCAAAATGAGCCCAATGTTCGCACTCTCCCTTCACAAAACGGTCGTGCGAGTATTCTCGAAGAGCCATTCATTCTTGGGTCTAGCGTCTATTCGAAGGACTTCAACATCAAATCGGCCATACCCATACCTCTCGTGGAACGGGCTGTCAACAATGCACCTGATGAAGGGATATGTAGTGCTGTGTCCCAACACGCAGGTCCGAAACCGATAACACCTCCAACTGCCTTCGAGAAAGTCGTCTTTGGCACGCCGCTACGATCCAGCTCGGCTTCTCAAAGTGGGGATTGAGCATGTTGAATAAAGGGTCTGGTGCGCGTAGGCACCGGGCATTCTCTGTCTAGAGAATGCATGAGAATCTCCATGACCATGCATGGAACACCTGCCTTTAAGCTTTTGTTTGAGAATCTTTATATTATGAGAGCCCTTTCCTAGTTTAGATAGAGTTACAATTGATCACTTTTGCCTTAACCACTTTATAAGGATCAGACTAGCAACCTTGGGTTACAGAATTCTCGCATTCACAGAAGAGGCGATGTTGAATTTTCTCACACATGGGAAATCTCCTATAATTCACGGATTGTCTTTTTTTTTCTTGCATGCTTTCTGAAGAGGTGGATGTCTCACGTGTCTTTATAGAAATCCAAACGTGCGTTTTCAAGGTTTTCGTCATAGTATTTCTTCATTCTAATGCATTGCATGTTTTTCACTTTCGAAAAAATGGTGGGAATACGAGTCGACGATGGAGACTTATGCGGAACTCCAACTATTGCTGTGCATAAGAAATATATTAGAAATATAGCTTAAAATCTGTGAAATCGAGTTAAAGAACGGCCTAGATCTACAGAAGATGTCTTATGACAAGGGAGAGAGTAAAAATCCGCGACTTAGAGGATATTTTATAAACATCTTGTCCTTCTAGTCTTAAAGTCTTAACGTTAACAAAAGATAATTCCCCTAATGATTCATGGTGTTCTAGAGCTCTTAGCCATTCCTGCCTACGCCCGCCTTAAGAAGTTTCTCCAACGGTCTAGTGACATCGAATTCTACACAGAAACTAATAGGAAGCGCGCCTAGTCTTAATAAAAATTAAGGCGGTAGTGAGAACATGAAAGACGAGAAAATGAAAGATGAGAACATGAGGAACAGCGAGCGAAGACAACAGCGGCAAGTGACAACAATAGCGCACCTACTCCTCCATCTTCCCCACACGAAATTGCAGCTCTATCTCCGTAGGCGACGAAGGACAATTAATCGTTAGATCACGAGTACAGCGACAGGGTTAAGATGAATGGATACAAAAATCTGAAGTAGGTCTAGGTCGGGGTAGGTGGCGGGCTTTGATGTGCTTAAAGGAAGTAAAAAAACGCAGGATGTCTAAGAAAAAGGAGGGGTTGAGGATTTGTTTGTTGATCGGTGCGGACGGGTGGCTAAGTGGTCGAACGCACTATCCGCAATAAAATAGGGGGCCCGAAACCGGGTAATACACCAAAAAGCCTTTTTCTTTGGACAAAACAGAGTGTATAACCTACCGACTGAGTTCTTTCAACCCATCGACCGAGCTACCTCCCGGGACAGAATCAGGAGTGTGAAGATGGAAAAGTGGTTTTGGAAATATTTGAATTAACGGTCAAGGTTAAATAAATAATGAGTGGGGATATACTAAACTAAGCAAGGGGGTATTATCGCTGCTTACTCCCTGTCATTCTTTCCATCTTTCCTTCCTTCCTTGAGTTTTCCTCCAACATAGAACATTACAATAAAAGAAACAGACTCCTCCGTAGTAAAAAAACAAACAAAACAAAACTTCAAATGGAATTTTGAAAGTTAAGATAAGACCAGCCCCTCCTTCAATGCCTCTAATAGCGTAATCTCTTCCCTCTCCTTCTCCGCATCCTTTTCCAAGCTACTACTCCCATCCTGAAAATTAACAGTGAGAATAAAACTCTTCCTCATTCTCAGCCACCTCTTCGGCACTTCCACCCCCTCTTCCTCCCCATCACCCGCAACGACCTCTCCTGCCTGCGGGTAAATGCTCTGCTCATCGTCCCCCATCCCCCTCCTAACCATCTGATCCAGCGTCCCCATACTCACGATCCTCCCGTCCTTCCTCGCCAAATTAAGCGGCTTGACCGCACATCTGGCGTCGCCGACACTCGAGTTACTCCTGTGGCTCTCGCTCGCCTCTTCACTCTGCTCTTCCTCGTCCTCCACGCTAGTATGACTCCAACAACTCGACATCCGATCATTCGAGCCACCGACCGACACCGACGTCGCAGCCTCCAGTCTCTTCGCAAGTTCGTATCTGGTCACATAGTGGCCCGTCTGCGCAACCGGCTCTGCCACCTGCTCAGTCTCACCAGCAGCCGAGCCGGCGTCGCTGGAATCAATCTGGTTCCGTTCGCTCTGCGCCATGAAGGTGACAGGGTTAAGTCCGTTTCCATACCCCTGCACCAGAATCTCATGGTGCGAACTCCGGATCGGCTTCGGATGCTGCAGCGCCGGCATATTGCCCAGACTCGACAGCGCCCTGCGCACCGTGCCTCGCCGCGAGATCGACAGTGCTGAGGACAGGATGCCGGCGTTGGGGAGGGATTGGCGGCGCGTTTTCTGCGGAGATTTGGCCGAGGCCACGAAGGAGGCCTGCCGCGAGAGGACTTGTGTGTAGTCGATGTCGGGCTCGATGGAGATTGTGGTTGCGGGTGCCTCGGCTTCGGACGTGGCGGGATTGCTGGTGGTGGTGGTGGAGCCAGTGGAGTGGCTCGAGGAGCTGGAACTTGGGGCGGCTTGACTCGCTGTACAGGATTGCATGCGTAGCAGAGGCCGGTTGGAGACTTTGCTCTCTTTCCATGGTGGACAGCCTGCTGTTTGGACACAGATGTGGTATGGCACGTCCGCGTCTCGTACTTCTTCTGGGATTTCGGTGACGGAGACGAGAGTTTGGAGCATGGTGTATACCATAATCCATCTCACCTTCCTAGCAGTTGCAGAGCTGACTCTATTCTTCTTATCTTCCTTTGCTTCTGAGAAAACACATGCTTTTTCAAATGCTCTGAATGCCTTGACGAAGGAGCATTCCAATAGTTCAGATTTTTGACAGTTCGACGCTTTGGAGAGAGATGAGAGGGCAACGAGGGCAGAGTCTGGCTTCCTTTTGTCGGGTTTTGTCCAAGAGAGTCGGCTCGAGAGACTGGATAGAGACCGGGAATGCTCCATGGATGGTTCCGGAAGCAAAGGCAACGGATGAAGGAGCGAAACGTAACGATGCCGTTCGTCAAACCCCTGAACACTCTGTAGAACGCATATTCCGCCTTGAGCAGCTCCTGGGCTGCAATCTGTAGGCGTAAAATTCTCATCCACCAAGTAATCATACAAATTATGAAACTCTTCCTTCATCAATAGCAATATTGGTTTCGAAAATGCCACACTGCCATCGTCGGACATCGGAGGATAATATCCGAGCTTCGAAGCCCAATAAGCTTGCAAAAATGAGCGGAAGCGGTCTAGATGGGCGCGATTGGCAGCAGTGAGACCGAGATGTGCAGTGGAGAGCTCTTCCTCGAGAAAGTTGGAGAGCGAGGCACTAGTCTGGTTGAGATGTACTTGCAGCTCGAAACGCGCGCGACTGATGAGGGAGTGTGAGAGTCCGCTGATATTCTAAGTATGGTCAGCATTTGCATAATCCGGCTTGTGACAGAAGAATTACCTCATACTCCGAGCTATCCAGAGCCTCGTCATACATGCCTACGACATGGGCGAAGGCATCGATATAAAGGTTATCAAATTGAAAATGCTCCGCAAAATGCATGATCGCAAGCGCATGGTCTGGATAGTTGCGTATATCTGCATAGCCTTCATCGTCCATGTAGTAGATAATATCCTCCACGTTGTCCGCTTCTGGATGTCTGAATTCGTTCATAGTATGAAGCAATCCCACCAATGCTTCTCCAAGGCTCGCGCCAACAAGTGGCTTTCCGCATATCCATGCAAAGAAATTCCGCGTGGCAATGTGATACAGCATTGCTTCGTCTTTTTGAGTCGTTGGTGGTGCTGGAATATAGAGTTCACATCTATTAATGTTGGATCTGAAGTTGAAATAACCGTTGTCAGAGCCACTGCCACTGCTCGATTTGGACACTGGAGACTCATTGTAGCCGGCTAGAAAGCGTTGTAGAAGCGGTTCGCAATCAAGCTGGATGAGAAACTCGAAAGGGATGCGGAAGGCTGGACCACGTCGTGAAGCTCCTTTGGCGTATAAATGAACCAGACAATTGCCATCAGGGTACCACAGCTCCGGATCCTGTATCGTATCAGAGCCAATTCAAGTAGATTAAAATCATAATGGTAGCTGAAGATTAAAACCTAAAGAAAATGTGTACAGACCCTTCTCAAGCCATCCCAGCCAGTTGCCATTCTCGCTGCACCATCCCATCTCAGAATGCTGCTCTCCCGAATAAATAAATCCGCATTTTGCTTCTTCATGCTTGCTTTTCTCGATTTCCATCCCACTGGCCTATGCAAAACACCTTTATAAATAGAACACTCCGTTTGAGGCGACTCAAGACCCAAGGCTAAGTATAGGTTTAATCTTGCTGAAGAAACACTGCCGGGTTGTGAATGTGTTTTTGAGATGCCATCCTGTGGGCATACCGAGGAATGGTCGAAAGACATTGACAGAGATAAACTGGTGCTTGTGCTGAGAGGCGACACTGTGAGGAATGTGGATGGAGTAAGTACAACAATTGCGGTGTCGTAGCAACCACCACGGCACGAGGCTATACGTAATTGACAACTGCAATTCAAAACATTGCAAATACGAACCAAGGCTATAGAAAGCTATACAACAGAGCTTGAAAATCAATGTCTAACAGAACAATTAACAGTAATGCGAAAGGCTCGGAGCTGACAATGAGCTGTCGATGCCACCACCAACCTTATGTACCCCTCCCCATTTTCTTTCATAATTCCAGGTACTCTGGATAACACAAAATCTAAGACAGTTACCGATAAACGCCATAATCCGCATCGTGTCACAGCTCCTTGGTGTGGCTTCAGCTGACGATGCAGCTGTACAGTATGTGCAGCACAGTATCAGGCTCTGGAGCCAGCGAAGAAACAAAGAGATTCCGCCCGCCAAGATTTAACCGCAGACGCCCAGGGATCCGAAGGTTCGATCCGGGTGCACCAAACGCTCCCCAGCAGCGCCACGTCGGTATCGACATGGGCGAACGTAGTAGCTGGGACTTGGACGACATTAGCCTGACGGGGCGGCCATAAGGCTGAAAATATTCTTTGTGTGGAGGTAGAGACATGGTATTTCTCAGCTTTTCATATTGCCGCATCGATACTACCCACTAAACCTTCCATATGAAACAGATGTTAACGTGCCGAGGATGATGATGGGCATTGTCCTGGTGGACAACAATGGAGAGATGACGAAGTCGATAAGCGCAGCACTTCTTCAGGCCATGGTCAAAGATTTGAAGCATCAGGAGCAGACTTCTTGAAGTCTGCATGTCTGCATGTCTGCATGTCTGCGTTAAGCACGATCTGCTGCACTACATGATAGCAAGAGATCACCAGCGGACATCCGGTGAAGTAGGCAGGACTGCTTTTGGCGTTAATGGAAGCTTGCATCGGGCCACGATCGCCCGGATCGTGAATAATTGGCTGAGACACTTATAAAGGCTAGGATGCGAATGCCGGGAGGTGACCTCGAGCAAGCCGTGCGATGGTGATGTCTGGATCCAGATCCAGCATCTTGGGACTTCTTCGAGAACTCTTGCTTTTTGTCTCTGAGCAAAAAACGTTGAGTGAGCAAAAAGAGGGGAATGCTGAGGCCATACATACATAAATAGCAGTGATGCTCCATGGCATTTTCAATTTCCAGACATAATGTACAGTGCGATAGATTGGAAAGTAAAATACTCCAGATCAACCCTCAAGGTTTGCTCAAGGTTTGTGGGCTGTGCCCAGAGCGAACTTGTCGATTGATGTGCAGGGAACTATTTTCAGCTTTGGCCAACATGGTGGAGCGGCTTCATCATCGGCTTCATCATCTTGCGGACGAGTTCAGTAACTCTGAATACGCTCAATCGCAAACAAACAATTTCTGAAATGATATTCCACTTCCCTTTTTCCGTGCCACCTTTTGCGAATGGTCGGTGTGAGTCGTATCTGTAGAATAATTTGTTATCCTAGTGACACCGTGGCCACTTGTTGGGATTTTAAGATGTTGTGTCCATCTCTAATGTCGTAAATCTCTTGACTGCCGGACACCCCACTGCTGTTTCTCATCCTGTCACTTCTCATCATCTCTAGAAAAAGATCATCCAAAGTTTGACGGACAACGACCCTGCATGCAGCGGCGGCTTTCAGACTTCTTCTCTTGCCCCTCGGATCCAAGGTTCGCAATGTCTCAAATTGCTAGAGTAGCACTGCTTCTCTTATTCAAGCTGGCCGTTGATGGCATGCCACAGTATATATATGCATGTGCATGCGTTATGCAGAGCTGCCCCTGCGCCACTTTACAAGGCTCACACATTGTCTCAGCATTCAGATCTTTGGATCGGAAGAGTCGTTTGTAATTTTCGGAAACGTCATTGAAAGGGTTAAGAATATTTCCTCAGTACACAGTTAGAGTCTCTGTTGTGTATCCTTTTTCATTGTCCCTCACTTACTTGTGAAGGCCTTGGTGACCAGAAAATCAAGAATTTCGGCTTCGATTTCTCGTGAAAGTCACTGTTGAAAAGACGAAAAGAATCGGAAATGTCAGCAAAGCAAGATAGTTTTGTTATATGTTGTTGAAGAAGAGCTCGGAGAGGTGGAGAGGAGGCAGAAGGTTAGCTTATCAACCTTAGCCTTGAGTTCGTACGATGAATTGGCGACGAAGGTCATGACCCGAAATAGAAGTGTAGAATATTTTACAGGCGACTCAACATCTCAGCATTACTTGTATAGTTTTCTTTCCAAAAAAGCATTACTATAGAATACAGTCACTGAGAAAGCTATACAGTACTCAAACACTGTCCTCCATAAACGCTGGGCCAGGCATCCAAAGCCCGCTCCTGACCGGAGATCTCAGAGGAACCATTCTGGACCTTTTTCGCGATAAAAACACAAGAGATGGATAAATATCCAAGGTGCCAAACCATATGTACAGCCCCAACGCCATGCATCCAGCTGTTCCTAAATTTTCCCACTTCATACTGCCGTAGTATGACGCCTGCTGCGCTAACATTTTAATCATCCCATTCCTCATCCAATTGATCTATAAGACGATTCTCATCATCAGGTTGCCCGTTGCGATCTCGGGGGGAGTTGGCATTCGCAGATACCGACAGCGAGCTGTAGCCACGGCGTCCTGGTAGGCAGCGAGCGCAAGAGGACGTCGCAATGATAAACATATCCTGGAGCAAATCAGATGCTGTACTAAACGGATAAGAGATGTGAGGAAACGTACCAGGAAAAAGCCGCCAATACTAGACCACATAGTATAATTCGGCAACTGTCTCCAGCCTCTGGCATGCGCCACGCTACGATTGTACATTATGCCTCCGATAAAGTATACCAGTACAGCGATAATGGCAATAACGCCAAACACGCCACCTGGACCTAAGCCGACATGGACCGGCTCGGATCCGGCGCACGCTGCTTGTGATCGGACTTCGAAGAAATAGGCGCACTCGTCTGGGTCTGTGCCGACGAATGACGCAACAGCTGCCGCCTTCATAGCATCCTTCTCGCAGTGAAAGGAGATGAGAGTAGATTTGCGGCGCGTGGAGGTTGAAGAAGCCTTCTTGTACTTCTTGTCCGAATCGTCGTCATCATCGTCAGTTTTGTCGAAGAACTTCCCGCTCAGAGTCGTCGAGGAGAGCTCTTCGACCCTGTGAGGAGCTGAGCGAGTCTTCACAGAGGGGCCACATGGCGAGCCGTCGGTGTATTGGAGAACCAGCTTTCTCCCGCGGAACTTGAGGTCCGTGGAAGCTTGTCTGCGTAACTGTCAGTACTTCCCCTCCAAGCGGAGTACCTCCATCTCATACCCTATGGAGAACACCTTCCCATCAGCCTCATAATATGCGCTAACGTTCTGCCACAGCGATTTCTCAATCCCAACCACATCCTTGATCTCCTCCACGACCGGCCCGCAAATGTTAAACGTGAAGTTCCCCTTATAATCATGGCCCCTCGCCTGCCAACTATCCGTCTTATCCTTTCCCAGCTTCTTCTCCGGATCTATGAGTTCCACCGTCAACGGCCGTAAATCGTAGTAGCCGTGGGTACTCGGCGACTTCGCTGTGCATGGTATGGTATCGACTATCTTGTCGTCCGAAGCGGCTTGCGTCATCCTTGCCTGGAGCGCCAGCGCGGCGAGCAGGAAGCCGGTGAGTGATGGGGAATGCATCTTGGTATGCGTTGATGTGAGATAGTGAAGCGCCTCTGGCGCAAGAAGAACGAGAAGCTTCTTATGATGGATGCGATTTGGAGCTTTGTCGTCGATGGATTGAAACGTGGAGTTGTGGAAGTTGATGCGACCTGCGACCTCCAGGGCGAACCTTATGGGAGAAGCGACGTATGATAGGCGGGCGGACGGTTAGTCAGGCACAGCCTTGCCTTCCATATGGTATGTACAGTACATAGCAGTACTAGTACTTCTGAATTCAATACATATGCTATGTACATGCCGAGGTTTGTATAATCTGTATGGACTTTAAAAGAAGCAAAGCTAGCAATAGTGGACCATATTTTATCTTAATTTGATTATAATTATTGACTTCACAATGCTCCTCCGACTCTCTTTCAGTATTCTCCAGAACCGGCCGGGAACTCAAATCCCGCGCGCACAGGCCAAGGCTGTCAGATGCCAAGACCTTTCCCCATCCAGGAACCCGCTCAATCAAGCCTGGCGCCCAATAATGGAGGTCGTCCGCCGTCATGGCAAGGTTCGCGTCAACCCGAACACGAACGGCATTGTTGCGAGCCGGAGGAGGATTATCAGGCGGCGCAACTCCACAAGGCTGAATTTCGCAGACTCGTCTGCTTTCCGCTCCTTTTTCTACTTGTATATAATCTGAGCCTGTCGCCAACCTCAGTCTAGCAAAGCAGTCACGACAATGGCGCCCCCTAACTCAAAGACAGCTGCTGTGAAGGCGGTTGAGAGGCATGGATATGAGTTTGGAGGACCGTAAGTGAAGATCAATAACCGTTGACAGATGTCGCATGCTGATATAATATAGACTTGGCGCATTTGGTATCTCATTCGGCCTTCCAATTCTCTGCTACCTCTTCACATTCTTCTGCAACGACATCACCGGATGCCCAGTCCCATCGGCATTGAGCCCCAAGACATTGACTCTCGAAAAATTGAAGGAAGAGACCGGCTGGCCTGGATTCTCGGGTCTTGCAAGCTGGAAGGCCACTGGATGGGTTCTGGCATGGTATCTCCTGAGCTTGGTGTTGGGAAGAGTCCTGCCGGGCGAGCATAGGGAGGGCAACGAGCTTGCCTCGGGGGGGAGGCTGAAGTACAAATTCAACAGTACTTATAATCTCTTCACACTATCTACAGCATGATCTCTAATAAACCATAGCCTTCTCCTCCTCCATCTTCACCGCCGTCCTTCTCCTCGCAGGCACCATCGCCCAAGGCGCCGACTTCCCCGTCTGGACCTTCATCTGGGACAACTACCTCCAAATCCTGACGGCCAACATCCTCATCGCCTATTTCCTCGCCACCTTCGTCTACCTCCGCTCATTCAGCGTGAAGCCCGGCAATAAGGAACTCCGCGAGCTCGCCGCCGGCGGTCACACCGGCAACATGCTTTACGACTGGTTCATCGGGCGAGAGCTGAACCCGCGCGTCACGCTCCCCCTCCTGGGCGAGATCGACATCAAAGTCTTCTGCGAGCTGCGCCCCGGGCTTCTAGGTTGGCTCCTACTGGACTACGCCTGCGTGGCCCACCAATACAAGACGTACGGCTACGTGACCGACTCCATCGCCCTGATCACCGCCTTCCAGACCCTCTACGTCTTCGACTCCTACTACATGGAGTCCTCCATCCTCACCACCATGGACATCATCACCGACGGCTTCGGCTTCATGCTGGCCTTTGGCGACCTCGGCTGGGTCCCCTTCATCTACTCCTTGCAAGCCAAGTACCTGGCCGTGTACCCCCTCTCGCTCGGCCCCTACGGCACCGCCGGCGTCCTCGCCATTCTGAGCTTTGGCTACTGGGTCTTCCGCTCGTCGAACAACCAGAAGAATCGCTTCCGCACTGACCCGTCGGATCCGCGCATCAAGCATCTGAGGTACATGGAGACGAAGAGCGGCAGCAAGCTGATTATCTCCGGCTGGTGGGGCACGGCGAGACATATCAATTATCTGGGGGACTGGGTCATGTCATGGAGCTATTCTCTGCCTACTGGGCTGGCCGGATATCTTATCCAGCGCGGCAGCGCAAAGGTGGATGGCGACGAGACGGCTTTCGCGATGGGCGATGCGCAGGTTGTGCAGGGCGATGCGAAGGGCTGGGGAATGCTCATCACGTACTTCTATGTGCTGTATTTTGCGGTCCTGTTGATCCATAGGGAGATGAGGGATGAGGAGAAGTGTGCGAAGAAGTATGGCGAGGATTGGAAGAAGTATAAGAAGCTTGTGCCGTATAGGATTTTGCCGGGGATTTACTAAATGGGAAAGAGTTGGGAAGAAAGAGCGAGAGATTGGCTTGGGTGATGGGATGGGATCAGGAATATGGGATAGGGGTTAGTGATATGCAATTGATAATACCACAATGTTCGAATATGATAATCCTTCCCGAGGTAACCCGTTGTGGATCGCGTGATGGTCTGCTCGGTACTATATAAACGACTCCTAAATCTACATTATGGAACACACAAGCAGTCTTCAAGAAGATGTTCTCTAGAAAGAACTTATGTCGGTGTTGACTGCGAGCCACACGACTTGCCAAAGAGCATTCTCGCCCTCCATGCACATTCTGCGCATATTGACCGAGAGGCTTGGAAGGAGTGTTGCTGATACGATGCACTTGTCACCAATGCTCTCGTCGTCGTGGAGGATCTTGTCGTGGCTGGCCCTGCCGTTGTCGAGATAGTCTTGACTAGGCTGGGCAAAAGCAGTTGAGTATGTGATTGACCACAGTCGGGTTTGGGACGAGGAGAACCTTCTTACCACGCATCGGGCTACGAAAAGATTCTAATATTATTCTTCTCTGCGTTGCATCCCTAATCGGAGTCGTGCTCGGGGATGAGAGCTCGGGGTTTGGAAATAGGGGGTGGGACGGAGCTCCATGAAGTGCGGGGGTCCTAATGTTATGGTCTAATGGAGGGATAATACTGTGTGTTGGTCGAGTGTTTATATTGAGGATGAAGATGATGAGGATCATAAGGACCAACATCCTGCATATACGCTCGTACAATTATGTAGTCCTCACTTCGAGCTCCACAGACTCCCCGGGGTTCTTTTTGAATGAACTAAAGCTTGAGCATAGCTTCTAGGAACCATCTCTACTTCTCCCTTGCTGTATTCCCCCCTCAAGGAACGGCCTCACAAACCGCTTGCAAGCTCCACGCTGTTGACCTGAGCCCCATCGCATGAGAATCAGTGACGCTTTGTTGATATTTCTTAGGGGGAATGGGTGTTTACATACACCTAGGCCAAGCGAAATTCGAGGTGGTTGGGAAGAAGAGATCGTGCATTTCTCGAGACTACAACGATCTTTAGATTTGATTTCTTCACTACTTGCTCCCAAATCCTGAGACTCAGATATGTCTGGCAAACACAGATCCTTCAACCTCTCTTACCAACATGTACAGAAAGCCGGGAAATAAGACGGTCCCGCCCCTAGGCTGCACTCGTCGACCCTGGCGAAAATATATAAGCCTCGATCTCTCCTGGATGTTTAGATACAAGCATCAAAGGCAATGAAAAATTGAGCTCTTGATAATCCTTTCCGCGCTTGGGAAGGAGGAGGAGATTGAACAGATTGATTCATCGAACTGGCATTCGGAAACGTATCAGATGAGACTTTGAAGGAACTCTTGCTGTTGCTCAATTCTGGGAGGCTCTTGCTGATTGACCAGGTCTTGTCGTTACAAGGCCTCACTGGTTTGTCGTTGTGCATGTTGCTGTCACTGACTCTCTCCACATCTCCGCAGTCTCTTCACCTGGACGTGGGCAAACAAGAATCATAAGTATATATAGCTTTTTAAAGGATTATAGCTTATAGTTCATGTTAGACTAGGCGTGATGCCTCATCTAATCCCTCACCTGAAGGTGGGCAAAGTGTACCGTACCAGTATTTATATTGATGATGAAGATGAGGAAGATCATACGGATCAACCTCCTATCTAAATACTCGTAGGATTATATAATCCTTGCTAAGATCATCATGCCTATCAATGTCCATTTGAACTTTGCGTTGAGCGGGCTTTTCTAGGGGAAGTCGCGCGTTTGCATACATCCCATAGCCTGCCTCTCAATCTCTCATAACTCAGAATGGTATTCGCAGATTACCTGCCTTCAGCTTGCTCCTCGATGCATACCAGACAGCAGCATCAACACCCACAACCCGTCGTCAAGCTCTTGCGCGAAGCCCTGGACCTACTACAAGTACACTGTCTCCAGATCAACAAAACGGGGCGGTCGACACTTCGCGTCTCCCACCACAGGCATCTGAACAAAGTTCTACAACAGGAAGACGCCTAGTTCCCCGTCTGCTGCCTCGTTCATATACCACCATCTCTATCCCCGTTCTCCTTCCACACCATATCGTACAAAACAACGCTTCAGCCAAGCGACATGTCCACAGTCCCCTGAATCTCCGAGCTATGTGCAGACTTCCTACACCGTCCTCGGCATCTCTCATAATCCAGACCAGTTCCGCGTCCTTCTGGGAGGCTTATCTTGACAATTGGCGTGGTTTCGAGGCTGCACATATCTTCCTGCTAGGCTATGTCATGAACAGCACTGGACTGACTACAACTACGACCGCTGGATTTCGATTGTCCCCTTCTTGTTAGCACTTGACGCGCGTTGCCGGTGTTTCTCTTGCTGTCATGTGCCCCTCGCCGTCACGAATGCCGTCACCACAAGATTTCCATCCTCTTCGAAGTGTACGGATTTTAAAATTCGACGTTTCGAGAGCTCTCATATCTGCAAAGTTGATCGTAGGTAAAGGCTCGTCCACCAGGCCCAAATCGATGTTCACCGCCAGGCGGGGGTCGTCGAGAACCTGCAGCTTTCAACTGGAGCCACATCTAGCTTGAAACACGTTCAGCGGTCCGCTTCGAGTATTCTATCTCCCAGGCATCGTCCTGAGCCGAAAAACATTGGCTGTTGGAGGAAATATGCATTTCCTGTCGTTATATCTGTAGTTGCCTTCCTCGGGTCAAGCCGTTGTCCAGCAAGTCTCAACAGGTATTGTGATGGGTTTTATATCTGCTTTGGATCCATGCGGTGCAACTGCAAGGATCGTGGCGATCGATGTCCAGAGTGGAATAGTAGCGGAAGACAGAAGTGCAAAGCCCGAACCGAAGTTTTTGACCCGGTGAAGGGTGGCTGTTGAGCTGAGTAATATCACATCAAGCGCGCAATCACAGTCAGAAATTCACAACGCATGTCAGATAGGTAAGGTTTTTATGTTGGCCAACAAAAAATAGTATTCAAAAATCATTAAAAATAGGGTATCATAGACGACAGCAGCGCTCGCTCAGGACGACTCAACTCATCGCAGCACGCTTCTGCACCCCTCTCCGACGCCTCAGCGTCTCTTCGATCCCCTCCTACCGCCACGGGCAGCGAGCTCAGTGACCAAGTCACGAGCACACAACTGCGCCTCTCTCTTCTCTTCTCTTTCATTTTCATTTTCGAAATTTTTATTTTTACGCACTCATACTTCAAGCACGCCCGTCTCCTTGCACATTGGCGGCTTGTACTTCAAGCTCGTCGGCAATCTTCACATTTTTCTTTTCTTTTCGTAGCGAGCCAAACCAGAGACCCATCCGGGATCCGGGGTAAGAAGACCAGCCCTAGACGCTGGCCCGCGGGCCAGCGTCGTCGTGGGGCCTGCTACGAGTCGTCGTCCAGGAGAACCCAGGCCTCTGGGCCGGCGTCGGAAGTCGGTGTGGAAGGCGTGGAGGAGATGAGCGTCCATGCTGCGTCTGCGTCGTCTGACGATATGGAAATAGAATTTGCGCGGACGGAAACGATGCGGAGAGGAACTGTAAATTGCGTGCCTGATGGTAAGGACTGTGGTGAAATAGATGCCGTGGCCAGAGAAGGAGATGGCAATGCAGCGCGCTTGCAAGGATCGAAAAACGCCGTAGGAGATTGATAGGCCATTAATCGCAGGATTTGCGAATCGTCCGCCAGGTACGAAGATAGGAATTGTGGAAGATCTATCCTGAACTCCGGACGCCGGGGTCGACTGATGGATGATGGCTGAGGAAGAGATGGGAAGTCCTGATCTCGCAAAGGAACAGATACGCCAGACGCCGATGGAGCGTCGTTGATGGAGTCGTAGATGGAGTCATAGAGGATTCCCAAGGCTCGCAGCTCCTGCATGAGCAAGATGCGTAAGCACGCCTCCTTTATCTCATTGTGTCCTTTCCACCTCTTCTTTTTTTGTGTTTGTGTGTGATGATGGGGGAGGGTTTGGGTGAGGGATGTGGATTCATGTATCTTGCGTGTCTAGGGGTCCGTGTAATCGATGTCTCCCCACAAGGAGTACACGACGTCGAGCATGCTGTTGCAAAGACTTACGTCGTCATCCACCTCGCCGCCAAACAGGCGGTAGTGCTCCTTCTCCTCCAGCTCTGTCCGTTCCCTCTCGACCGCCCGCTGGGCGGCCTCGCGCGCCTTCCAGGCCCGCCAACTGCGCTCGTAGTTCTGTCGCAGCGGGGAGACTGGGCTCTCGGAGGGCAGCGAGAGAGTGTGGTCGTGCGCCATGCCCATGCCTTCGTTGAGCTCGTCGCTCATGTACCCTTTGTGGGCGAGGGCATGGCGCTTTCGGGCACCAGGACGCACGCGACGCCGGTTCTTGCAGTGATAGGGGAAGGGGGTTGGTCGGACCATTCTTGTGGGGATGGTGGTGATTCGTATGAGGTTTGTTCAACGAGATTTGTTCAATCAGAGAGGTTCGAACTTCGAAGCAAGACTTCGTGATGAAGTGAGGAGGAAGTGACGAGAGAGGATCTGAGGAGATGTATCAAACCTTTATATCTCCAGGGAGTCTGGCATTCAACACTCTTCTTGGCCCGTAGAGTCACGGGCAGTGAGTCGAAGGTTGTCATGTGGGGAGAGATGGGGGAGAGATGGGGATTGGACGGCGTGAGTCACAGGCCAGGCCGGGATGAGAACACCCTCTTGGGCCGCCCAGGAGAGCTGCTCAGCCACAGGACAAGGCAGAAATAGGCATACACGAGGCATATTACTAACTTTTTGTCTGTGTTTTGGAAGTATTTCTTGTTCTTTTTATTATTTTTATTATTTTTATTCTTATAGACGAATAGACGAATGTTGCCTAGTATCACATGCGCATCTTTACAATTGTGGTGACGTTGTCACGTTGTCTCGGTCGGCCCCTCCCCTGCTGATATCTGTGGCTGATGCACAGTTCTGGACCCCTCCGCCACAATCATTGTGCACCAATCATTGTGCACGGCCCAGTTTTGCTGGCGGTTGCTGGTCACGGGACCTCACCATCAACCTCTCCACACGCTAAACCACATGTGACAGGGCGGTATCCACTGGCAAATTGAGATACCATCCCAAAAAAGTTTTGGTGATAGAATAACTATTTCCACTGCAACGACGGTGTTATGCCCGCCATTTAACACTCCTAGCTGTCCCCACCCGGGCTCGATTCTGTAAATATGGCGACCTCTCTTGCGGCACAGTTGTCGCAAATAGCCGCCAATTCTACAAAGTCTCTCGATTTGAAAGCGCAAAAGGCGGCGCACTCCAAGTCCCTGATCTTCGAACCGCGAGTCGCTGCATCCCAGAGTTTCGATACACTATATACCCTGTGCCATGAGGGCTTTCAGGAGCTATGTCTGTTGGATGGGAGGTTTCTGGACTTCCAGAGGACCATTTTCAGTGAACATAGCCAGGAACAGGATAGGACGCAGATGACGGCGGCTGAAAATGCTGAATTGGACAAGAAGCTCGAATCCTTCCTTGGACTGGTTGGAGCACGGTTAAGGTTAAATCCTGCAGTAAAAGCTGTGGAATGGCTCGTTCGACGCTTCAGGTATGGAAGATGCTCTTGCACGAATTGCGAGAAATTAAATACTGACAAGATGATGTAGGATACATGAATACAATACAGCTTTCCTCCTTACGACCTTCTTGCCATATCATACCCTACCGATATTCGCGACGCTCCTGTCGATTTTACCAGCGAACTTGCCTTCTCAGTACAAATTTCTCCATCCCTATGTTCGGTCGTTAACACAGCCCCCTCGGCATGCAATCGTCTTCACTGCGACGAATGATCCAACCTTCAACACATTACTTAATACCTATGTCATAACCATATGCAATGCTCGCCAAAACTACCCAGCACTTATCTCATTCTGGGCCGGAGTGATGACAGAGGCGGTCAGCGCAATGTTGGACAAGGCACGATCAGGGAGACAAGCGGTACAGGCACAGAATCAGGAGGAAATTATCCTTCGCCTGGGCCCGACGCTGAACGAAGGACTTGCGATGAAGAAAGTGCCCGAGTTGAGAATTGGATGCTATATGCTTTTGTCTATCATGGCGTCAAAGGGTGGCTTGAACGACAAGCTTCTCACCGCCATGATGGAAGCCGTTGTTCTCGGCTGGACAAGTGATACCTTCGTTCCGGGACTTGTGTGTCTATCAATACTGGCTCAACAGAGAGGAGCGAAACAGATCACAAAGCGCCTTACGAAGGAACTTCTGAAGCTTGGCGGCCTCCCCGAGCTTCTCCTCGAGATCTCGAAGCAACGCCGGATCGATAAGCTTGCGAATGGAATCGTCCTTGCACTTATTGATAGGCTGGGAAAGAGCGGAGACTCCAGCGTGTTGCAATTGATTGAGCATATTGTTCAGCATGAACTTTTGAGCGAAGCTCAAGCGACAGTCACTGTCAAGGCTTTGCTTCTTGTGGCATACAGACTCGATGAGAACGTTGATCCTCAAGGATCTGCACGCAATGATCTTGCAAGAGCTTTGACTACTCTGGCAGAATATCCAGGCCATCCAGGACTTATTGCTCGGAAGGCAATGGAAGATGCGAGCGTCGATATGGACGAGTTGGAGCTCAAGCTTCAAGCTTCGATTCGGCCAAAGCTGATTCAAGCGGTGGCAAGCGAGGATGTTGATATGGAAGATGCTGATCAGGACGCTACTCAAATCGCCCGCGATTTTGCTACTCTTTTGTCTCAAATTCCTGCTCATTCTGGCGAAGAGGTCTCGTTCCTGCTACACACGCCTTCGCAAACCTACAATAAGTTCTTAGAAGCCTTCTTGGTGGCAGTTGCGACGAAGGATAAAGTGGATGAATTTGACACAGAAATCTCTCGCAGAGGCGACTCGCTCGAATACTTCAGCTTTTACATTCGAGTCTGGTGCGGTCCATATCCGGTTCTTGCACGAAGCGCAGCGCTGCATCTAGTCACCAAACGTCTGGATGCCTTGCAAGATCAATTCGTCGATCTCCAAGCGATAATCCCATACACGATTTCTGCCCTTGCTGACTCCGCAATCAAGGTTCGAAGGGCTGCATCAGAATTGGCTGTTCGTCTATCTCAATTCTACCCGGCAGAAGCAGATTTGAAGAAGAATGGAACTAAGCAGTGGGGACTGAATAGTGTTTACGGCCAAGGAAAGAATTCGAAGGATCTTTCCTGGTTGTCGATTGAGAACGCTGCACGATTACTTCGTGAGATTATCTGCCCAGGACTAGAAGAATGTGTGATCGACAAGAAGCACATCGTGTCCATCATCGAAAAGAGCTTAAACAGTACGAAGGATGCGACGGGCACTCCCAAGAAGAACCAGGTTGCAAAACTTTCGCAGACGTTGCGTGCTTCGGTTCTATCCTTTTTGGCCAGCCATGTCATTCATACGCCATTGTATATTGTTAAGTTCAGACTACTCGTTGCGCTCAATGAAGTTCATGGAGTTGCAACTACAAGCAGAACGGAGGTGCTTCTACCCTTGTTGCAAGATTGGGCTGCACTCGCTCAAGAGTCCGCTCAGCAAAATTGCCAGGCTGAACAAGTTGATATTACGGAGTATGATAATGAGGCTCTGGCCATTGTGGTTCCAAATGATGCCGATGGATTCCAAGTCCTCTCTGCAATTGTCAAGGGGGAAATCGCCGCTGACAGACAATCTCTTTGTGCCGCTGTTTTCCGGAGGTTCCTCAACATGTGGCCTTCTCTCAAGGGAGACTCGAGGCTCAACATCGCACAACTTCTCATGGATCTCTCACAATGGCCTGCTGGTGAACCAGGACCGAGCGAATTTGCGCAGGGAGAAGCGATGGAACTCCTGAGAAGCGTTGATCTTACCACTGATATCCTTCTCTCCTTCCTGAACCAATTACCGACTGCAGCAAAGCTTGCCGACATGCCACCGGCATCGAAGCGTCGCCGTGTGAGTCACGGGGAGATCGCCAAGACGCCTCTTCAAGATTCAAAGCAGTTGACTGGAGCTATTCAGAAAGTTACGTTCACCCTGCAACTGGTGGATAGCTCAGAACCAGAAAAGCACACTCTGTTACTGACAGGGCTTTTCAATACCCTGGCGGAATTGCAGCACTTCAAGGCACAAGTAGGATCTGAGCTTGGATATCTCCAAGGCTTGGTTCTTGGTAGTCTGCTCTCTATCATGAAGGCTCACAAGGCCGATCCTTCTCTCAAACTCGATAGATCTGCCGTCAGAGTTGATCTGCTGGTGGATTGCGTTCAGAAGACCGCAAGCCCACAAGTTCAGAATGCAGCGCTCCTTCTTATTGCTAGCCTTGCAGATACTGCGCCAGAGCTTGTTCTGCATAGTGTCATGCCAATCTTCACATTCATGGGCAGCTCAGTGCTTCGTCAGAACGATGAATATTCCGCGCATGTCATCAAGCAGACTATTTCAGAAGTTATTCCTCCTCTCATTGCTTCATTGCGAAAGGAGAAGGGAGACCCAGTTACCGGCGCAGCAGAGCTACTACTGAGTTTTGTAGCAGCTTATGAACATGTTCCAGCTCATAGACGCAAGGGACTCTATACTTCTCTTGTCCAGACTCTGGGCGCAGAGGACTTCCTGTTCGCTATTTTGGCTATGCTTGCTGATAAATATGGCGTCAACGAGAACATTAAGGCATTTACTGTGGATCTTGCTGCATCTTTCAGCGTCGATGTGCAGCTCCAGACTGCTGTCAAGTGTCTTAATCTCGTCACAGACCTCCTCAAGCCAAAGCCTACTATCTCAAGTGTGCTGCTGAGCTCGTCCGAGTCGAGCAGCTCAGATGCCAATCGCACTGCTCTTGTTCAACTGACCTTGCTTCCTTATCTTCTTTCTGAGAAGCGTTTGATTGATCACACTGCCAAATTACTCGAGCGCGATGATATGGATGCTTCCAGAGTACGAGAACTTTACTCCACACTCCTTGAGAATCTTCTTGCCTTGGCAGACCAAGTTAAGGCCGACAAGAAGCTCCACAGCGCCTGTGGCAATGTCCTCGAGAGCATTCTTGGTCTTCTTTCTACCAGCGAATTCGTCAAATCAGTGGAGGGTCTCCTTGACAGACCGAATGAAGAGCTTCGTCGCAAGATTCTCCGCTCTCTTGAGGTTCGTGTTGACCAAGAGAAGCAGTCCAATGTCGCTGCTAGACAAGCTATGCTTGGCTTCCTACCTCAACTTACTGCTATCATCCGCGAATCCAACGATGTTCTTTACAAGCATATCGCCGTCGCCTGCGTGGACAAGATTTCTGAGAAGTATGGTAAGAAGGATCTCGAGGCTGTTGCCGTTGCTGCCGAGACCATTGCTGGCGAGAAATGCCTCGGCCAGAATGATGAACGTCTTCAGATCATATCATTGCTCTGCTTGGCGTCTCTCGTGGACATTCTCCGAGAAGGCATCGTTTCGGTACTTCCAGTGGCCATTCCGACTGCTTTGCAATACCTGGCAAAGAGCATAGAGGAGGATAGCCAGAGCGAGAAGTTGCACAACGCTGGCTATGCCTTTGTCAGTGCGCTTGTCGAACATCTGCCATACATGGTCTCGGGTTCATATCTAGATACGCTTCTAACAATCTCCAACAAGTCTGCTGAGTCCGAAATGGACATTGAGGCGGACGAGAGCAGAATCGCCTGTCTTGATCTCGCTGCAAAGCAAATTGAGGCGAAGAGCATGTTCACAGCCTTACAAAAGAATTGGCCGATTGCAGCGGAGACTGGCACTCTGGTAGGTTATCATCAGTTCCATAGTTTTATATCACTGCTAACGCATTTAGGCTCTCCGCGAGTACCTCGACATTCTGAGCACTTCCATTGACAAGCACGCCAAATCCGTTGTCACCAAGTATTCTCCAATTCTCTCGACCATCTTCCTCAGTGCCTTCGACCTTCGCAGACAATGGTCCGAATCGAAGAATGACCTTGAAGAGGAGGAAATCGCCGAGATCGAAGGCATTGTCAATGACGTTGCCATTAAGATGATCTATAAGTTCAACGACTCGACCTTCCGGCCAATATTCGCCAAGCTCGTCGAATGGGCAGCGTCCGGCCTGCCAAAGAAAGACAAGAGAGGCCGCATCCTCCGCCTCCAGAGCATCTACTCCTTCATGGCCGTCTTCTTTGGCAATCTCAAGTCCATCGTCACCAGCTACGCCACGTATCTCAGCGACAATGTCATCGAGGTTCTTCAAGCCGTCGACCCCAAGGACGACGCATCCCGCGAGCTCTGGGCCAGAGCACTACGAGCCCTGGTTGAGTGCTTCAAGCATGACCAAGACGACTTCTGGCAATCGCCCTCGCACTTCGACCTCCTCGCACCGGCACTGACGTCGCAATTCGCGCACGCCTCCGTGCTGCCTCTCGCGTCGGAGCTGGTGCCTGCGGTCGTCGAGCTGGCGGCTGCGGCGGACTCGGCCGACCACCACAAGGAGCTGAACAGCGCGATCCTGAAGACGATGCGCTCCGAGTCGGCGGCGGTGCGGCTCGCGGCGGTGAAGTGCGAGCAGGCGCTGACGGATCGCCTGGGCGAGGAGTGGCTGAGCTTGTTACCGGAGATGCTGCCGTTCATCAGCGAGTTGCAGGAGGATGACGATGAAGAGGTGGAGAGAGAGACGCATAGGTGGATTGTGAAGATTGAGGGGGTGCTGGGGGAGAGTCTGGATTCGATGTTGCAGTAGAGAGGGGGGGGTTGTGGGGAGGATGTTACCTGAGAGGGCGTGGGGTGTGATGTCACGGTAGAGTGTTTGTGCATAGAGCATTGTGGGCGTTGGGCATTGGGGGCGTTTGGGCGGAGGGGGCTGGCATCGCGTAGGTAGCATGGTGAGAAGAGATAGGATGAAAAATGCGAACAGTTTGTCAGCACACATTGTGTCTCAGGTCTGTGTCTTCGTGTGACTCGTGTTGGTCTTTCCTATTGGCGTGGCAGAACATCGGGTTCCCCCAAAGGCAGTCTTGAGGTGGGATTAAGGTTCGGGACCGCGCCGGTGGGATGGAGTATAGAACGGAAGGGACCTGCTCCTTATTTGCGCTTTGTAGACTTCTGACCTCTCCATTTCCCAGATACGTCTTCTACATCAGCAGATTCAGCAGAATCATCAACCTCACTAGCATCACTAGCATCGCCAGCATCACCATGGAAAGCACGACCGCCTCCTCTCCGCTCTCCTCACGCATCCCCGGACCCACAAACCTCGCCGTCTAGCCTGGCGCCATTCTCGACGGGCCCGCCGCAGCATTGGCATGAGATGCATCACGATACGTTCCTTGTCACGAAGGAGGCGGAGGTGTTTAACACGTTCAGCCCGGGATTCTACGTCAATTACCTGCGCATGATGGCAAAGGAGTGGGAGGAGAAGAAGGGGATCGGTGGATATAGCACTGACCCAAGCAGCGAGAACAGCTCTTCTGACCGAATTCCAGCGGCTTCGCGACCAGAGTATAATGAAGGCTATAACGGCTATCTCTAACCATTATCGAACGTACAAGCTAAAGATGGTAACTCACATGGCGGTCATCCTTCTTAGCTTAACTAACAATACGGAGCAGGAGGAGCCTCTTAAGGTTACTAGAGTAACGGATACGAGCCTTAGAAAAGGCCGTCTCCGCCGCCTAAGACGGAGAACGTACCTCCTCGCGTTCATCACTTTGATCTTCTTTAAAGGCCACAACTACGTAACCAACTAGAACGACATTAGCTATGATGGCAGCCGTTGCACCAGCAAACGTCGAGTTTCCTTCGTGATGTCAATTGAGTGAAATGCCTGAATCGTGCATTGACGACGTCTAGTTCTTCGAGGGAGGAAGATATTGATAGAGCGTGCATACCATTGAAGACATAATTCAAGGTTAGGAAATAGCAACCAATAGGACAGACAACCATGGCTAAGGTGAAAGCCAGCAGCTTCACAATAACATGTCCATCATTCTATATATTAGCGGTTTAAATCATATATATATATATATATATATATATAAACGAAGCGACGGCACAGCAGTAATGGGCAACGTACAGAGGCACAGCGGGAGCTATATTCGATTTCTCGCCCACCGACGGAGAGGGCTCGTGATGATCATCCTTCTCTAGAACCGTCTTCTCCGAGGTATTCAGGCGTCTAGTCGCTATTATTGCCAGATATTAAAATCGTAGTGCTGAAATTGCTAGGATGGAGTTGTCGTTCAGAAACGCGGAGATTATGAAGAGATTCGCTACGTTGGTTGTGCAGGATAAGGAGAAGAAGGAGCGGCAGGATGCTTGAAAGAGAGGTTGACACAACTTGAAAATACAAAGATCTTGGTGACGAGAAGAGAGTTCTGGTAGTCTCTGTAGAGCATCGATGAGTTCGAAGAATGAAAAAAAATATATATATATATACATGAAAGGACGATGACTTTGTCGAACATTTGTCCTGTGTGTATGTAATCTCCACCTTCCCCAGACTAGACTATGTACAAGAATATCATGTGACCACGCGTTTCCCATCGCGTAAACCCGCCAAGATGAACGTGTTGCACTGGCTCTCACAGCTGCCGCAACCCTCTGAGCTCGAATTCGAGGAAATCCACCTGGAGAAATCTCCAGCGGACAACACCGAGATGTGGAACAAGCCCTTCAAGCCGCCCTCATTTCGAACGCCCGCGAGACAGGAGCCGAGGCAGGCGTTGATGCCCAGAGACGACGAGATCATATGCATCGAAGCCACGCCATCGCCGCCCTCCAGCCCGAAGAGAAGGAGGCTCTTAGTCAAGGACTTTCCGCCGCCGACGGAGCCGGCGACGAGCATCCTGGCAAAGTCGCAGAGTAAGGTTAATGCGCCCAGGAAGCCGTTGGTGTCGAAGGAGGAGTTGCAGGATCGACTGGCAGCGAATGCTGCGAATGCGAAGGTAGAGGCGGGGCCGGAGGGGTATTACTCTGTTCTATGGTACGTAGACCTTCTTTCCTTCTTTTAGCCCGGAATGGAGACTGTCAATTTCTAATCGCATGTATGCAGGCGCAAATACACGACCAAGAAGCACAAGAATTGGGAGGGCGACGGGATCCTCTCGCTGCGCAATGGGTATGCACGACTCGTCGACCTCACCGGCCGCGAAATGGGGAAGGCCGTGTGCAACGACGTTCTCCTGCCTGGAAGTACACTGAGTGTTGGTGGTAAAGAAATCGAAGTCGACGCGGTGATTTCGAAGCACGATTTCCTCGCTGGCAAGGCGTTCTTGAACAGCGCGCCGAAGCCGAAGGCTCTGCCAACCCCGGAGATGGATCCGAGAGCAGTAACGCCGGCGCAGTCGAGCTGGAAACCATTGAAGAGGAAGTCTACCGATAATGGAGATGAGATGAAGAAGAATACGAGGATCAAGACGGAGGGCGAGATGGGCATGACGCCGAAGAGCTTCTATGCTACTGCTCCTCAAAGGTCGCTGGGGCAGCAGTTCAAGACTCCGGTCGTAACGACGACGGTGATGCCGCAGGGGAAGCCTGGGGTGGTGACACCGAGACATGATCCGCATGCGCCGAATGCCTTGGTCATGAAGCGGCCGAAGGATTGTCCCAAGGGGAAGCAGATTGTCGATGTGGTGGTCGATCCGCTGCTCTCGAAGAAGCTTCGGCCGCATCAGCGGGAAGGTGTGAGATTTCTGTACGAGTGCGTTATGGGCATGCGTGATTACAATGGGCAGGGAGCACTGCTAGCGGATGATATGGGACTCGGGAAGACGTTGCAGACTATCGCACTTATCTGGACGTTGTTGAAGCAGAATCCCATTTACGGCTCGCAGGGCGTGATCAAGAAAGCTTTGGTGGTGTGTCCGGTGACGCTGATTGAGAATTGGCAGAAAGAGTTCCGCAGCTGGCTAGGCAAGGAGAGGATTGGAGTCCTGGTTGCGGATACGAAGACGCGGCTGACGGACTTTACGCATGGGAAGAGCTACAGCGTTATGATTGTGGGATATGAGAGGATAAGGAATATTGCAGAGGAGCTAGATAAGGGAGGAGGAATCGATCTTGTGATTGCTGATGAGGGACATCGCTTGAAGACCGAGAAGAACAAGTCAGCGCAAGCTATCAGGAGCCTGAGGACGGAGAGGAAGATCGTGCTGTCAGGAACGCCGCTACAGAATGATCTCTCAGAGTTCTATGTCATGGTCGATTTTATCAACCCTGGCTTACTCGGAACGGCGAGTGCATTCAAGAAACAGTTCGAAGCGCCGATTCTAAAGAGCAGACAGCCTGGAGCTAGTGAGAAGGAGAAGGAGCTCGGCGAAGGGAGACAAGAAGAGCTCACAGAACTCACGCAGCATTTCATTCTCAGAAGAAACGCCGATGTGCAGGCAAGATATCTTCCTCCCAAAACGGAGATCGTGCTCTTCTGCAAACCGACAGCGGCGCAGGCGGAGATCTACGAGCAAGTCCTCGTATCACCCGCTTGCATGAGCGCAATCAGCGGCTACAAATCCGCCCAGGCTCTCTCCCTCATCAATCTCCTCCGCAAAGTGTGCAACTCTCCGCGCCTGCTCCTCGCATCAAAGCAAAAGACAAAGGCGAAATTAGGAGACGAGGACGATGGCGACGAGCTCATCGACAGCATCTCGACCTCCCAACTCAGCGCCAGCCTTCTCTCCACCAGTACAAAAATGAGGGTTCTAGATGCCCTACTTAGGAATCTCGCCGAAAGCACCGATGAGAAAATCGTCCTGGTCTCAAACTACACCGCGACGCTTGATATTCTGCAAACCCATCTCGTGCAGCTCGGCATCCCATCCCTGCGTCTCGACGGCGACACGCCCACCAACCGACGCCAAGACCTCGTCAACGAATTCAACAAGAGCCGCGTCAACACCTACCGTGCGCTGCTCTTGTCCGCCAAGGCCGGCGGCGTGGGGCTCAATCTGATCGGCGCCAGCCGCCTCGTGCTCTTCGACGTGGACTGGAACCCGGCGACGGACCTGCAGGCGATGGCGCGGGTGCACCGGCCTGGGCAGACGCGGCCGACGTTCATCTACCGGCTGCTGATGGCGGGCGGCATGGACGAGAAGATCTGGCAGCGCCAGCTCACGAAGACGGGGCTCGCGGACAGCATTGTGGATAATAAGAAGACGGCGAGCGTGTTCACGGCCGAGGAGCTGCGCGACCTCTTCACCCTCGACACGGCGTCTAGTTGCAAGACCCACGAGCTACTAGGCTGTGACTGCCAGGGCCGGGCGCCCAGGGCGGCGGAATCAGAGGCGCGTGGCGTGGGCGGGGATGCGGATGAGGACGCGCCGGTCATCGTCGAAAGCTCGCCTGCGCCGGAACCAGCCTCCTCCGAGGACGACTCAGACGACGAAGACGGCCTCCCCCTGAACCCATGCGACGCGCGGCGCCGCCGCACCGCCAAGCCGCAGCTCATCCCGGCGTCCAAGTACGACTGGCGCGCCGAGGAAGCCAAGATCGCGAAGGAGGCCGCGGACAGGCGACGCAAGAACTCGGCAGGCAAGCTGGCGAGCCTGATGGAGTACGAGCACGTGGACGTGAGCGTCTTTGAGGGGGGCGGACGGGATGTGTTTGGGTATGCGAAGGAGGAGGTCGGGGAGGCGGAGGGGAGGGTGGGGGATAAATTGCTGTGCACGGCCTTGGGGGAGGGGGGTGGGGAGGTCAGATGGGCCTTTGTTAAGAGGAGTGGGGGTGAGGAGTGATGAGTGGTGCCGGCGTTTTTTTAAGGATGGGTGGTTGGCATCGAGATATCTGCCAGGGCGGGCTGGCTTTGTCTGGGGAGGGAGCTTTGTTTTCCTTCCGGGGTGCATCCATGGTGCTTCCTGGAGAGTGAGCATGATATAATAGAGGAGCCGCAAAAGAAGGAAGACCTGGCTGTGGGCTACAGAGCCTAGAAAATATAAACAAGCGTCTACAATGCGGTTCGTGGAACATTGATATGCGCAAAAATTGAGATCTGAGGAACATGGTCTTGGAACGTAAATAAGGAAGAATAAATTCCTATTCTCGCTGAGTCTCTCTCATAATTAGCAAACCAAACGCTTGTCGTGTGCTGATCCCGCATATCCTGCAGAGCAAAGCAAAACCAAAACCAAAAACGCCGTCCACGCCTCCTCGCTCGATCGCTCGTTCATCTCTTGCTCTCCATCAATTCAATGTTAAAAAGAATGCAACAAGTACAGCGAATTCAAGCTCCTCCCCACCAGCCAGACATCTCCCTATCTCCCATTCAAGCCAGCCGGCTCCAGCCAGCCACTGAATCCACGTATTAATCGCAATCATAACCGGGTATCATCTGTGTTCTACTCAAAACGCCCTGTCTCCAGATCTAGCAATCCGTTCCTCAGCAGCGCGTATGCTGTTCCGCCTACCGCCCCGTTCCCATTCTTTGCCATGCCTCGTGTGTCTTCATAATTCCAAAATGTGGTCTGTCGTCTCTCTAGAGCATCGACATGCTCACTGCTACTGGGTATTGATAGGCGTAGGTGTATTCGCCAGCGCGCCATCATCCAACTCCTCGTCCGCCTCCCCGTCATCCCCATCAATAACCGCCGCGTGCATCAACCCCGCCATCGCCGCATCGTCGTTATCACCATTCACCCCCCTCATGAGTGTGGCTTCGTCGTCGTCAAACCCGCCAGTATCTTGTCTGGCCCTAGCCTCTAAACGATTTAAATGTCTCCGGAGTCCCGTGACACCGACGCCAGAGAACACGCAGAATACTTGTCGTTGGTGCTGGTTGAATTCTGTAGATTTGAGAAACGTATTAGCAGTATATTCTAAGGGCGGACGCAGAGAGTAAGAGATGTGAAGCCACCAGAGCGCTCCCATCTTCTGCCAGTCTCGCGAAACAATCCTCGAGAGAGCAGTAAACACTGGTAATGAGGAAATAATGAAAACTTACCTGGTGGTGCGTCTCGACAAAATTCATCCAGATCATCGCGCAAGAAGGCGTCTACACCTGTCAAACTCAAATGTGTAAGGCGTGGGCAATTGTTCAGGAGAATGATGATGCTCTGGAATCATGTTAGCTGTGCTCTCGAATAGACGCCTGGAGATGTGCTTACCCTAAGAGTGAGTTTTGTGCAGTAACTGAGATGGACTCTCTCTAAGCTGCTCGGTTCCTGGCAGATACTTTGAACCTCTGGGAAGATGAGGTCCGTAGGACCCAATGGGTTGGACAATCTCCTGTGCGCCTGAGACAACGCATAAACACTCTCATCGGTAATGAGATTGCACTTGACAAGGCCGATGCGTCTGAGCTTGGGTAGAGTAGCCAACCTCATGACGGAGGCATCAGTCAGTCGGGTACAACATCCCAAGTCAATATACCGAATCCTAGCGCAGCAGTGAACGAGGTTCTTGACAGATTCATCCGTAATCTGCCCGCAGTGTCCCAGATGCACATAATGGAGGTTCTTGCCAAGCTTGCTGATGGCATTCACAGCCACGTCGGTAATGTTGCGACATTTTGCTAACACCAGATTCCTGAGGCGTGGAGCAACTTGGATTATCCTCTCGACGGCCCTATCCGTCAATCGAACACAGCTTGTGAGATCCAGGATTCGGAGATTGTCATATATCTGGTTTGGCGGCAGGTTGAGGAAGGCAGAGTCGGATATCAACTCGCAGTTTGCAAGACGTAGCTCGCGAAGGCTCTGGCCAAATTCCAACAGGGCAGTAATTGGTTCGTTCCCGATGTTTCGGCACTGGTGTAGATCAATTTCAAGGATATTCGGGCAGTTCTTGGCGAAAGCAACGACGGGAGAATCTTCAACCTGATGGCAGTCGTTGAGTTTGAGCTGTGCTGCAATTAGCGGTAGTCAATGTAAAGGCATATTACCAAAACTTACTCTCTTGATCTTCTTGCAATTAGTTGCAACTCTGGTCAGAGACTCATTCGAGATTCTTGTACACCCTGAGATGTTCAATCCTTGAAGCATCTTGCAGTTCTGAGCCAAGACATCAACGGCAGTCTCAGTAATATTGATATCCCCCGAGATATCCAATGCCAGTAACCGCCTGTTCTCCGAGACAAGGCTGATCAACCCTGCATCTGTCAAGCCATTACAGTTTGTGAGGGTGAGCCTCTCAACCTGTGTGCAGACCTGGAGGGGCGTAACACTCCCATCATTAACACGGTCTGCCAATTGCGCCAGATTCAGCCTCTTCACGAAATCCCGGTATGCAAAGTATGGATTCGAAAGGTTGAGCGTCCGGCAAATAGCGCTGTGCTTCGGCCAAGTTGTGCATGCCGGCCGCAACCAGAGCAGGTCGACTGTATTCCTCGCCCAAGCCTTGCATGTGAGCATACAGCTCAGCAGGTCGCGAGGGCTGCTGAGCTTCGAGAATGTGTTGATGAGGATCTCTGCGGGGAGTTGGTTTATGGGCGGTTGGCATCTGTCCTCTTGTGAAACAGTGGCTGTGTCTAGTGTTGGTATCCCGATCGAGGACTGTGAATCGTTGTTGATGAGAAAGAAGTCTGACTCTTCATATTCTGCCCTTGTGGGCGAGTTGCTGGATGACGACTGCGAATCTTCGTCCTGCTCGACATCTTCTCGTGGTTGGTAAGCTGATGCCCCTACGCCGATGGGCGGAATTGTGGAAGCTGTCCCATGCATTATAAATCCGTTTCTGAGTGTGGTGAAAACAGTGCCACGCTGAGGGAAAATCTGGATCGTTTATATACTTAGATAGCCCCCTTTGTAAGTGATTCGTCGATCGTAGCTTTGTATGTGGTCGTCGAGTATAATAAAGAATGGCGGTGGGATTACAGATGGGTAATCAGTCAGCTATTACCCGGGCTCAGCCTCGCGTTGCTGAAGCTGAATTTGGCGCGCACAATGAGTCCGTACTGAGTATAACTTCACAGAGTTTGTGGTAAAATGGTAAAATCGGGGGCTGCGTTGCCGTTTCCTTATGGAGCTGGCTGGGAGTCTTCGAGCTGGTTGGCATCTGTTGTCTTGGAGGCATTCGAGGAGCTTGAGGGTTTCTGAGTTTCGGTTAGGTCAGCCCCCACGTCAGTGCATGTGCACGTGATCGTGATACAGCCAAGCTTGATGGTTCACCTGACAAAGGGAAGAGGATGGGATGAGTAAAAATAGAAATAGAAAGTTGCTTTATAGAAAGTTGCTTTTTCATGGTCAACAAAGGTCCATAATTCGAAAGTCACGTTTCGATATTGTGCAGATCTGTGTCATGTTACTTTATAATATCTTCTTGCATTTTTGTTTACAAATCAAGGCTTCTATCTGTTCCCTTTGCCCATGCTCGGAGGACGTTCTTCTTGACCTTGCCCGTGCTCGTCTTTGGTAGCTCTGCCACAATTTCCACTTCTCGAGGCACCATGAATTTGCTGATGTCACTCTTGTGCTTCGCCCATTCGATCACATCGTCGCCCTTGAGGGTCTTGCCCTGCTTCACGGTGACAAAGGCCTTTGGTCTCTCGCCCCAGTGAGAGTCTGGGACGGAGACAACACCCGCTTCGAGAATATCCGGGTGTTGAGCAAGCATGCTCTCTAGTGAGACTGAGGAGATGTTCTCGCCGCCTACGATTATTAGCTGAGATCGTTTGAGACAAATGCAGATATAACTCACCACTGATGATAATATCCTTAGCTCTATCCAGGATCTGGATCGCGCCATCCTTATGCCAAACAGCCAAATCCCCCGAATGGAGGACACCGCCATCAAACATCTTCCTCGTAGCTTCCGCATCCTTATAATATTCTTGCGCGCAGATATTGCCCTGGAAGACGATTTCTCCAATCTCGGCGCCATTCTTCTCGACATCGATGATGACACCGTCTGGCTGCTCAGTCTTGATAACCCTGCACGGGAGTCCCGTAACGAATCCATGGCCTTGTCTGGCCATCCTAGTATATTTCTCGTCGCCTGGCAACGTCTCCCAGACTGGCATGTGGTAACCCTTTGTAATCGGACCGTATGTCTCCGTCAGCCCGTATACATGGACCGGCATGAGATTCAACGCTTCCATCGTCTTGAACAGATACGCAGTTGGCGGACTGGCAGCAACAGTGACTCTCACTGGCCTCTCAAGTCTCGCCGCCTCCGGCGCCGCGCAAAGAAGTGTGTTGACCGTCGGCGCCGCATTGAAATGCGTCACATTCTCCGTCTTCAGCATCTTCCAGATCGCCGGGTAGTCGATCTTCCTCAGACAATAGTGCGTGCCTCTGACGGCTGTGACAGCCCAAGGGAACGTCCATCCCATCGCATGGAACATCGGCAGAGTCCACAAATAACCGCACCGTCCGACGTGATAATTGAGTCCACTTTCAATAATATTTCCCAGCGCAGCCAGATATGCGCCTCTGTGGGTGTAAACCACACCCTTAGGCTTCGCAGTCGTGCCCGACGTATAGGCCAACGCAACCACCTCTTGTTCATCGTTGCACTGCGACTTCAACCCTCCCCAACCCTTGTCTCCCGTCTGCCTATCGTAATCCAACCCCTCCAGCACTGCCGCGTCAAAGGGCCCACTCAGTTCTCCCTCCACAGCATCCGTGTCATTATCGATAATAAACGGAATCCCAGGGTACAATTCCTTAAAACGGTCCAGCAGGTGCACATACTCCGCATCGACGATAATCACATCCACTTCCGAGTGATTAAAGATATACGCAATATCCTCGCTCTTCAGCCTGTAATTGACGCCGACATTCACCGCGCCCGCCGCGCCGATGCCGAAGATGCTCTCGAGGAAAGCGGGCGTGTTTGGGCACAGGATGCCGACGCGCTTGTAGTTGTGCTTACGCAGGTAGTACGCTAGGCCGCGGGCACGGTCCGCGAACGCGATGTACGAGCGCCGCAGGACCTTGCCGTTGGCGGTGACATGGTAGATTGCCTCTGCGTCCGGCTCAATCTGCGCAGCGCGCTCGAGGAAGAAGGTCGGCGAGAGCTCGTGATAGTGTGGGCGTTGGGCGACGGCGGCGGTGGAGGTGGATGGGAGGAAGTGAGCCGCCAACTTCTGGAGGCGGGAGGGTGCCCCGGACATCACTGATATATATGCTATAAATGCTATCAATCAAATATAATCGTGACACTTAAATAAATGGACAATGCTTCAATGCGAAAAGATAGAAAGCACGAATAAGAATATAAAAGAGATTGATTGGGGAAGAAGCAAGGAAAAAACTTCTTATAGAAGTGCGAGAGGGTACAAAAAGCTGGGGTAGATATGGGGTAAGCGGCTGGGACTTCCTCGGGTATGGAGAGATGGATGCAAGAATGGGGCGTTTGGGCGCCGATCCGAGATGCTGCCGTCGAAACACCTACCGATGTCGCTTGGGACTATTTGCCGATCGATACGAGCCGGCATTACGGCCAACTAATTAGCGACATAAATGGAACGAGGAAAAGGCATCTTGCATCTTCTTTGAGATTTTCCATTCTCTATGGAGCAACATGCCAGGAATCATAGACTATACACCCTTGAGTTTCCTGCTTCATCAGCGCTCTTTTCTGATGCGGCAACCCCCCAGTCTGTGTATTGTATGATATTGAATCATCCTTGGGTCGTCCCTGTAATAGGTCCGACAAGGTATTGCCATGAAAAAGAAACAAGAACAGCCCAACCCCCAACCTCAATACCCATTATGTCGCAAATCGATAAGAGTTTGGCGCTTAGTAGCCCAAAGAAGCCAACTGCTCCTTGGTCTTCTCATCGACCTTTGCGCTCTTCTGGGCATCGGCGAGTTGTCTCCTTGCAGCCTTCTTGCGTGCGTAGTATGCGGCTCCCTTAACCTTGCGTCTCTCCTCAAGTCTGCAATCCTCGTTAGCACACGTTCCCTTTGCCGATTCGCGAAATCTAAGCATCTGCTCGATTTCCGCAGATTTACTAACCTGGCGACGACATCCTGGTACTTCCAGCCAACCTCGTGGGAGAGGCGGCCGACAGTGCAGTACTTGCGCCCTGGCTTGAGTCTGAGAACGCGGAGGGCTTGCGGGACGACCATGCGCTTGACCTTGTCGTATGGGGTTGGGACACCCTCAAAGACCTTGAGTCTCTCCATGGCGGCGGCACCACGGGCGGTCTTGTGTGGGATCATACCACGGACGGTCTTGTAGAAGATGCGGGATGGAGCGCGGAAATGGAATGGACCACCACGGGTTGGGTTGTAGCGGGTCATCTTGCGGAGGTAGGCGTGGTACTTCACTATAAGAGCACATATGTCAGCATTCGTTCCATCGATCTTGGTATCCCCTTTGCGCCATCCAAGTCGTTTCCTTCAGTTTCCCATATCCTCAGATGATTCGCAACCGTAGAATGAATGTAAGACGTACGCTTAGCACGGAAGAACTCTCCAGAGATGTTTAGGGCTTCGCAGCGCACAACAACGATCTTCTGTCCCTCGAGGAGCTGCTTCGCAACGGTCGAGGCGAGGCGACCGAGAAGATGGCCCTTGCCATCGATGGTGATCTGTATGATTTCCGTCAGCTTCCATCATTCTCCAATATTTATCCCAGCCAAGACGACGTTGTTGTGTTGATTGATCGCAAGGCGGAGACGGCGGGAGGTAAGACTCACGACTGGCTCGAAGGTCGACATCTTGTCCTGCTTTTTCGGTAAAGAAGACTACGTCGGAGTTGTCGAAATCCTCTACCTTCGTGTTGGTGGAGGAAATGGCGATTTGTCGTGGTTGTCGGTCTCGGTCTCAAATTCAATCGTGAGGCACTCAGAGTGTTCGAATAATGCTAGCGTGTAAATTACGCGCAGAGCCGCATAGGGCTTCAACCCCGCTAAAACCGGGAGGAAAGAGCAAAAATGCAAACGCAACGTTTGAGAGTCATCATCAGCAATAAATTATAATTTAATTACTTGTTCATGCAACCTCTCCTGTATCAATACTATATGTGACATTTAATATTGTAAATATGCATTTGCTGTACTGTGAGGCATCAGGATGATTTCAAAGATTTAGGGCTCGCGAAATGGCGATGCGATTCAACAAGTCCACCACAACAGGAACATGAGAGTATGAGAATTCAGAACTCTGAACAAATTGGATCAGATTCTCGTAAATGGCATTCATATTCTGGCAGAGAATCACAAAATATACGAATGCAATTATTCTCTTTGCTCCTCCACGGCCATACTATCAAAAATTTAAATGTGAATCGAGAAAGCTTAATCGCCCAGTGCCACACCATGTTCATGTTCCTGGAGCGAGCATCTTCAAATCCACATCTGTCAAAATCCCATGGCTGATGGACTGTTTTGACTGGGTGGCGAAATGTTAGGAAATCACGTGACGTGACGGAGACTTCCAACATACAGAACGGAGGCTAATCTGGTATCGCGTCTGCAAATCTCGCAGCAGAAGTGCATGTGTGAGATGAGATCCGATGTGCATATTGTGTCGACCATCTACTGGCATCTACTGTCTCCCTCCCATGCAACATTCTGTACATAGTGTCTGAATAACTCCTTTACTATGCACATCCAGAATCCAAACGCCATCCAATGCTAAATCGTTACGACTGGTACGGTACACCCGCAGCATTGTCGAGCCCATGGAGAACACCTTGTGTCTCCTTCACCAGATCCTTCCTAAACTGCCTCGCGTCCTGATTTCCCTCCGTGTCGATTCCATCCAACTTCAGCAGGACCTGCTGCATGATCGTCTCGCTGAGTTTCTTATGCTCAAAGTCCTTCTTCTTTGGGTCGTCTGGGGGATTTGCGGTATACTGAATGCATAGCGGGAGAATTTTGGTATGGAAATCCGAAGCAATCGACTGCAGCTTTTGCAATGGGGTCTTGATTTGACCTGGTGCTGGTGAATCAGTCGTGGAAGCGCCGCCAGGACCTTCTAGTTGGCCATCTTTCTGCTCATCCTTTTCACCTTTGACCTTCTTGCCCTTTCCCTTGCCCTGCTTCTTCTTTCTGTGCTTCTTCTTCTTTGAGTCCTTCGAGCCAGCAGTTTCCTCCTCGCTGAGGTCCTCCTCCGAAGGCCCACGGACCTCCTCCTCGCCGACAATGCACAGGACCTCCGACTTGTCCTTCAATCCATAATCGCGGCAAAGAGCATTGTCATCCTTCAACTGTTTGCCCTTGTATAGTAGTTTTATCGGTCGGTTCCTAATGCCAAGAGCCACCATCGCACGCTCGCGCAGATCCTGAACATGTAGCTTCCCATCTCCAATGCTGAATGCCGGGAACTTGATCGGGTATGTAATGCCCTTGTTCTTGAGCAACAATACATCATCCTCCAAGTCGCTCGAGGCCGGCGCGCGAGATAAAGGATCGTATGCCCTCCGCGGCTCCTCTAAATCCTGCGACGTGATATAGGAGAAGTCATCGTCCGAAACGACCGGCGGGGCGTTCGACCTGCCACCAAAAGGAGACAATCTCTGTCCTCCGCCCGTCCAAAAGTTAGATCCCCAGCGACTCATTGAAACGAGGGTTGCAAGGAGCACTAAAGTCGTCCCAGCAAGGCCGACGGGGGTGTTCAGGTGCGAGATCTTCGCCGCCTCGTGGATATACTGTCGCGCCGGCTCGGGGAGTTGCGAATAAGCGTTGGCGAGGCTGAGGATGGCGGTGTCGACGTAGGGCTGCAGGGAGCCTGGGAGATGCGGAAGATGCTCGACCAGAGAGTTGAAAGTCGTGGCACCTTGCGATGCCACCGCGCTTGAAGCCACCTTGTCTGCGTTTAGGCGCAGAGTCTAACGTGCGAGTAATGCGGTCAACGCCTTTGTCCGGCGTGAGCGCTTGTGTGGATTGGGGAGCCGGAACTTGGAAGGGGGGCCAGCAGGAGGGAGGGAGGAGGGCCTGGTGTGGGGGAGAGCGAACAGGTGGTGCGATTCAAGAAATATTTCCTGTGACCGTGAGACAGGTGGCAGCCGTGGGAGCGTGCAGGGATTGCCGGTGCGGATGCGGAGGCGGAGGCGGACGCCGATGCGGATGTGTCCAGACTCAGACTCGAGCGCTCTAGAGGTGAGATCTCTAAATGGCGAGAAGCGAGAGTAAGGGGTTCACTTTTTACAGGGTCACGCAAAAGTCGGATAATATTCGTAATGCGAGAGTAATGATGATGATGATAATAATAATAATAATAATAATAATAACAATTAATTAATGATTTTTTGGAGATTTTTTTTTCTTTCTTTTTCAGAGTTGTGATTATGTGTTTGTCTGTAATCCAGATAACATCTCCTCCAAACCCCCTCCCTCATCTCTGCAGCGATCTCAGCCAGCAATAACCGTGCCACGTACACGGCACCAATCGCTCCGCTCTTGTGCCCACCGATACGAGCCAAAACCACCGCGGTATACGAGCTAAAAATCAAGGGAACTGAATTGAATTGAATTAACAACACCACAACGCCCTATTCTAAGAGTTCTATAAGTACATAGTTTTTGAAATAAGAAATCATCTGAATCCTATTGTTCTGCCACTGTTTTTGATGCTTTGTAATTCCTTTCACCATGCTTTTCCATAATTGGTCTCCCTTCTTTCTCTGTCTCTCGAGGGCCATATTCTTGACCTCCTGAAGCCGCTCTTGGATTTGAGAGCGAGCAGCTCCTACATAAATGACACCACTCTTTTGGACGTGCTTACTAGACCCCTTTTTTCGTTGTAGCCGTGCTTGTTCTGCCTTAATACGCTCTTGTTCCCTATCTTTAATAAGGAGCCCTTCTAGAATCTTAGGCTCTGTTGCCCTTGTGAATTTCCTCCATGATCTGTAAAATCCAGGAGTAAGGGGCTGAATATCACAATAGTGATCTGTAAGCCGGGTTTCTAAATATGTCTGATGTGTAGGCCAGTCTCTTGTAGCTGGTGTTTTCTGAAACGGGCCTTAATATGGTTGATAAATCTGCTGAGGAGGTGTAATAGGTCTCTCTAAGTTGAAGAGTTTCATCTTGTCTATGACTATGTCTAGCTGGAATGGATATAGCCCTGCTTTCTTCCATGCAGAGAGGATTGTTGTCTTCTTAAATGTCTGTTTCCTCATTGCTTCAAAAGCTGCTAGGAATTCTACCTTTGAAAACTCAATGTCTCCGAATGCTACAGCTTCATGTAGGCAGATCTGATGCTAATGCTTGAAGGGTTGGAACACCCCTACATCAAGGGGTTGAAGTAGATGTGTAGTATGCGCAGGAAATAAGAAGGGTAGGATCTTCTTCTCCCATGCAAATAGGAGGAAATCATCAGAAAGATGAGATCCATGGCCATCAAAAATGAGCATTCTCCATACTCCTTTCTTCTTTGCTTCTGTAAAACGATGGAAATGATGTAGCCACTTTAATCCTAGTACATCATTTGAATACCTAGATTCTGAAACTGCGAGGAGAGTGTCGGAATTTAGGCTGTTATCAAAGTGCTTTTCCAACATGACTTTTCCTGCCATAATGATCATTAGAGGGATCACATCACCTCCTGCAGAAATGCATTCTACAGAAGTGATAGATTCTCTGTTATCAGGATTAGAGAGGTAAACTGCTTTTGTTGCAACATGGGTGATGACTTTTGTTCCTCCTATTAACACACCGATCCTAAATCCTGTCTCATCAAAGTTGTAGACATCATCTTGTGCAATTCCATATTTCTGAATTGCATGCTGAAAATCCAAAAAGTGATTAAGTAAGTCTGATTTCTGATGTGTTGCTTTCCTCTCTGCTTGTAGGGTCTTTGGTCGTATAGATTTCCAGAAATCTTTGTTGCGGAGTAGCCATCTAACAGCCCAATTTTTGCCTACTCCCTCAAATGCTCCCACTTTTGCATTACGTAGGATTGTATTAGCAGCTCTTCTAACTGCAAACTGCGTAGGAGGCTGTCCTATATAGTTGAGGAACGTTATATACCCCTTTAAGGCATCATCTTGGGTCTTAGTTAAGGCCTTATTCTGCCCTCCTTTTGATGAAGCTGGTGGGCGGCCGCGACGACGGGCTGACAGTGTTGATAGAGGCACTCGGTATTTGATCGCAAGCTGTCGTAATTTTAGGGTAGAATTAGAATTTAATTCAAGTAATGCTTCACAAATACGCTGCTCTTGCGCAGGGTCAAATTTAGGTGGCATTGTGGGCTATTCAATTGAATTCAATTCTACATCGTTGATTTTGGCTCGTATCGGTGGTTTTGGCTCGTATCAGTGGGCGGCACCAAGAGCGGAGCGATTGGTGCCGTGTAGGTGGCACGGTTAGTCTTAGAAGTGAGAAACGGCGCAGCCTTATCAAACCCCGATGGCTTTGTCATCTGCTGGCCGGACACTATATCCATGTCAGCCCTCCCATTATCGCCCATTGAAATAGCCTTCCTTAGTGGCCATGGCGTCATTCAGACCCTTAACAATACCTCAAATCCTCCGTCGCAGCGCAACTACAAAATCAGCCTCGTCGTCGTCACCACCATACGTTTCCCGGCTCAACAAAACATACTACTACGATCGTGGCCCCAGTTGCCAATTGCCCACCACGTCGTTCCTCAGCAGATTCTTCTCGCCAAGCCCTGCGCACGTCGCCATGGCCGCCGCCGCGAAGCAAAAGACCCAGTCCATCATTGACGAGAACGCCGTTGGTGAGTCTGCGCATGCTTGGCCGGTGCTGAGATGGGGAGGATGCTAATGGCTTCTCTAGCCGTCTTCAGCAAGTCCTACTGCCCGTACTGCAAGGCTACCAAGGCCCTTCTGGACGGCTTCGGCGCAAAGTACTTCATCATCGAGCTTGACCAAGTCGGTGTGTTCACACCGCTTCCGAGATGCAGTTAACCTGGCGTGCTGACATTGGCGTGCAGATGACGGCTCCACTATCCAGCGTGCTCTCGCTGAGCTGACTGGACAAACCACTGTTCCGAATATCTTCATCAAGGGAAAGCATATTGGAGGAAATTCTGATCTCCAGGCCAAGAAGTCTGACCTTCAAAGGATCTTGAAGGATGCCGGTGCTCTGTGAGCATAGAAGGGTGTAAATCAAATTTGTATACAATAGGGGAACATATTCGTGAGAGCGGCAAATCCTTCTTATCTAGAAATACAGCTGGTTTCCCAAGAGGGCGAACAGCGTGTGAATCTTCTATAGAATTCATACATATCTATACATGGACCTGCGCAGCCACGGTGCCTATCGGTCTCTCCACAAACTCCATAATCCCATCCACAATGCTGTTCCTCGCCGCCTCGCTGGCTACATGCTTGCCCGCAAGATAATGTAGCCACAGCGCCCTGCTTATCCTCTCATCGCCCACCTCTCCCAGTCTTTGCGGACCAAGCTTCCCATCATCAAACCATGCCGCCAGCACTCCATTCTCATTTCTCGCCAGTATCAGCTCCTTCCGCTTTGGCACACTGCCCTTTCCAAACAGAGCCTTCAGCTCATTAACCGATTTTCCGAACTTGTCGTCTCCGAACTCCTCTGGATTCTTCCTCGCTTGCGAAGTTACTGCGCGGACATATGCATCTCTCATGTGGCCAAAGTCCGTGTCCCTGACTGGCACAATACGGAACAGCGTCCTGACGCCAGCAGTAGTAAGGACGTGATTCCACACCTCCTCGCCCACTTCTGGGTCCAGCAGTTTCGCCTTCAGACTCTCCTTCTCTCCCGCCACAAGCGTCGTGGCAATCGGATCCATCTTCCTGATCAGCGTCTGCTGCAGCTTCGCAATATCATCCGTGGCGCAATACATGCCCACGACATACACCTGGATGCCCAAAAAGCTGACCGTCCTGATGCCCAGCCCCATAAGCTGGTATTCTGTCACGGGCAACTCCGGCGTCGCCTCCCCCTCACCGCCCTTCACGTCATCAAACTCAAGCAGCCGCGGGAACGTCGGCACCGTGCTCGTCCCCGTCTCCACCGTGTGCGTGTTGTCCTCGGCGTCCTCGCCCAGCTTCTGCACCACCACCTTGCGCTCCTTGCCCACCGTCACCAGCGGGTCGTTGAGCCGCGCATCGTGGTATTTGTCTGTGGAAGAATCGAGCTTGGCGGGCTTCTGCGGCAGGTCGACGCTCGTTGCGATCACCCAGATGGCGACCATGCCGGCCACGAAGCCGATGCCGTTGTAGATGGACCGCCGCTTGTAGTATTGGCGGCGCTCCTCGGCGGCTTCGCGGAGGCGTTTGATTTCTTCGGTAGAGGTCGGTTCTTGGTGGATAGGAGAGGGCGTGAAGTTGGCCATGCAGCGACCTTGCAAGTGGCGTGATGGGGATGGAAGGATCGGGGAGGGGCGGATGAGGCATTGGAGGCGTGTGGAGGATTGAGGGAGTTTAGGGAGAGCGCGCGCAGCTCGTGCTGTGCGGTTGAGCATACTCATGGTTGTGGATGTGGTTGAGTGGTGGCAGGGTGCCCATATGGAGGAGGCTTGAGGTGTATTTGGTGGATAGCGGATTGGCTTGAGGTCGCTCGCTTGCAAAATGCGGGGAGAGCTTGGCTCGTCATTGTGAGAAGCAACAGAGCTATGTCATGAGTGTTATGTCAACAAGAACAATGCAGAATTTCAGAGGTTAGAAGAGGAAGTTGCAAAATATGGTATGCTCCTATATGTAAGAAATTTTATTTTTAGCTCAATTGAGGTCAAAGACCTTGTTTAATTCGAGTATTTATTATTTAATGATTTAGGTATATAAATTCCAATTATCCAATATAACGATTATTATTAAGTTAAAATGGGTCATAAATTAGTCTTAATTTTTACTGTTTTACAAACAGGATCTAGTAAAGAGATATTATAATTGTAATAACCCTACCTAATAAAATAAACTCTAGCGGGATGTTTTTCTATATTCTATTGTCCAAAGGCATTAAAGCTTCTCGGTTTGCTGGGAATCCGTTCTGCTTTCAGCCTTCCCGCCCCGCAGCATCTCGGGGACGCTCGAGCTTGCGAGGCTGCGTGCATACAGTACCTCTCTACTGGTCCCTTGCGTCCACCAGCATCCTCACCCCGATAGCAACATCCGGCTATTTCAACAGTCTTTGTATCTATCAGTCCCTCTTCTTCATCCTCAGTATCTTCATCTTCAATTCTACCTTCAGCATGGTCGCTTGATCGACCATCGCGATCGATTCTCACTCAGGCCACTTGCTGAACAACTCTCCTCCGAACCCGACTCCTCAATGGCGAATATGGCACATATTCTCCACCTCTGCAGCGGTACGCCTACCGCCGTCATGATCATCACTGTCATCGTCTACCTGGCAATCTCCATACCTCTCGTGATAATACACGAAACCGTACCCCCAGCACCATCGAAACAGGTCTTGTTTAACGGCGGTTTAAATTTAACTGAAGCTTGGTTGGACCTGGCGGAGTTGACGAATGGCTACCGTCCATATAATAGCAGGAGGAATGACCAAGTGCATGATTGGCTGTTGAGGAGGATTGAGGGCATATTGGCGGAGAATGATATTAGCTGGTCCAGCGAGATGGGACATATTTCTACGGCACCGCAGTTGCTTGCGGCCTCTGAAGCGAAGGAGAAGCAGGCGGACAAGGGGGGGATCAAGCCGTTTCCTGGTCTTATAGGTGTGGAAACGGGCGAACAAGCTTCGATTAAGCAGCATAAGGAGAAGGAAGAGCTTCGAAAACGAACAAACTCACCTCTCGTCACAATCTTCAATGATCTGCAGTCCAATGTTACATGCTCAGGACTCGGTAGCCTTGGATCCAGTGCACAGGGCCGACTGCCAGGCCAAAGTGTCTATTTCGAAGGTACAAATATCATTGTCTATATTCGTGGCACAGAAGATGAAGAGGGAGAGTGGTGGAAATCAGACTTGAACTCAGCGACGACTCATGGACAAGGCGGAGTTCTGGTCAGCGCCCATTATGACAGTGTCTCAACCGGCTTTGGAGCTACTGATGATGGTGTTGGCGTTATCAGTATCCTCCAGCTGATCCGCTACTTTACAACATCTGGAAACAGACCGAAGAAAGGAATCGTGGCATTGTTGAATAATGGCGAAGAGGATTTCCTCAATGGTGCAAGAGCATTCACCCAACATCCTATGTCTCTTTTCACCCACACATTCTTGAACCTAGAAGGTGCTGGGGCAGGCGGCAGAGCTCTCCTCTTCCGCACAACAGACACCGAAGTGACTAGAGCATATGGTCATAGCCGAAATCCATTCGGCACTGTTGTAGCCGCAGATGGCTTCAAGCAAGGGTTTATTCGCAGTCAGACAGATTATGTTATCTTTGACGAAGTATTAGGTCTCAGAGGACTTGATGTCGCGTTCTGGTCTCCTCGCGCGCGTTATCATACTGATCAAGATGACATCAGGCATACTAGTGTTGATAGCATCTGGCATATGTTGTCGGCGTCTCTGACTACAGTCAAGTCATTGACATCCGATACCAGCGACACATTCAATAGTCCACGAGGCGACAGAGCTAGCGGCAAGGTGAAAAATGGAAACGGTAGCGATGGAGTCTGGTTCGACCTCTTTGGCAAAGGCTTCGCAGTATTCGGCCTGCGGACATTATTTGCCTGGTCTGTGACTTTCCTCGTTGCTTGCCCGCTGGCCCTCGCTCTCATTATCTATCTGCTGGTACAGCAGGACAAGTTTTACTACTTCTCAGCCTCGACTCTGTATAGCAACAGCGCCGAAGATGGCGAATTGATCACTCTCGATGGCTGGAAAGGTGCATTTCGCTGGCCTATTATTTTAATTATTGCTACGGGATTGACTGTTGGGTCTGGATTGCTCATAGCCAAGGTCAACCCCTTGATTGTCTATAGTAGTCCATATGCAGTGTAAGTGCTCTTTTCTCCAAAGCCGTGCCAGAATCTCTAGGGCGGACGAAACCTACTAACACGGGTTTAGATGGGCAATGATGCTCACATTAAACTTCTGCGTTTTTTGGTTTATCATGAGAGGTACTGATTTTATGCGACCATCTGCATTAAGTCGAGGCTACGCCTATATGTGGATGTTCGTCCTGAGTTGGGCTATCCTCGTCGCCGTGACTGTCTTTGAAGATCAATATGAAATTGCCTCCGGGTACATGCTGGTATTCTTCGAGATTGCCATATTCTTCGCCGTCTTCATCAGTCTCTGCGAGCTGTTTGTGCTCCCGACAAAATCCCAATATGCAGAGGCCGTACACGGCCAACACGAAGCCAGAGACGCGGCCGCCACCGAAGCTCTCCCAGACTCCGACGCCCTCATCTCCCCCCTAAATGACTCACATCCCTCTGCAGAGCCGGCCGAGACCGCTCCAGAACCAACCGAGACTACACCTCTCATCGGCGGCAACGGCGCCACCTCTCCGCACACCCCAACAATCACCAGCCACCTTCGCCGCTCCCTTGGCGCCAGCGCCACCGAAGGCGCTACCAACGCCCTCGAGCGCCAAGTCAGCACCTCCTACCGGCGACACTTCCAGCGCCTGTCAAGCCTGCTGACGCAGTCGGACCAGAAGCCGTACGGGAACGAGCAGGGCTGGTCGGGGCGGCTGCCACGGTGGACATGGCTTGTGCAGTTCCTTCTCGTGGGCCCAATCGTGCTGATCCTCGCGGGCCAAGTGGGACTGTTCATCGTGACTGCGACGGCGCAGACAGGGGCGGATGGCAGTTCGCTGGTGGCACCGTACCTGCTGGTGGCGGTGTTCACGGTGCTGTTGCTGCTGCCGACGACGCCGACGGTGCATCGGTTCACGTGGCACGTGCCGACGTTCCTGTTCCTGGTGTTCGTCGGGACGCTGATCTATAACCTCGCGGCCTTCCCGTTCTCGGCGAATAACCGCTACAAGGCGTATTTCCAGCAGACCGTCGATCTCGACACGGGCGCCAACAACGTGACCTTCTCCGGCCTCGAAGACGTCATCCGGCCGATCATTGCGGCGATCCCGTCTGCCGCCGGGCAGACGATCGAGTGTGAGACGAGAGCGTACCGCAGCGGCGTCAAGTTCTGCATGTACACTGGCATCCCACCGGCCGTCGTGCCCGAGACGAGCTACGCAGACTGGCTCTCGTTCAACGTGACGCGGCACGAGCTCGGCGACCTTCAGCGTCGCGGGCAGGAACACGCGCGCCTGCGTCATCCGGTTCGCGCGCGCGATCAAGGGGTTCCATGTCGCGGGCGCCAGCAGCGATGAGCGCTTCGACGCGGTGCCGGCGTCGGGCTCGGACCAGATTAAACTGTGGCATCGCAAGTGGGACGAGGGCTGGGAGGTGGACGTTGAGTGGCCGATGTCTGATGGGCGCAAGATTGGGGAGGAGGGGATGGAGGGACGCGTGGTGTGTCTGTGGAGCGATGAGAATACGCAGGGGGTGATTCCGGCGTTGGATGAGGCAAGGAGGTATGTGCCCGCTTGGGTGGGAATTAGTAAGTTGAACGATGGGTTGGTGGAGGGGAGTAAGCCGTTTAGTGTGTGAGATGGAGATTGCGCCGGGGGGGGATTGGAGGTTCTGTTCTGTTAGAGTAAGACTTCCTTTGGGGAGGGGAGGGGAGGGGATAGAGGGACTTAGCGGAATCTGTATAGGGCGTGTATATACGCCTAATTTTCGAATCTAATGACTAAGAATGGCATGAACAGGAACCAAGACTGCAACTGATGTGGAGGTGAGTGCGTTGTGGCCACGGCTCGCCGCTGCACATTGATTTTGCGTGGTGGCCCTGGCCCTTTAGTTGAATTGTGATAGCCAGTAGTAGATATGACTTCTGGGCCGATCTTCTAGGTGTTTTCTGCTCTAAAGACAAGGTTGCTTCTCAAGTCTTCCCCATACGATGAGCGTCGTTGCTCTTAAAAACCATTCTCAATGGTACATCACTTGTTATGTCTCCGCTGGCAAGGGAACATATCCAGCTCACGCTATAATTCATAGAAGGCCCCGAAGAACGCGATCATATGGACCTCCTTTCTAAGAATTGGCGAGGAGTATGTACGGGCTGAAAGGAAAGGGGGATGTTAAAGGATATGGTTTGTTAAATATATAGATTTAACAACTATAACACTGATAACACAAAGGCCTGATAGTTCAGTGGTAGAATTCTTGCTTTGGGAGCTTCGGCATTCAAAATGTAAGAGGTCTCCGGTTCGATCCCGGATTAGGCCCTTTTTGAGACTTTTCTTTTGTCTTTTTGTTTTATGTTTT
>Ga0209512_1000401_pt1 | contig 74378 bp, 76 predicted proteins | sample frozenSSSSmetaG_FD_184142 | JGI IMG/M metagenome (GOLD analysis project Ga0209512, IMG submission 184142) | Glacier valley bacterial and archeal communities from Borup Fiord, Nunavut, Canada, to study Microbial Dark Matter (Phase II) -... | ecosystem: Environmental > Aquatic > Freshwater > Ice >...
TTTTCGACCTCTCTGTTTATCTTATCAATTTCAACTTTCCAGATGGTTAACCGTTGCCTAATCTGTTCTTCTGGAAAATCAAGCAAAATGTTACTTTTTTGATTTTCTAATCCCAAAAAAGCCTGATATCCTCGCCGAAAAAACTGATTCATTTTCGCATCGGTGCCTTCGAAACGAATTTCTTTCTCGGTTGAAAATATTTTCAATTTTGTCCCAGGTCTAACGTATAACCATGTCCCTGAGTTTTCCCCAATTTTTAGTATTGTTAAAGCAGATTCATTCGTTAGCCCAACCAACTCCGTTTTATTTGAGTGGTCTAGATTTTCTCCATTAATGGTCACCGTCCTACCGCTGACCATATTAACTTTTAGCAACTCCACCTTTTGATCCTCACATGAATCACAGTTGATAGTTATTTCGTACGGAAGGTAAGGGTCAGATTTTGACTGACAGTTCCCCTTGTTATTGCAGGATGTAACTAAATAAATTACCAAAATCAGGTTTCCGATTGTAGTAATAGAGGTTATTTTCAAGTTATATTTTCGATTCATTGGCAGTTAGTTAGCAAATTTTTTCATATTAAGTCAAAACGACATTGACTTGTAATAGGGTCAATTGTCAACGGAAATGGAACTGGTTTAGAATGATTGGACATTTGGTGTTGCTAGGCTACCCATAGCTATAATTGAAGATAAGAGATTTTTCCGTCCTTTCTCCTCTGACGATCTCCCTGCCAATTTCGTGATTATAATCATCCCGAACAATGCAGGAAACAGCCGTTCACGAAATACCATCCATCAAACGCGAAGCAGCCCTATTCGATTTCTTCAATGAATTCGAGGCAGACGGCTCTCCACGCGTTGCCTGCTTCCGATACTATAGGACAAACGGCACCGCAAGCGAAAAGCTGCAATGCTCTCGCTCCTACGAAACGGTTACCATGGCCGTCCAGGCTCCCCGCTCCAAGGAAGCCAGGGAAGAAGGCGACAAGCACACCACCATTAATTTGCAGGCCAACAACCTGATCCGCATAGTCTACAATGACGGCAATGGCAACCGCAGTGCGACTGCCCGGCAAGTCCGCCACCTAAAAATCAAGCTCCTAACCCACTACAAGCCCTCTTTCTCAAAAGAATGGCTGGAAATAAGGCACCGCGCGGCGGACCGTCCCGAAAAACCAGTTCTAACAACATCGGCACCCAGTTCGCCACAAGCACAACAAAGCTAACCGCCAACAGCTAAAAGCTAACAGCTAAAAAATGATTCACCCTGTATCCGACAAGTCCTCAATAATTTCCAACGGCAAATCCGGCCAGCGTGGCACCGGCCTATTCCTAACCGTCATCGGCGGGCGGTCCGTCGCACGGCACGATCAAGCCCATTCCCCAGTCTCAGGCTGGTACGATACCTCCGAGGCCCTTTACCCCGAATACTACCCCTGGGGCTTCCGTGACGACAAGCCCAATGCGATGCACAAGCTCATGACAGGCAACGACAAGGCTTTGCAGCTGCTTCGTACCAATGTCAAGTATATGATCGGTGCCGGTGTGGTACCCATGCGCCGGATCGTCGAAGACCGAAAGGTGATATACGAACCCTATGAAGACGACCGGGTCACCGAGTGGATGGAGCGAGCACAGATCCAGAAGTTCGCCCGCGAAGCCGCCTGGCAGTGGTCGTATTGCTGGAATGTTTTGCCCAGGAATACAAAAGAAGAATCCGGCAAATCGAAATTTTTCTTTCACTTTCTTACGCTAATGGTAGATACAGTGAAAAGACATTTCAAAAATTATGACTTTGTTTTCGTAGTGAGTAGCCTGGATGAAGATTGATCCAAGGCTCTTTCAACTATTGAGGACTATTGCCTTAATTCCCTCATGTGTTTGAAAAGGCTATCACGCACAACGTCATTTCCCTGGTATTCCTCAATACGCATCACCTCCATTTGCAGAAATAGTTTAGGATCGGTCAAGGTCATATACTTGTTTAATTTAAACGGAACTTCTGGAAACCTTGCCGTCTGAAAAAAGGTATATAAATCCGCTAATTCTTGTTCGTGTTCTTTTGCTGTCATGGCGCAAAGTAACAGAATTATCTAAAGACCATCGCTCTGTTGTAAGGCCCATTTGCCAGGAAACCCTTAGTTTTGCATCGCTCTGTTTATTTTGGCCGTTATCAAAAGAGAATACCATAGGTAAAGCTCGAATCATAAAATCTTTATATTCTCAATATTTTAAATCTAAAAAACCGATATTGCGTCCCATTGAGCATCTTTACGCAACCGGTGCCTTCGGTTGATAGTGATGGTTGATCAATTCTAAAACGTTTAATAAATGAGAAAATGGTGCGATTCACCTGCTTTCTAAAACCTCAAAACAACCATACGATTACACAATCCTCCCAAAATGAAATTTTTTTTACCTTGTTTTCTCCTTTTAATTTCTTTTAAATCCTTTTCCCAGACGCTTGAGTCAGACCGCCTAGCGTTGGTGGACTTGTATAATGCCACTAATGGAGGCTATTGGAATAATCGATCCGGATGGTCGGTTCCTGGTAATCCCGGAGACAATCCTTGCGGTTGGTATGGCATTTCGTGTCAGGGTGGTAGAGTAACCTCAATAATGATCATCGGCAATAATCTGGCAGGAAAAATTCCCGAGTCGTTTACGGCATTGAATGAAGTAAGATACTTATATATCGGCGGTAACTCCATTACCGGAAATATTCCTTCTTCCCTTGGTAATATGACAAATCTGAGGCATCTGGTATTGAGCAGCAATAGTAACTTGCAAGGAGAAATTCCAGAATCCATTGGCAATCTTCATTTTCTGGAATATGTGGCCATAACCAATACCAAAATTAGCGGGAATATCCCCTCAGAGTTGGGAACACTTACGCAGTTAGAAACAATTTTACTAAATTCAAATCAATTAACTGGTTCAATTCCGAGTAGTCTGGGCAACTTATCTCAACTAAAAATACTTGGCCTTAACGAGAATCAGTTGTCTGGCGCTGTCCCCAGCGAACTGGGAAATGCAACCTCGCTCACTGCTATAACTTTAGGAGCTAACCAGCTTTCCGGCTCTATTCCATCTTCCATTGGAAATTTGACAAAGCTAGAAAACTTCGCCGTAGAACGTAATAAGCTTTCGGGACCCTTGCCCGATTTAAGCGGAATACCAAACTCATGCACCGTAACTATGTATGACAATCGTTTCACATTCGAAGGGATGGAACCTAATATTTCCAAACTGGATTATTACAGCCCACAAAAATTATTCCTCTTGACTAACGACGCAGGCCAGTTAAGAGCAAACGTAGGAGGATCAGCAGCCAATAACACCTATCGTTGGTATAAAAATGGCATTCTTGTCGCGACAAATTACATGACGGATCTGTATACCCCAACAGGCGATGGAACATACAGAGCAGAAGTTTCTAATAGTGTTGCCTATGCTCTCACCTTGGTAAGCGAAGATTACATCGTTGGTTCCGATAATTTAGAAAGTGACAGGCAAGCTTTGCTGGCCTTTTATCGTGAAACAAACGGGGCCGGTTGGAATAACCGGTCTGGCTGGAGTTATCCCGGAAATGTGGGTGATTCTCCATGCGGATGGTATGGTGTTGGGTGCACCGACGGTAGAGTAACATTGTTGACTATGAGTGCCAACAATTTGAATGGAATAATAACTCCCAATATCAAGAATCTCAAAAAGCTGAAAATTCTCAGCATAGGTTCGAGCAGTTCCTTGCGGGGAGAAATACCTTCTTCGATCACAGAGCTTAGTCAACTGGAAAGAATAGAGCTTATCAGTAATCAACTATCTGGCTTTCTCCCGCCATCGCTGGGCAATCTTGAAAACCTACGTACACTATACGTGGGAAGTACCCAAATTGGGGGTCCCATCCCATCCACCATCGGCAATTTAACCTTACTTGAAATACTTATCCTAACTACAAACAATTTAACGGGTAGTGTTCCACAACAGCTTGCAAGTCTGAGCAACCTGGTGGAACTCAATTTGAGTAACAACCTGCTTACTGGAACGATCCCAGCTCAACTTGGAGAAATGACCGGACTGGAATGGTTGCTATTAGGCAGCAACCAATTAACTGGACAAATACCTGATGAACTGGGAAATCAAAGCCAGTTGAAATTTCTAAGTTTGCAGGATAATAAACTTTCCGGACCAATTCCGGTCACATTAATGAATCTAACCAAACTGGGTACGCTTAGCTTGTCAAAGAATTCTTTAACTGGATCCATCCCTTCAAATATCGGCAATCTGAGCCAACTATCTGAATTGGCGATGTACGAGAATAAACTGACAGGAGGCCTGCCCAAATCCCTTGGAAGTATATCAAGCTTACGAGTAGCTAGGTTGGAACATAATAATTTTACTGGAACAATCCCAAATGAGATTGGAAATCTTACGGAAATGACTATGCTTCTGTTGGGATATAACAACTTAACCGGATCGATACCGGAAGGGATAGCAAACTGGAGTAAACTATTTAATTTAAGTGTCAATTATAATCATTTGAATGGAACCATTCCCGTTTTATCACTCGTCCCCAGTTCAGCCTATATATTTGTAGATAATAATGATTTGACATTTGATGGAATTGAGGCCAACGTTGCCAAACTGGATTCTTATTGGGGTCAGGCTAGTATTCCTATCACAGTAAACGGCACAACGCTATCAGTGAATGCAGGTGGGACTATTGCTAACAATACATACCAATGGTTTAAAAATTATGATTTAGTTGCAACGAAATCAGGCACAAACACTTACACCATGTCTGGCTATGGATTATATTCGGTTAGAGTCTCAAATAGCATGGTTCCTTCACTTACCCTGCAAAGTCTCTATTATAATTACAGCAGTGCACTTCCAGTCAAACTTCTAAACTTCACCGCAAAAAAAATCGACGAAACCAATTTGTTACGCTGGTCCACTACCACTGAAATCAATAATTCAGGGTTTGAAATTGAGCGAAGCGTTGATGCCCGAAAGTTTGAAAAGATCGGTTTTCTGGAGGGTAAAGGAGAATCCAGCAATCTTGAAGCCTATCAGTTTGTGGATGAAAGCCCGGTTTCCGTAAGCTATTATCGCTTAAAGCAGATCGATGTTGATGAGAAATTCACCTATTCGCGCATCGTACAAGTAAGTTCAGATGACCAGGCATTGAAACTTTATCCGAATCCGGCGAAAGATATTTTCACCATCGAGAGTACAGGAAACGGCAAATCGATTGATATATATAACTTGAAAGGTATAAAAATATTGGAAAAACCTGTTTTGAACTCCCAAACAGTTTCAACAGTAAACTGGCCAGCTGGCGCTTACATTATCAGACATGGCGACATATCCAAGAAGATTGTCGTAGTGAAATAAAAGCATGGCTAGAAATAGAAGACCCGGAGAAAAAAGTTTTAACCACCCCTGCTGTCAACAGATTGCCTGCTACGAGCACACCCAAAGGATCGGGTGACAAGGAACGGGGTACGCTTTGATCCTCTCAAAATCACTTTCAACCCCAGCCATCCCGTCACTCTGAAGCCACGCCGAAAACCGTTGTGGCTTTGCGCTGCTAAACTGGTAATCGGGATATTTAGAGTTGCGGTCTCCGATTAACAGAGAAAAATAAATATCAATGGGCTGGATGTTTGCAATAACGATTGATAGAAAAATGACAATGCCCCAAATCTTTATTTTTGGATTTTTCACGTCTGCAGATGTAATTGGTGCATGTAGCACTAAAGTAGTGTATTTAAAATTTATCCATCATTTGATATTCCCTGATTTTAGAAGAGTCTGTCTCTGGTCGCCAACCACGCTCATTTTCCTGCGCATCCTTCGGGATGGGCTTATACGGTAGCCGGTAAGCTGGATAAGTGGCGTACTCATCCCATTTCCAGAATTGAAGTGGTTTAATTTGAAAGTTTCTGTACAACACACTGTCTTGTGGTTGACTTGCCCGATACTCCTTAAATAATTGGTAAGTATACCCAAAGCTATCTTGGGCCCAAATTGAAAAACCGTTAGGGTTATTGCTGCTGTAATGCATTTTATGGCCCTTAAGTGATTCACCGCCAATTGTTAAGTGAAAGAATAGGCTTATAATGGGAATGTTGGTGAGTCCCACTATTCCTATTACCAATAAAATGCTTGCAATTACTTTCTTATTCATCGGTTTAGTTTACAGTTTGTGCTCTTTGAAGATTTCAACATTCCATATGTCCCACTTGCGCCTGACTGGCTTTCGATGGCTTGTTTATTTGCCAAAATATCGTTACCGAAGTCAGCAGGGATTATAGATCATCCCGAAAGGCGAAATTCCAAGTCCTTCCGGCATGTAATCGATGTAGTCGTTCCCAATGTATATCGCCATTGTTACACAATTGTAACTTCCGATACCTCCGAGTAGATTATAGGTGTCAGGCAAATCATTACTTAATTTGTCAATTATGCTATAAAATTGATCCGGGGAAACCGTTACGGTGATTGCTTCATCATAGTTTGTGTTTCCGTCATCCCCCCAAACACCCTGAACGTCCCACCCTGACGTGGAATGCCAATCGGTTTCCGGATAAAAACCTATTTTTTTACTGACGACTTGCCCCGTCTGTTTGTCTGTTCGTTCAAGTCCAATGTATGATTAACAAAAATCAACTAAAACCCTTCAAATCAATGATTTGCGGGGTTTTGTTTTTTGGGAAAAGTATCAAAATATGCAATTATTCGCATAATTCTGGTGAGCAATTCGGGAGTTGACCGATGCTCTTAAAATTTACTCACCAGAATGGTATTAACTAATTGTAATTCAAATTGTTTGCGTCATAAACATCTTGTTTTCTTAGATACTGCAAACCTAATTTTATTCACTTAAAAAATGGTAGGCTATGCTTAGTAAAACATTCACTCTACTTTTCTTCTTAAGGAAGCCCAAAAATTATTTGATGGGGAAATTGCCCATCTACATATTGGCAATTTCCCGCAAAGCTTCAACCGTAAGAAAAGCCGGATGCGGTTTTGGATAGGTCAGCAATTTGAAAAGTAAAGTATCTCTGATTTTACCGGGATTTTAGTCTTCAAAAAAATGTCTTTTTCATATTCATGCATCGGCGTTAAGTGCCTTGATGATTTCACTGATGCGTTGTTGTTTTTCTGGTTTCATTTTATTTTGTAAACTGATATCACCCAATCTTTGAGATCCTGTCTTAAAAAGGTTTGATAATGACCGGCTTTGAACCTTACACAAGGGACAGAAGATCCTGCCTATCTTACATATTCTCCAGGTTATCGTTTCTTTTCATTTTCAGCTTTTTGAAGTAAGACGGAGATAAACCGGTAATTTTTTTGAATTGGTTAGATAAGTGCGAGACGCTGCTGTAATGAAGCCTGTAAGCTATTTCCGTTAAATTGAGGTCGTCGTATAACAACAATTCCTTTACCTTTTCGATTTTGTGAAGGATGATGAACTGTTGAATGTTTATTCCTTTTACCTCCGAAAAAGTGTTTGAAAGGTATGTGTAGTCGTAGCCTAGTTTTTCGCTGATGTAATCGGAGTAGTTGGTTACAGGCAGTTCTTCTGCATAATGAACCATCTCTATGATTACGGCCTTTATTTTTTCGATCAAAATTCCTCTTTTGTCATCAAGTAGTTCAAGCCCGGACCGGAGCAGATTTCTTTTTAGTTCGTCATGCTGCTCTTGGGAAATGTTTTCAAGGATCTCAACAGTTCCCAGATCTACGATAACGTAATGAAGTCCTAATTTTATCAATTCTTCTTTTACCAGCATTTTGCAACGCAGGCTGACCATGTATTTGATGTAGAGTATCATAGCAATATGTGGAGGTAGTTTTCATTTGTTAAAAATTACAAAAATCATTTTACTAATGTGTGATCAATGCAACTAATAGCCATTCAAGTATAACACTTGCAAGGCTAAAACCCGCAAGCTTTGTAATAGTAAAATACCAGCCACTACAACCGTGCCAGTTGCCGCTTTGTAACTTGTAATTATTTTTAATTCAATGAATTACGAGCCTTCGATGCGTCAGATAGATGGAAACCAGATAGGGTGACGCTCTTACTTGGCCTTTACAAGTGTAAGGGCAAATCGATTTTTATTAAACCAAATTACAGGATGAAAAAATTATTGTTTACCGTTGCGCTGATTACATTCAGCACGTTCTCTTTTGCCCAGACATTCAGTTTTGGTCCCAAAGCTGGTGTTAATGTCAGCAATTACTCCGGTGGAGATATTAATTCAGATGCAAAGGTGGGTTACCACTTAGGAGGGTTACTCAGTTTCGGTTTTGGAGAAATTTTCTCTATTCAGCCCGAGGTGCTCTTCTCAACTCAGGGAGCCAAAGTCGAAAATGCCGGAAGCAAGAAGGATTTTAAAATTAATTATCTGAATGTTCCGGTCATGCTGAAATTCAGGATAGCGAGCGGATTTTACCTCGAAGGCGGTCCACAGGCTGGTTTCAGACTATCTGAAAGTATCCCAGACCAGACAATCAATAATTTTGCGAAGAGCTTGGATCTGTCTGCAGGTGCAGGCCTAGGTTACCAATCCGATGCCGGGATTGGGGTAGGGCTTCGTTACATGGCTGGATTGTCGAAGGTAGGAGACTTTTCAGGACGAGAGATAAGTCCGGACTTCAAAAACAGTGTTATTCAGGCTAGTGTATTCTGGGTAATCCCGATTCTTAAGAAGTAAATTACACATCATTCTATAAACTTGGGGAGAGTTAGGGTAATCCTAATTCTCCTTTTTTGTCCTGGGATTGAATTTTGCAATTACCTTATATCCCTTTTGAAATCTTTTGAAGTTGTTTGATAGTATCGTTTCACATTAACTCTAAATATGTCATACAGCAGTACAAATGTTAAAATGACGGCAGGAAAAATGAATGATTTAAATCCGATACAGTGAAACAGAACCGCACCTGCAATCGCCCCTGACATAAAGGAGCAGATAATAAACAGTTTAAGTTTAATTTTTGAACGAAGAGCTGCCCGTTCGTTGGTATTATTTTTAACCAGTTGTGCGAGCTCAATTCCAAGATCCGTAAATGTTCCGGTAAGGTGGGTTGTTCTTACCACTGATCCTGAAACCATTGAAACCAGTGCATTTTGCAAACCCATTGCAAAAAGTAAACTGCCGGGAAGGGCTATTTTGGAAAGTATTGATCCATCGTACTTGTCTCCATGAATCGCAGAAAAGACAAGTGTTGTTATTTCGATCACAATGGGGATGGAATAAGAGAAGCGTTGATGTGCCCCTAAAAGAGATAGGCATAGGCTGGACGTAAAAGCTCCCCCAAGAAACAAAAGCATCCACAAAATAATGATCCGTGCACTTTGCCAGTTTTGCTGCACAATTCCTTCGGCCAGTAGTGCAGCATGGCCAGTGAGGTTGGTGGTAAGCACAGAGAATCCCAAAAAACCTTCTGCATTAACAAGCCCGGCGGTAAGACCGAGCAGGGTTGCGAGTTTTAGATTATGATTTGGCGTACGATGAGAGCCAGAATGCGTGAACATGATTTAATTTACGGAGTGAAATCTCTTGTTATTCCTTGATATTGAGATTTTTAAGTATCTCCTCGGAAGCAGGATCAGAAGAATTTCCATAACCCGTCACCAGAATTCCCTTAATTCCATTATAGGATTCGATCGCATAAACGGCTGTTTCATCTGCCGGATCAGAATCACCCTCATAATGGTATACATCCACTATGATAAAGCCATCGGCCTTGATCTTGCCCTGTGGATGGGCCAGACAATTGTCTTTCAAATTGAAGTCCGTCTTAAAACCCAGTTTCCGAAGTTTTCCAATAGCCACGCTGACGGTATCATAATGTTTTTTCATGTGAGGTTTTTTTAAGCGGAAATAGAATCTTTTGGTGCTGACTTAACAATCATTTTTCCTTCGTTTTGTCCGCTGAAAAGTCCAAGTAAGGCAGCTGGCAGCTGGTCAAACCCGTGGATAATCGTCTCGGTAAATTTTAACTTTCCTTCCTTTATCCATTGCGCTAAATGCTGGATGGCGTCTGGGAATAAATTTTCGTAGTCACTGACTATAAAACCCTGCATCAGGATGCTTCGGGTGAGTAGCATGGGCTGTAATCTTGGACCGGTAGCCATCAATGTATTGTTGTACAGGGAAATCTGTCCGCACAACGGTATCCGCGAATGAAAATTCATGTGGCCGATCACCGCATCTGATATTACTCCGCCGACATTATCAAAATAAATATCAATACCATCCGGGCAGGCTTCTGCGATAGCCTTTTCTAGGTCAGGGTTCGTTTTGTAATTGATGGCCTGGTCAAATCCGAAGTCCTCTTTTAACATTTTGGTCTTTTCATCTGATCCGGCGATACCAATTACCCTGCATCCCTGTATTTTGGCAATTTGTCCCACCACCATACCCACAGCGCCAGCCGCTCCGGATACCACAACGGTTTCGCCGGATTTTGGTTTTCCAATTTGCATAAGTCCTGTATACGCGGTAAGGCCAGTCATACCGAGCACGCCTAAATAGTAGCTTGCAGGAGCCACGGTTGCGTCTATTTGGTGAATGTCTTTTACACTTGCAATGCAATTCTCTCTCCACGGGAGGGCTCCTAAAACGTAATCGCCTGCTGTAAATGAATCTGATTTGCTTTCAGTTACCTTTGCAACGACACCACCTGTTAAGGGTTCGTTCAGTTGAAAAGGCGGCGTGTAAGATTTGGCATCATTCATTTTGCCCCGCATATAGGGATCGACCGAGTAGTAGAGCCCTTTTAGCAGTATTTCTCCTTCTTTCAGTTCGGGTAGATCAATATTTTCAAACCTGAAATTTTCTTGTGTTGGCATGCCCGCCGGTCTTGATGCGAGTACGATTTGTCTTGTTTTCATCGGTGAATATATAAAGTAGAAAAGAAGGCATCGAGTGCCTTCTTTTTGCTAGTTGATTAATATTTGAGAAATTGAAACGAACCTAAATCTCAGAAAAATTTAAAATGGATCAGTCAGTTCGCTTACCCGGATGAGCTTTTTATTGACAAACTCGTCAATGCCCAGTTCCGATAATTCGCGCCCGTAGCCAGAGCCTTTTGTTCCGCCGAAAGGCAGATCTGCCTGAGTCCATGTTGGGTGGTTAATAAAGACCATTCCAGTATCAATCTGATCAGCGATTAGCTTGCCGCGTTCAATATCCTGTGTGAATACGGATCCCCCTAATCCAAATGGGGAATCATTGGCCAGATCAATGGCAGCCTGGTCATCTTTTACCCGGTAAAAAGAAGCCACCGGTCCAAAAAGTTCTTCATAGTAAGCAGGAATGCCCGTATGCAAATCCGTCAGAATGGTTGGATCCATGAAAGCGCCTGGTCTGCTCGGCCGTTTTCCACCCAACAAGACCTTTGCTCCTGCGTCCACAGATCTTTGAACCTGGTCGGCCAGCGCTACAGCTGCTTCTTCGCTGCTCAACGGGCCCAATTGCGTTGCAGGATCCATTGGGTCTCCCACAACCAGTAGACTCAATTTGTCTTTGAATTTTGTGATAAATTCATCCGCAATAGACTCGATTGCGATAAACCGTTTTGAGGCAACACAGCATTCGCCGTTGTTATTGATCCGTCCTATAACTGCCCATTCAACTGCTTTATCAATATCGGCATCTTCCAAAATAATGAATGCATCACTTCCCCCTAATTCAAGAACCGATTTTTTAAGATTTTTTCCCGCTTCGGATGCGATGCTAGCGCCAGCCGCCTCACTTCCTGTAAGTGAAACGCCTTTTATACGTTTGTCTGATACCAGCATGGACGCACGTTTACCGGAAATTAACAGGTTTGTATAAATACCACTTGGCGCACCGGCTTCTTTAAAAAGGTCTTCGATGGCGATGGCGCACTGCGGAACAATGGAGGCATGTTTCACCAGCACAGTATTGCCCACCATGATATTGGGTGCGGCAAAGCGAGCCACCTGGTAAAATGGGAAATTCCAGGGTTCCACACCCAATAAAACACCGATGGGGCTGTAACGTATAAATGCTTTTCCATATTCAGGAGCAAGCGGTTTGTCTGCCAGGAATTTTGCGCCGTTATCAGCGTAATAATCAAGAATATCTGCGCTCAAAGTTATCTCACCTTCAGCCTGTGCAATGAGTTTACCCATTTCCAGGGTAATGAGCCCGGCCAGATACTGTTTTTGGTCCCGCATCAGTGTGGCTACTTTGTGGAGCAGATCTGCACGCTGTTCGTAGCTGGTTTTTTTCCATTCATTAAAAGCAGAAGTAGCACTTGAAATCGCTTCATCCACCTCGAAAACACTCATTTCTTCGTATGATTTTAGAAGTATATTTGTATTGGGGTCAACGGTTTGAATGGCCATAGTTGTATTTTGTTAAATTGATTTTTCCTTTGTTCTTAGCCCTTCATTCAGGTTTATCCTGCTGGGCCGCGCTATTGCTTTTGTGATTTTTATCAAACAGCAGGAAAAAATGCGTTCCTGATCCCAGTTGTGACTCCACATGTACTTTCACGTGATTTGATTCAAGAATATCATAGGTGGATGCCAGTCCAAAACCCAGTCCGCCGGGTCTGTCTGTAAAATCAGCTTGAAAGATGTGTTTCAGGTTTTTCTCACTGATCCCGCAGCCATTATCCTCAATCTGAAGAACGTATTTTCCGGCGATAGGCATAGTCACCAGTTTCAGCTCACCCTGCTGTGGATCCATGGCCTCGATGGCATTTACAATGATATTGGTAAGGGCAATTTTCATTTTCGGACGGTTTAAAGCCACGATACAGTCTATGGGGTCATATTCTTTGCACACCCTGATGTTTTTAAGCATGATCCTGTCCTTGGCCATGTCAACAACTTCATCGAGCAGGTGATGTAGTGACTGGTTTGCAATCTGGTTATCATCCGTGCTGGCTGTTTTGATCATTTCATTAACAATGTCGCTGATTCGTTCCGTACTTCGCTTGATGATATCGATGTATGTTTTTAGATCATCATCCTGGCACTCAGCAAGCATCATCTCAATTGAAAGATTGATTGTAGCCAATGGATTGCGTATTTCATGTGCAAGCGTAGCAGTGAAATCACAAGTCGCAGGCACATCGAATAATGGATTGAATGGATTCATTTTTTGAGCTTGTTTGGACAGGAGCCTACCTCAAAGACGGATGTATCTAAACCCGAAACTTCACACGAATCAGTCAAAAGGAGTAGCATTCACATTTTTTACAACGACTTGCTACTCAGTTGTCTCACCATCAAATTCTTCTTTGATTTCTTCCGCCTCTTTCTTCGTGGCCCTCACAATTTTGTCCTGATGATTGGGCGGACCATAAATAGTGTACATTTTTAGATCTATGGCCATGTCGGTGTTGATGATATTATGCTTTGCACCGGCAGGTACTATCACGGCATCACCCGCTTTCACTTCGTGCTCATGGCCGTCGATGACGCATTTGCCAACACCACTTTCAAACCGAAAGAATTGGTCGTTATGCTCATGAATTTCAGCGCCTATGTCTTCACCAGCTTTTAGGGTCATCAACACCAATTGAAGGTGCTTTCCTGTATACAGGACCTTCCTGAAATTGTAGTTTTCAAGTGTGTCTTTTTCGATATTACTTTGAAATCCTTTCATGCTTATATTTTTTGAATGTGTTTTTAGTTGAAGCGTGTCATTTTAACTCGGCTGTCAGCTATCGGCAGTCGGCTTTTGGATCCGAGATTTTAGCGGGAATCGTTGATGGCGGAAAGCCGACTGCCGAAGTGAGTCCTTTATTTGCCAAGTTCAAGCTCACTATTTTTCAGCGAATCGGACATCTCTAAGGCCGATAGCAGGATTTTAGCTGTTTGCTGAGAGGAAGCTGGATTTTGTCCTGTGATCAGCAGACCATCCTGTACCGTATGCACTCCCCAGTCTGCGCCTTTGCTGTAATGTGCACCTCGTTTTTCCAGTTCACTTTCCAGTAAAAAGGGGACGATGTCGGTAAGATTGACCGCTGTTTCTTCGGTATTGGAAAAGGCGGTGACGTTTTTTCCTTCAACCAGTGGCTTGCCAGTGGTGGTTTTGACGTTCACCAGCGCAGCCGGCGCATGACAGACAAACGCAATCGGTTTTTGATGATTGTAAAAATCTTCGATCAGTTTTATTGAGTTTTTATCCGTTGCCAGATCCCAGAGTGGACCATGACCGCCGGGGTAAAATACTGCATCGTAATCAGCAGCATTGACGTCGCTGAGCTTCAGCGTGTGCGCAACTTTGTCAATTAATTCGTTGTCCATATAAAATCGTTCTGTGTCCGGCGTTTGCGCGTCTGCCATTTCACTTTTAGGATCCACCGGCGGTTGTCCCCCTTTTGGTGAAGCGATGGTCAGTTCTGCTCCCGCATCGGATAGGACGTAGTAGGGCGCCGCGAATTCTTCTATCCAAAAGCCCGTTTTTTCGCCGGTGTTGCCCAATTCAGCGTGGGATGTTAATACGATCAGTATTTTCATTATGTTAACTTTAAAATGTCCGTTTTTTTACGCCATCACTATTTTCAGATGGCACTGCAAAGGTTTGCCATTTTGGTATCCAGAATATTACATCTGGTTCATAAAGAGTTGCATATTTCACTGCTTTCACTTTGCTGCTTGGCGGACACCTGTCTGGTTGCTGGTTTTTACCTGTTTTATGCAGTCAATCCGCTGCCTTAGGTCAGAACCTTTAAAACAGATAGAATCCATGGAGATTGTTTTGAGCAGGGTTTTCAAAAGGGCTGGTTTGCATCGCTATGAACGGTTATGATTCAATATGTGATTGATGCAACTCTTGATGGCTGATGTGTAACTTTTTGTTTGGCCAAATCGCTCCCTTTGTATTGTTAATTTCGAATCATTATTAATCCTAGTATGAAAACCAACGAAGAATTGCAAAAGGATGTACAGTACGCCATCAAATGGGAGCCTTTACTTCATGCAGCAGAAATAGGGGTAATAGCAGAGGATGGAATTGTTACACTGACGGGATCGGTGGATACCTATGCCAAAAAATCCGAGGCGGAAAAAGCAGCAAAAAACGTGGCAGGTGTGAAAGGTGTTATTGAAAAAATTGAAATCAAATATGGCAGCTTCAGTAAAAAGGATGACAGCGATGTGGCCAGAGAGATTATCAATGCTTTTAAATGGAACTGGGAAATTCCTGACGAAAAAGTCAAAGTAAAAGTGGAGGATGGATGGGTAACTCTGGATGGGGTTGTTGAATGGAACTACCAAAAGGTAGCAGCAAAAAAAGCAGTCGCAGGCCTTTTGGGTGTTTTAGGGGTGACAGACAGCCTGGTTGTTAAATCAGAAATCAAGGATAGCATTGAAAAGAGAGACATCGAAAAAGCCATTGAAAGAAACGCCTCGATTGATGATGATGAAGTAAAGATTAAAGTTTCCGGAAACATGGTCACTTTAAGCGGCACCGTTCATTCATTGTATCAGAAGGACGAGTGTGGCCGTATTGCCTGGAATGCACCAGGTGTTGAGGCTGTTAAAAACGAGCTTGAGATCGATTATGCTTATTAGGTGGGTTGTTAAGGCGGGAGGTTCATTTTCTCCCGCTTTTTATTCGTCTTGCCCTTTTTTCAAGTGCAACTCCCGTGATTGATGCAACTTTTAGGGTTTGATATATAACACTTACGAAGCAGAAGAATCTCACCTTTGAGTAGTTGTGCAAATGCTTAGACATGAAAAATAAAATCAATACTTCAGGTTTGAAGTGAAGTTAATTTTAGTACGTATATAAATAATCGTTATTATATATAAGAGACACCAGCCTTCGGCTGGGTATCCTATAATTCATGTTTTTTGCCTGAGACCGCAAGTTGAAAATTAATATAAACTAACATATGGAATCGAATATTGAAATTGAACAAAAGAACAGCCAGGCTGTTGTCACGGAATTGTTAAAACTTTTGGCTGATGAGTATGTCCTGTATACCAAAACCAGAAATGCATACTGGAATATGGAGAATACCCATTTTGATGAGCGGGAAAAACTATTTGATGAACAAGCTAATCAGTTGACAGCCATCATAGACAGCATTGCCAAAAGGATACGCACAATGGAACATTATGCACCGGCGTCGCTGAAATATTTTCTGGAAATCACGCATTTGGCGGAAGTTACGCCGGATCAAAACGACAGCGCCGCTTATGTCAAAGAATTGCTCTCGGACCACGACAGTATCGCCATCCATTGCAAGGAAAACGCGCACCGTTTTACAAATGAATTCGAGGACGCAGCAGCCAGTGATTTTATCACGGATGTTCTGGAAAAACACGAAAATATGGCCTGGGTGTTAAGATCCCATTTAAAATAGATCTTTCACCGGCTGGTCCCAGATTCTTGAAAAATGAAGAAATTACAAAGTAAAGTAGTGTTTATTACCGGCGGAAACTCCGGTATCGGTAAAGCAGCAGCTATTGAAGCTGCAAAAGAGGGAGCAACCGTAGTGATCGCCGACCTTGCTGGCAGTGACCACAAACTAACCATGCAGGAGATTTCAGACCTTGATGCGCAGTGCCTTTTTGTACCGATTGACGTTTCTGACTTAGAAAGCGTTAAAGCTGCAATCACCGCAACAGTTGAAAGATTTGGAAGGCTGGATGTGGCTTTTAATAATGCAGGTATTGGGGCTCCTTACTCAGGAATTCATGATATGCCCGAAGAGATCTGGGACAGAGTGATAGCTATAAATTTGACGGGACAATTTTACTGTGTGAAGTACGAATTGCAGCAGTTTCTCAAACAGGGCGGAGGGGTTATTGTAAACATGTCTTCCCTGGGCGGGCTGAAAGCAGAGCATGGTTTGGCACCATACACAGCTGCTAAACACGGCGTGCTCGGTCTTACAAAAAACATTGCCGTGCAATACGCAACCCAAAATATAAGAGCAAACGCAATCTGCCCTTATTACATTGAAACGCCGTTGCTCAGCGCAGCACCCGATGAAGTGCATCAGGCCTGGATCCAGGGGACACCTTCTAAAAGACTTGGAAAAGCCTCAGAGGTTGCCAAGGCTTTTATCTATCTGGCCTGTGACGATTCCAGCTATTGCAACGGAACCCAGATCATCCTGGATGGCGGGGTCATGGCGTAAGCTCTTTTGAACAATCCAAACACATTTTAAGTACTAAGAAGATGTCACAAATTATTGTCGTTTCCTTCATGGAGGAAACAAAGGCGATCCATGCGTTGGATAAGCTCAGTGAATTGGAATCCTCAGGAGAAATTACTATTTACGAAAAGACCATGGTTCGTAAAAAAGAGAACGGACAGTACGAAATACTGAACCAGGATGGTTTTCAAGGTTGGCAAACGCTAACGGGGATGGCAGTAGGAAGCATCTTTGGGATACTTGCCGGCCCTTTAGGTTTTGTGATCGGCTTGTACACTGGAGGCGCAATCGGCCTGGTTTCTGAAATCGGTGAGGATAATTTTGAAGCGGACTTTATATCGAAGCTTGAAGGCGGGGTAAGCGCTGGTACGGTTTCCATTATCGCTGAAGTTGATGACAACGGCAATGTAGCCATCGACCATGCCATGAAAAAAATGGGTGCTGTGGTGAGCAGAAGCGATGTGGATTTTGCGTATGGACACTATGTGAGTGAAAAAATTGACGAGCTTGATGATGAAATCGCGGAAGGCAGGGAAGAGCTGAAAACATCGGCTAAAGATGTTAAACACAAGGCTGAAGAGAAAATACGTGCGCTGAAAGAGAAAAGAAAACTTAAAATCGCCGGGTGCGAAAAGAAAGGCAAAAAAGTGCTGAACCAGATTAAAGATCAAACGCAGGCAACGATCAATGAAGTGAAATCAAATGTAGAACGGTTTGAAACACATCTAAGTGAAGCTGCCAGAGATGCCGAGGTAAATCTGATCAAAAGAAGGATTTCGAGGCAGGAAGGAAAGCTCACAAAGTTAAATAGAGAGCTGATCGAGGCTCTGGTCTAAAAATTCCAAGGAAAGAACAAATAAGCATTCCATTTTAAAATCCTTGCAAAAAATGAAAAATTCGAAAAATATCATAATCGCAGCATGTCTTTTAACAATGTCATTCATGATCAGCTGTGGTGATGCGTCCAAAAAGGACATGAAAGACGCCAATGAAAACCTGAAAGAGGCTAATCAAGATCTCAAAGAAGCTGCTGTGGATGCCAATGAAGCAGCAAAATTGAAGGCTAAATCCGATTGGCAGCACTTTAAGATGGAGTCTGACAGTGAAATTGTCGCGATGAAAAACCAGACGACAAGATTCAAAGAAAAAATTGAGAAAGCCAATAAGAAAGAAAAGGTAAAGCTTTCTGCTGACTTAAAAAATATGGAGCAAAAGCTGGATGATCAAAAGCAGAAACTGGAAGCGAAAAATACTGAATTTGAAGCCAGTATTGATAAGTTTGACAAATCTGTTGAAACAAGAAATGAATCTTTCAAGCGGGAGTTCAAGCATGATATGAATGAGCTGGGAACTGCTATAAAGGATCTGTTTAAAGACAATGTGAAATAATCGTTGTTTTTTTTAAAATTCAAAAAAGATTATGGAAACATCGCAAGTGACACTAGAATCACCTTATACGGTGAAGCCAGGGCTGGATCTCCCTTTTACTCGGATTCATTTTCGTACTCATCGGGCTTTGGGTACTTCTCACACCAGCCGAAAGTTACCTGACTTTGTCTGTCATTTTTAGTATGACATTTCTGGCAAACGGTATTTTTGAGATATTTTCGGCTGCTTCCAGTCAAAAATCCAGCAATCGTGGCTGGGTGCTGGCGGGTGGTATTTTTGATCTGCTTTTGGGCATCATCTTGATAGCCAATCCGCTGATCACAGCGCAGGTATTGCCATTTTACATAGGCTTCGGTCTCATGTTCCGCTCGATGATGGCCATTGGTGTGTCATTTCAATTTAGTGGCATAAAAGGCTGGGGATGGCTGTTGGCTCTGGGTATCGGAGGCTTGTTATTCTCCTTTATGCTTCTTCGTAACCCAATTTTTGCTGGAATGACGATCGTTACCTTTACAGGGTTGGCCTTCATCGTTATTGGTATTTTCAGGCTGGTATTGGGTTCTAAATTTAAATAATGCTGCGTTATGATTAATCTCCCCAATCCATTCGTCCGCGCCGATCCTGAAAGAATTTACGTGAATGATTCCCAGCCGTTGTCATTGCCAAAAACCATGCGCGCCATGGTCATGGAAAAACAAGGAGAGCCGCTTGTTAGCAAAGGACTTCCGCTTCCTGTTCCGTCCGAACATCAGGTACTGGTGAAAATCATCGCCTGCGGTGTGTGCCGTACGGATCTGCACATCATGGACAGCGAATTGCAGCATCCCAAACTACCATTGATACCAGGTCATGAAATCATAGGCACCGTGGTGAAGACAGGAGCGGAAGCATCGATGCATCAGCTAGGTGATATCGTGGGTATTCCCTGGCTCGGTTACACCTGTGGATATTGCCGCTATTGTTTGAAAGACCAGGAAAATCTTTGCGAAAATGCACTTTTTACGGGTTACACCATCGATGGCGGATTCGCCGAATATACCGTTGCGTTTGAAAATTTTTGTTTCAAAATTGATCCCGTATATGCTAATCCGTCAGGAGCCCCGCTCATGTGTGCGGGGCTGATTGGGTATCGGTCCTACAAAATGACGGGACAGCACGCTAAAAATATCGGGATTTACGGTTTTGGCGCTGCCGCTCATATTCTCGCACAGGTTGCTGGTTATGATGAAAAGAAAATTTACGCTTTTACCCGGGATGGAGATGTGAAGGCACAAACGTTTGCAAAGAATCTGGGGGCTGTGTGGGTCGGTGGCTCCGGTGATCCCGCTCCCGAAATCCTTGATGCGGCTATTATTTTTGCTGCTGCCGGAGAACTTGTTCCCAAAGCACTCAAGGATATAGACAAGGGTGGAATGGTGGTTTGCGGCGGCATACACATGAGTGATATTCCTTCATTTCCTTACGATATCCTTTGGGAAGAAAGGACCCTGCGTTCCGTAGCTAACCTGACTCGGAAAGATGCTACCGAATTTCTGGCAGTTGCCTCTAAAGTGCAGGTCAAAACGAAAACAACGTTGTATGCTCTTGAGGAAGCCAACCAGGCTTTGGACGATCTCCGTGCCGGAAGATTACAGGGAGCCGCCGTGTTGGTGATGTAAATCGTTTGACCAGCCTCCCTGGGATCGTTAGATTCTGTCACGAATTTTATTGTGAGATAATCTTGCTGTCGGCACGGTCCGTCGCACGGCAGCTCGTCGAAAATAACCTGAAATTTAACTTTTTGCGTCAATTTGAAACCCGAAATCCGACGGCCGATAGCCCTGCAAAGGTCAATTTTAAAGAACAAAGCACCTAAGTTTCATCCATGAATATTGAGTTAATCCACTTACAGATTCTGTGGCTGTTTTTTCTGGCCATTCCGATTGCTTGTGTTGCCTGGACGGTAACGCATGAAGAGGTTTTTCGTGAGCCCAGGGAATATTGTCTGAAAAGGAGTGTCACCGGGAAAACAATATTGGAACGTAAATTTTTCTACCTGTTCACCTGTGAGTATTGTTTCAGCCATTATGTAACCATCTTTTTTATTTTTCTAACCGATTATCATTTATTGATGGCCGACTGGCGGGGATATCTGATCGCGGGATTTTCGCTGGTTTGGATAGCCAATATTTACCTGGGTTTGTTCGGCCTGATACGTCAGGATATTAAGTTGGAAAAAACTGAAATCAAAGCACTGGAAGAGGGAAGAAACCCTCTTGGGAAATCTTAATTGAAAACAGTGATTGATACAACTCTCAGGCTTTAAGATGTAAGTTCTCGACCCTGGGTTTAGTAACCTTTACCCTGGTAATAACATGATTACCAGTAGATGCAGACATTATGAAAACCAATGATGAGTTGCAGAAAGATGTGCAGGATGCTATCAAACGGGAACCGTTGTTGAAAGCTGCAGAAATTGGTGTTACTGCAAAAGATGGCGTCGTAACGCTTTTGGGAAGCCTTGACATTTGTGACAAAAAATCGGAGGCGAAGGGTGCTGCGAAAAGAGTAACAGGTGTAAAAACCGCCGCGTTGAAAATTGATATGAAAGTGCTGATTAGCCAGCAAACAAAGCAGGTCGATGATTTTTTTCTCAAGGCGGCAGCATTGTTCCGGAAAATGAACTAGGCTTTGGAAATTATAAAAATCTTCAGGAGTTACTTAGATGGAGGGATAAATCCAAGCTGCCTGGGAGCGATTTCACTTATGAGCAGATCAAAGATGGTCGTTGCGGTTAATGCTCTTAATTGCACGCAGGTCAAGTAAAGCTCCCGGCAGACCAGCCTGTCATTTTTGCCATAATCCCAGATAGGATTGATACTCTCGCAGGCAACTGTTTCAAAACTCATTTCAGCATTGATCATTAAAACAATTCCCTGGTCATCCGTTAAGGTCGTTTCCGGAAAATGGCTTGCCCTGTACAAGATCAATGAGGATAGCGCGCGCAAACTGATGATAGCCGTACCGGGATCATTAATGCCCGGGCTTAAGGCTTTTAGCGCGATTTCCCTTAGCTGGGTGAACCCATAAAAATAATTCCCTTTGATCGTTTCCGTAAGTGAGATTAAGGTCAGGTCGAGAAGTTTAGATTGAAGCTCTTCGGGCAAATCTTTACTGGTTGCAATAATTGGGGTGCCTTGCAAAACAAATGTTCCCGGGGAGATCAGGATGGTGATCTGAAACCCGTGATCTTTGCAAAGGGATTTTAACGGACCCATTGCAATACCCTCGAAAATGCCGGACTTGACAGATTTAATGGTATGCGGTGTAAGGAGCTGGGTAGGTAAGGGAGATGGATGCGGGTTTGTACAGGCTTTTTTTAGCGATTCCATTGTATCGTCGAATATCCGCTGTATAACTACTTCATATTTGACAGACTGGGTAATGTAGTGCAAAAAGTAAATAAAAAGGAAGATATCGGAGATGGTAAAGAATATCAGCAGATAAGTGCTCAGGGCGGGAATGTAAATCCCTGAATCAATATCCCGAATGGTACTGAGAAGAAAAAAAGCGTAGATAATCGTCCCGATGTAGATACCTAAAACGATCTGCTGGAATTTATTGCCGATCAGTTGGCCCAGTACCCGGTTGCTCATCTGGGATGCGGCCTGGTTGAGCACGATCATCACCATGGAGAAGCTGAAAACGGTCAGGGATAACACACCCGCAGCGACGGCCGCTATAATGCTTCTCGCAGTCGTTGCGTCTTTTAAACGCAACCAATGAAGTTGTCCTTTGATCAATTTCCCTTCCTGGGAATAGTCAAAGGATATCATCAGGCCGCACAAAGCAAGAAACCCAAGCGCAATGATGGCGGGGTAAAATGCGATGCTGTTGACTGTTTTCTGGTACCTTCTCTGAAAGAAATTATTCACACTAATAAAATTTCATCTAGTTTACTGCCAGGAAAATTCGCTGATAAAACCAGGAGTCATCATCTAGGTAAAGATCTTCCACTTTTCCGATTTTTCCTTCGGTTCGAAGGGATAGAAAAGTATGGCTTTCGAGGCTTATTTTCATTTTGCAGTATTGTTTCGTCAGGATTATTTGGTAGTCAATACCACCTGGCCTTCCGGATAAAGAATTTTTGCCTCTTTTTCAGCTGTAATAAAAAAATCTATGGGCTCAAAAGTGGTGACTGTTTCAAGGCTGCTCTTAAGGCCCTTTGAAAAAAGTCCGTGAGCGCTTTCTAGTTGTCCCATATTACGAACGCCGTTATCCTTGGTATTGGCCCATACGACGTACAGGTCTTTAGGTTCTACCAGCCTGTCTGGTGCAGAAAGGTGGCGCACGGTCAGGTTGACGGCGTAGTTTTCATTTTTGTCCTTTTTTATTTTAACCGAGCCTTCTGCAGCCGGCACAATTGCGGAAGTTGAGAAGCTTAATTTTTTTGAACAGGATGTTAGGATGCAAAGGATAGCCAATGAAAAAACAATTGAATTGCTCGCAGGCCGGAGTAAAGATCTGGGTTGCATGGTAGTTGGGAATTACTTGATGTATAGATCCAATGGTGTTATAATCATGCCAATGGATTGCCCCTTCGGCAGCCAGGTCAATGGCATGATGGGATGCTATCAAGTTTGAATTGGACTTACTTATTAGTTAAAAATCAAGTTTTTATATGTGAAATGGCGACAGTGCGCTTGGGAATTCCTGCCCAGCTCCGGTTGGACGTGTACGGAACTTTACATAGGCATGTCACAAAAGGACAGGCATAATAATTTTATCTTTTCTGATTAATTCTCTCATGCAAGCCTCGCAAGTCCAGGCATATTCATCGCATGCCTCCCCCGGGTTTTCTCAAAAACTGCATCTTTTTATCATCATCAATTCAAAAAACCAATGAAAGCAAAACTAACGACCTGCGTACTTGCTGTACTGTTCTTTTCAGCGCCCTTATTTGCACAAATTGTCTCCGTTGATTCCTTGCAGGCCCTTAAAACCCAAAAGGAAGCAATTAAAATAAGCAAAGAGATCAACGAGAAAAAGATCAAACTCGCCCAAAAACAGAAGGAACTTCAGGAAAAACAAACGGAGATGCAACAGAGCGCGGAAAAGGCCCAGGCTTCGGCTGACGCTAATGCAATTGTCGCTGGTGAACTGACTGCTAACCCCGACGATAAAAAGCTTTCCAGAAAAGCCACTACTGCTGCAAATGATGCCCAGGGTGCTGCCAAAAATGCCCGAAAGGCCACTGAAAGCTTTGACGAGCTTCATAAAGATTTTGCCGATCTTCAAAAAGATATCCAGCAAAAAGAGCAGGAACTTGCCTTGATGGGTGGGGTAGCAACATCAGCCGCTCCGGCAACAGCGCCTGCGCCCATCAACAGTACTAATGTGCCCGCCGGCACAATCAACCAGGAGAATCGCACAGGTTATATGGCAAACACCGCAAAGGGTGAAACAGCTTTGGGGCTCGCGCAAAGTGTACTGGCATCTACTTATAGGAATTATCCACAGCAGCAGGGCCAGCCTGCTATCATTATCAATAACATCATTGTCCCTTCGGATTACAACCAGAAACAAGCCGACCAGGCGGAAAGTATGCAGCAGTATGCGTCTGGGCAGGATCAGCAGGATTATGAAGATTATAAGGCCTGGCTTCGGTATAAAAGGGGAGAGCGCACCCAGATAAGTGCAACGCCGTATCCAGCTTCTTCAAGCGGTAGTGATCATGGTAACGGCAAAACAATGACCAATGACGGAAAGCTGACTTTCAGGGAACGGTTTTCTGAAAAACCTGAAAGAAATTCAGGAATGTGGGTGATTCCAATGGTTGGGATACACGCGTCCAATTTTAAAGCTGACTTTAAGGATGACCAATACCAGGGCCGATCGGGCTGGAATGCGGGGCTTGATTTCAGATTCAGGATGCGCAAGTTCTTCATTCAGCCAGGCGTCCACTATTTCAGCTCATCGATCGATGTAACGCGGGAGGACAGCATTTCCGCTGCACCACTTTTGAGCGGGCCCCGGATCCATTCCTTAAAAACGCCGCTGATGCTGGGCGTTTACCTGACGAAAGCCAAAGGCGGATTTTTTAGGTTCAATGTCAAAGGCGGTATTGTGGGCAATTATGTACTCAACGTCGACCGTAACGATATCGAGCGTTTTGACAAAGGAAACATCGAAGATTTCTCTTACGGATTAAATGCAGGGATCGGCCTTGAATTTGGGTTTGTGACGTTAGACTTATCACATGAATGGGGCATGAGCCCGCTATTTAAAGACAGTAACCAGAAAAACAATGTGCTCAGGGCAACATTAGGGTTTAAGCTTTAAGATTGGAATAAGAAATTGTCGGTTGAGCCAGGATTATATGTCCTGGCTGCATTGTTTGCCCTCTGATGAAAGCTGCCATAACTAAATAAGGAATTCGCTGGTGCCCGCCTTTATGCGTGCACAACTCGTGGCAATTTTTATGACGATAGTGAATGAACTTTCCGTTGAGCAGCATTCCACGGATAAAAATATTTGATCTTATCCTGATTTTGAATGCATTGCCTGCCAAACGACTTTTTATCATTTCACAAATTTATATTTCAAGAAATGTCCTCTGGGCACGGTTATATCTTACTGTTGATGAGGGTTTACACTTCCGAGTCGCCCACAACTTCACATTTTGATCTCCGGTAAGTCAAATTGCGGATGATCCTATTTTTTCGAGCTTACGATGTCGGGCGCTCGTCGCCATTTTGATTCTAATATAAAATAAAATAATATGAAACCATTCTGGGCGAGAGGGGTCTTGACGGCCATCAATAAATTCTTCGTTTTGGTACTGACTGTTGTCGTCCTGCAATCGTGCGATTCGGAAAAGTTCAACTTTGCAACGTCATCGGTTGTGCCGGCAGCAAAGGGCTTTGTAGAAGTCGGGAAGGACGACAACAATAATTATGAGATTGACCTGGAAGTCACCCGGCTGGCAGAGCCAGAAAGGCTCAACCCGGCAAGGAAACTGTACATCGTTTGGGTGCAGACTGAGAAAAACGGGGTTAAAAACATTGGCCAATTGAAAACAGCTTCCGGATTTTTGTCAAAGACACTAAAAAGTTCATTGAAAACAGTGACTTCTTTTAAACCTACCGGCTTTCTGATTTCTGCTGAGAACGATGTGGGCGTTCTGCTTCCGGGCGAGCAGGTGGTGCTCAGGACAGCTATGGAGTGAGCGCCCCGTACGAAATGACTACCATTTAATGATTCACTATATAAAACAACTTAATCTTTATGGAAAATATGAACAGTAATACGGCAAACGGAAAATGGTTCAAGGGCCTTTCAGGCATTTCAATGGTATTTTTATTGGCGGTATCTATCAGTTGTGGTACCAAGGATAAAGAAGAAGAGAGCACAGGCGACACAACGATGACAGACGCTATGGATGTAAAGGAAGGCAATAGCACCGTAAATGAATACGTCACTTTTGTAAATAATGACAAGAATAAAATGGCGCTCGATCATGCCTATACAAACGAAGCCCTTTTAAAATTGACTTCGGCAATTGACGCAATGGCCGTTGAAGTTGACTTCGATATCAAAGCAGATTTGGACAAGGCCAAGCAGAGTGCCAACAAGATAACAGAAAACCCATTTGAAACTTCCCACGCAGACGAAATAAGAAAGGCAGCAGAAATTTTGTCGGGTTCATTACAAAACATACAAGTGGCAAAATATCCTGGATTGTCAAATGAGGCAGAGCAAGTTACAAATGCAGCTATGGCCATTGACCCGAAGGTGTTGACCCTTGACCAGAAAGATGCTGTGAAAACATTTTTTGCCAGAAGCTCAGATCTGCTTGAAAAAATGAATTAACGGGTTGAAAGTTTATCATTATGCTCAATTATTCGAACACTTACCGGCTGTATTATATAAGATGCTGGAAGGGTGTCCTCATCTAAAAATCTGTTAACCATGAAACAATGTCCAGGATTCTTACTTTCAGCCCTGCTCCTTTCCATACAGGCATGGGCAGGGAGCTTTGAAAATAAGAAAAGCCCCGAAACTGTTGTCTTCGAGGCCGCCCAAACCTTTTCGAAAGATACGCTTCGAACCGATCAGCCAAACGGAATGGTCAGCTTTGTTGCAGCTGCCAAAGCTGCCATGCCTGCGGTGGCGCATATCAAGATCCGCTTTAACTCGACGGCCAATTACGGAGCATCAGGATCGGGTGTGCTTATCACTGAAGACGGATATATCGCAACCAATAACCATGTGGTGGAAAAGGCGGAGCAAATTGATGTTACCTTGCCGGACAAGCGCACATTCAGGGCAAAACTAATTGGACGTGATCCGAATACAGATTTGGCTCTAATTAAAGTCGATGCCAGCAATCTTGCGGTTGTAAAATTTGGCGATTCCGATGCGGTTCAAATCGGAGAGTGGGTATTGGCGGTGGGTTTTCCGCTTTCCTTAAACACTACGGTAACGGCTGGCATTGTTAGTGCGAAAGCAAGGAGCATCGGGATAATAAACCAGCAAGGGCAGGGTAATTCAGCTAATAATCAACAGCCGACGGGCAGTACCGCAGTAGAATCCTTTATTCAAACCGATGCGGCCATCAATCCAGGCAACAGCGGCGGTGCACTTGTCAATACCTACGGAGAGCTCATTGGTATCAATTCAGCTATTGCATCTCAAACCGGCAGTTACGCTGGTTATGCTTTTGCTATTCCGGCAAACCTAGCCAGAAAGATCCTGAATGATCTAAAGAACTACGGAACGGTTAAGCGTGGCGTACTTGGTGTTACATTTCCTTCCCCATCAGCAGAGGACCATTATATAATCCAGCAGGGCCTTAATCCTGCGAATATAAAAGGTGTTTATTTAACAGGAGTGCAGCCTGGAAGTGCTGCTTCAGCGGCAGGTCTATTGGAAGGGGATATTATCCAAAGCATCGATGGCATTGCATTGAACTCTTCAACAGAATTTTCTGAACGCATAGCCAGGCACAAACCAGATGATGAAATCAAGTTGAGTTATCTTCGGAAGGGTGAATCGGGAACCGCGACGGCGACCTTAAAAGGGGAGGGGGCGCCAAAACCAATTGCTTCCGTAAACCGGTCGCTGGAAATACGCAGTAAGTTGGGTGCCACCTTCGCACCCCTCACCGATGAAATCAAACAAAAGTTCGGCTTGAAAGCTGGGGTTCAGGTTACCAATGTTCGTAAGGGAGGTTTTTTTGACCAGATCGGAATTCCGGCAGGAACTGTTGTTGCCTTTATCAACGGAAAAACCATAGAGAATCCCGGTGATATCGATGCGGCACTTTTATCTGCACAAAACGGAATGGTCCGGATCTTTGCGATCGCCCCGGATGGCTCGAAAGTAGTTTTCGATTTTTCGCTGGGCACTTAAATCAGAAGATTATAACACTCCTTTCAGATATAAAGGTCAAAGAGTAATTAATGCCGACATCTATAACCATAGATTGTCAGGATTTCAAACTGGAGCTGCGCATGAATGAAATTTTGACAATGTTCCCGGTTTTTTATAGGCCGATACCCGTGCCGCCTGGCTTGTTTGTGTAATCGGCATGAAAGATGTTTTTCGGATTTTTTTCGCTGATCCCACATTCGTTTTCCTCAATCTGAACAACATATTTTCCGGCCATTGAAATGATTGCCAATTCAGCTCTCTGATCGTTGAATCCATAGCCTCAATGGAATTTAAAATGATATTGGTGAGAGTAATTTTGTTTTGGGAGATTTAAAGCCACTATTCAGTCTGCAGGAACATATTCTTTACGCACCGTACTGTTTTTAAGCAAGATCCTGTCTGGTGCCATTCCAACACTTCACCAGGCAGGTGATGGAGCGATTGCTTAGTGACCGTTTATAACTAGCTATCAAGTGATTGCATGATTCACAGGTCAATTCTGTCGTGAAAGTGTGAAGGATGTAAGTTTTACAAAGAAATTCATAACTTTTTTTGATTTTCTGTGACCAGCTTTGCGTGGCCTTAAGTTACCTGCCCTATTTTGTATGCCGATTTTAGGTTAGTGACTATTGATTCATTGTTTTAAATATAATGCACTATAAAAGATGGATCACAGCAAAATGAATCACGGTCACAATCCGGAGATGGGCCATGCCGGACATAATCACCAGGCAATGATCGATGATTTCAAAAAGCGCTTTTATGTAGTGCTTGCGCTAACAATTCCAATCATGCTGTTGTCTCCGATGATACAGCATTTCATTGGCGTTTCATGGCAGTTTCCGGGGTCAACTTATATCTTGTTTGCATTATCAACGGTTGTCTTTTTCTATGGCGGCTGGCCGTTTCTAACAGGATGGTTACAGGAAACAAAGGCAAGAACGCCAGGAATGATGTTCCTGATCGGATTTGCCATCTCGGTTGCATATCTGTATAGTTCAGTGGTTGTCTTTGGGCTGGCCGGCGTGGATTTTTTCTGGGAGCTAACCACGCTGATTCTCATTATGTTATTGGGTCACTGGATTGAAATGAAATCAGTAGCCGGGGCGTCAAAGGAGTTGGAATTATTGGTACAGCTTATGCCGGACGACGCTCATAAAGTCAAGGGAGACAAAGTTGAGGACGTGAAGACGAGTTCTCTGGTCAAAGATGATGTTGTTCTGATAAAACCGGGAGAGAGAGTGGCGGCAGACGGAATAATACTGGAAGGTGAAGGTTATTTAAATGAATCGATGCTTACTGGGGAATCAAAACCCGTAAACAGGCAAAAGGGAGATAAGGTGATTGCTGGCTCTATAAACGGAAACAATTCATTTAAAATTACCGTATCCCACACGGCAAAGGACTCTTATCTTTCTCAGGTAATTAAGTTGGTAGACGATGCGCAAAAATCAAAATCACATACCCAGCTACTGGCAGACATAGCAGCAAAATGGCTGACGGTAATCGCTTTGGTTTCCGGGATTTTGACTTTTGCCTATTGGTACTTTACCGGGCAGTCATTTGCATTTGCTATGGAACGCATGGTAACGGTGATCGTGATATGTTGTCCGCACGCGCTTGGCCTCGCGGTTCCGTTAGTTGTTGCCAAATCAACAGCATTGTCTGCAAAGAACGGCCTTCTCATTAAAAACAGGCAGGAATTTGAAAATTCAAGGAAAATTACGACGATTGTTTTTGATAAAACGGGAACCCTGACAATCGGAAAATTTGAGGTCTCAAAAACGGTATCTCTCAACAGCAAATATTCTGAAAATGATATCATTCGTTTGTCGGCAGCTCTCGAACAGAATTCACAGCATCCCATTGCCACAGGTATCCTTCAGAAGGCGAAAGATTTGTCGATTGCTCTTGCGCCGGTTAAAGATTTTAATGCCATTACCGGTAAAGGTGTAAAGGGAACAATTGAAGGAAAAGAGGTCATGATGATTAGTCCCGGTTACCTGAAAGAAAATAATATTTCGATTCCGAAAGATTTTGCTGCGAGCGACACAGAAACATTTGGCTTCCTGATCATAGACAATAATTTGATTGGATATGTAGCTTTATCCGACGAAATACGTCCGGAATCGTTCGATGCCATTCGGATTTTAAAGCAAAATAATATCAAGTCTATATTGCTTACAGGGGATAATAAAACGGTGGCTGCCAGTGTATATAAAACATTGGAGATGGAAAGCTTCATTGCGGAGGTACTTCCTGAGGAGAAACTTCAAAAGATTAAAGAACTGCAAAATGCGGGAGAGTTTGTTGCCATGACAGGCGATGGAGTAAACGATGCTCCGGCACTTGCTCAGGCGGATATCGGGATCGCCGTTGGGAGTGGAAGTGATATTGCGGCTGAAACGGCAGGAATTGTTTTGGTCAACAGCAATCCCAAGGATATTGTCAATTTGGTATTATTTGGCAAAGCAACCCACAAAAAGATGATTCAGAATCTGATCTGGGCTACGGGCTACAATGTAATCGCATTGCCTCTCGCAGCCGGTGTGTTATACAACCAGGGTATTCTGCTTAGTCCTGCTATTGGGGCCGTTCTAATGACGTGCAGTTCAGTGATTGTTGCTATTAATGCAAGTCTTTTAAAAGTGCATGCTATTGGGCAGGGGAATTGAATTGTTATTTAAAACATCGCAGTCACTTCTGCTCTGCCGATGTCATATTTAATGTGTGATTGATACAACTCTTAGCATGAAGGATGTAAGTTATCAGCCCTGACTTTCCTGACCTTTATCCTGGTAATAAATTGATTACCAATAAATAAGTAGATTATGAAAACCAATGAAGAATTGCAGAAAGATGTTCAGGATGCGATCAAATGGGAACCGTTGCTGAAAGCTGCCGAAATAGGCGTAACCGCCAAAGATGGTGTTATCACGCTGTCAGGAACAGTGGACAGTTATGCCAAAAAATCGGAAGCGGAAGCTGCCGCTAAAACAGTAGCAGGCGTCAAAGTGGTGGTTGAACAAATTGAGATCAAAACATACAGCAACCTGTTGCACCGTGATGATAACGATCTGGCCAATGAGGTGCTGAACGCTTACAAATGGAACTGGGAAATTCCCAACGACAAAGTGAAGGTAAAAGTCGAAAATGGCTGGATTACGCTCGAAGGGGCAGTGGAATGGAATTATCAGCGCGAAGCTGCTGAAAGGCTGATCAAAAAGCTTGCTGGCATAAAAGGGATATCAAACCTGATCACCATCAGTACGGAAGTACACGACGAGATTGAGAAAATGGGAATAGAAAGCGCATTGGGGCGCAACTGGTCCATCAGCAAACAGGATATTCATGTAAAAGTTGTCGGTACGAAGGTAACCTTAACCGGCACTGTGGATTCCTGGTATCAGAAAGAGGAAGCGGGCCGTATTGCCTGGAATGCGCCCGGCGTAGTGAGCGTTGACAATGAACTGCTTGTGGAATATGCTTATTCACTTGTTGATTGAAAGATATGAACGGGAGGGGAAAACCTTTCCATTTCGAAAATAGAGATGGTTTAACCAATTAATATAAGCATTATGATGTACAATGGATATAGTTTCTGGGGAATGCACATGTTGTGGTGGATTATCTGGATGGTCATGTTATTTTGGATATTTGCTACACCTTACAACATTCCCGGCCAAAGAAGAAGACCGGACTCTCCGCTTGACATTCTTCAAAAGAGGTTTGCAGCGGGTAAAATAACGAACGCAGAATATCAGGAAGCGAAAGTTATCCTGACAAATGACCTGGCCAAATAAAGTCTGATTTTACTCAACGGAAACTTCATCAAATTGAAAATCAGTTCGTTTGTAGGAAAACCAGCCGAGCCCTGGATGCTGGCCAGCATTCCAGGGCTTGTTGCTGCGTATCATACAGGGATTCCGGACGCTGAAAATCCGGAATAAAGAGTTGTTTTTGGCACTTCCGGACACAGGGAGACTTCATTGAAAAATACATTTAACGAACAGCATATTCTTGCTATTTGTCAGGCCGTTTGTATGTTTCGCGCAGCGCAAAAAACGTATGGTCCTTTGTTTATGGGCATGGATACACAAGCTCTGTCTGTCCCCGCGTTTTCTACGTCCATGGAAGTTTCGGCGGCCAACGGCGTGCAGGGGATTACCTCTTTCAGCACAAACCGCAATGGCCTGTGAAATTTATGGTGGGAAAAAGGTTGGTGAGCAGCCAGATGATAGACTGCGTTTCGGCTAGACCTGGGAGAAAAGTTTACGAAGTCCCGGATGGTTTTAGATGGTATGCGGATGGGCTGCTGGATGGTTCGCTCGGCTTTTGTGGTGAAGAAAGTGCCGGGGCTTCCTTTGCCTGGATGAATGGGGAAGTGTGGACCACAGACAAGGATGGGATGATTGCCGCGCTGTTATCGGCGGAGATAAAGGCCGTTACAAAACAGGATCCGGGTGCGCTATACGATGGACTAAGTAGTGCGCCCGGGACTTCCTATCATGACCGGATTAAAGCAGTGGCAACGACTGCACAAAAACAGTTACTGGGTAAGATCTAGAAAGTGAAACTCATTTGAAACAACGGTTGGCGAATGGGGGAGGTTTTTTTGATCAGATTTGGTTTTTTGTTGGGCTAGGTTGAGTTGATGGGGATAACGGTTTTGGGCTTGTCGTTCGGGCGGATTTCGGAGCACAAAACGGGGTCGCCTGTACGATTCAAAAGAATTCCTAATGTTTAACCTTGCATAAATGTTTCATAGAAGCACTTCAGACGCCATATTGCCAGAATGTGTGCATTCGTTCTTTTTTTACACCATTGCCCTACCAAAGCCAACCGTGTCTCTATATGCTTGTGGAGAAATATCGGCATTGGTTTTAAAAAATCTGCTAAAATAATATTCGTCAGCATAGCCCAATTCATACGCAATTTCTTTTACCGCTTTGTTAGTCAAATACAGTTCTCTTTTGGCTTCTATGATGATCCTCTCAGAAATTAAATCGGTTAGTGTTTTATTAAAATGTGTTTTAGTGATTTTGGCCAATGTTTTTGCAGATATATTCAACAAGTCGGCATAATCACTAGCCGAATGCTTGGTTTTGAAATGGGTTTCGATATAATTTTTAAGATTTTGAAGGATAAAAGGTTCTTTGTTTTCCGGAGTATTAATTAGAATTTCTGTTTGTTGCTCTGCTTTTAGTCTGGATGCCGTAATTAGAAATATTTTTAAATAGGAAACCAATAATTCATATTGAGCTAATGCTGGGTTTTGCATTTCAGCAGTTATTTGTTCTAATAGCATTTTAAAAGTGTTGCTTGTATTTTCATCAACAGCAACAAATGGCGGATTGTATATATTATTAAACAACACACCATTACACGCCACCTGTTGCTGATGTTTGTGAATGCAAAAGAAATCGGGATGAAAATTTATAACAATGCCTTGTATTTGTTCATTTTCCTGAAACATAAAAGGTTGATATGGAGAAAAAGCAAATAAGGTATTTTGTGTAAAATGATATTCGGAAAAATCTGCCTTTGCTACTCCTTTCCCATTTTTTATCCAAATCAATGAATAATAATTTAGTCGCTGAACATGGTCAAAATGACTGTTATCATTAAACGAAAAGACTTTAAATACCAGGTTTCCTGTTAGCGGATTTATCAAGGTATAGATATCTGAACTTATCATATATTTATAGCATTATTTCAGTTTTCTGTCTTTTTCATCAATAGCCAAATCGTTGATACTTGCATATCTTTTTTGCATCAATCCATTTTCGTCAAACTCCCAATTTTCGTTTCCATAGGCACGCCACCATTGTCCGTTTTCGTCTTGATATTCATATTCAAAACGAACCGCCATTCTGTTCTCACGAAATCCCCACAATTCTTTTTTGAGCTTGTAATGCAATTCTTTTTGCCATTTTCTTTTCAAAAATGCTAAGACTTCTTCACGACCATTTATAAATTCGGTGCGGTTGCGCCATTCTGTATTGATGGTATAGGCTTTTGAAATTCGTTCTGGATCTTGACTATTCCAGGCATCTTCTGCCAGTTGTACTTTTTGCAAGGCCGTTTCTAATGTAAAAGGCGGTAGAGGTAATTTTTGTTCTATATTTTCCATTTTCTATTTATTTTTTTTAAATGCGAACCAACTTCAATGCTAGTTCGCAAAAAATCTTAATTATATCGCTGGGGCAATTGGAAAGTCCACAGGAATTTTTGTTAGATTATGTAAATAATTCATCGCTGTTTTGTCACTTACTTGTAGTATCAGGTCAACCAAATTTTCTTTGGTATAGCCAGCGGAAAAAAAGGTATCTACATTTGTTTCGCTTGCGTTGCCTCTGTTTTTGGTAATATCGGCAGCTAATGCAACCAATGTATGCAACTTGCTGTCAGATGATTTCCCGTGTCTGATGTCGGCTAGTTGCTCATTGCTAAAACCATTCATTTTACCCAAAACCAAATGAGCACTTTGGCAGTAAATACAGCCATTTACCTGGCTTACAATTAGATTTACAGCCTCTTTTTCTTTGTTTGTAAGTGATGTTTTAGCATTTTGATATGCCAAAAATCTTTCCAATCCATTTTTTGAGTAAGCAATAGTTGCATACAAATTAGGGACAAAGCCCAAAGCTTTATTCAAATTGTCAAAAATTGCTTGGTTAGCTGGTACTACTTCTTCTCTTGTTGGAACTACGAATGTTGTCATCTTTTTACTTTTTAAAATCATTGTCGTTATTGACAATGCAAAGATGCAGCCACTTGGTTCTCTATAAAATGGACAGACAACGCAATTGGATGGACAATTTTTTTGGTGTCGCTAGTTCGTGAATTTTTTATAGAATGACACACAACGCCCGTCGGCTTTGTGAAGTGCGCTTTTGGGACTTTGAGCTTCAAGATATAGTTTGTTGCGCATTTTGCAAAACCGGGAGTTATACGAATGTCATGCAGGGAACTTGGTGCGCCAGGAACATCTAAGTCCGGCACATTTTGGCCGAAACAGATGTGGATCATTCTAGAATCTGCCTGAAAGGGTCCGAAAACCTGACTTTCTGGATTGTTTTCGCTAACTTCAACATAGAGCTTTTTGAGCGGATACGCTCCGAAAACAAAAGTTTTCAGCGAACTGCTTCGCAAAAGCTTAACTGCAAGACTATCCATTTCAGTTCATTTCCATTTACCAGTTACAAATACAAACCAAAATATTGGCACTTGCAGGACGTTTCGGATTTCGTCACAACGATCAGTTATTGCAGAATGTTTGGTATTAGTATTCCGTCCGCCAGTACCTATGCTGATTGAAAAACGGTTGTTGAAGTTAAGATTTAATGCATCCGGCTATTAGCTATTCAATGTTCTGAATAAGGTCTGATGGACTTTTCTTGCGAGGAAAAGTGTTTCCAGGTAAAAATAATTGGAAGAGCCTTGATTGTTATTGAAAAAATATTTATCCAATAGACTTGTGGATACGCTCCAAAATAGATACAAACACTACTATCAATTAAAACCCACACGCTAAAGGCTATTATAATAGCATTACGAGCCCAGCATTCTTTGTTTTTAAATGGATATCGAGCAATGAAGGCAAGTAAAATGTAACAACAAGCAATTGTACCTCCTAAGGGTCCGTAGATAAAGGTGCGAAACTGATCTGCTTCCGTCGGAAATTTGGAACTGTGCCAAAATAGTTTCGCAAGCATAGTGTTATAGGGTTGAAAAAGGAAGTTATTTCCTAAGAGGGCAAATGCGATACCTGCCATTGCAAAAGCCAAACTCGTATAGAATAGCCATTTCTGCCAAAATAAAAATGAAGATTTTTTTGTGGTTGTCATAGCCTATTGAATTCTCTTTGCCGTTGCAGATGCCTCTCCTATGTTGTACACAACTAGTTACTTGATGCACTTTCCAGTCCATCTAACAATTCTAGTCAATTGCCCTCATTATTGTAATATTCTTGTTAGAATTATTAATAAATGTCTTTAAATCAATTTGTTAGAATTTATTTACCTTGTTTTCTTATTGACAAAAGGTGTTAGCAATACAAAATGCGCATCACGTTCAGGCAACACCAGAATCAACCAACAGGCGGTACTGTTAATCAACCCGCTTGATCACATAATTCATAAACTTGAATTTTTTTTCAACCTGATTTACGCGGCCTGCTTTGTAGGTGTATTGATCATGCTGCTTTTTCCTTTCAAAAACATAAACGCCCTGGGATTGGGGGGTAATGCGAAGGTAGTCGCCAAGATATTCACCAAAAACCTGATCTTGCCGGGCAGGCTCGTTGAAAAATGCCTTGGCTACTGAATAGTCTATCGGAGCTGGTAATGTGGTTTCCAGGTCATGCCGGTATTGATGCGCTTTGATCTCATACAAATCCTTTTCTTTGCTGATCCGGGTTTGAAAAACGCCTTTGTTTGTCTTCGTATCTACCGTTGCTGATTGCAACACATCATTTTCGTAAATGCTTTTTACCACATAAAATACCTTTACTTTGAAAGCCAGGAGATTCACATTTACATCACTGATTAATGTATACAGCATTTTGCCGTCCTGCCTGTTATGACGGATTGCCAGCATCTTTCCCACCTTCACGCCCGAAAGCACGACATCGTAACTTAGCGTGTCCGGACTGACCTGACTCCTTGCATCAAGCGGAGTAATGCAAAACAGCAGAGATATAGCGGCAGATTTAATCATAGCACAGTTGGGTATTTCTTAGCTGGTCGAGGCATTATGTGGTTATAATCCCCGTTGAAACAAATAGTTGTGGATCATTTTTTTAGTCCGTTGAAGTGACTGAAAATGCAAAGTCTGAAAACCCATACCACTTGCAATCTCAATCAATAGCGCCCCGTCGTCGACGTAAAGTGTATTTTCGGGCAGGGTATGCGAGATGTCACTGGCCAGTGTCAGCATAGCTGTGTCTGGCTTGTGCAGATGTACATAACAGGAAGAAATGTAGCCATCAAAGAGCTCGTCCAGTTTGAAATGCCTGATTCTGTATGCATTCAGCTCTCTTCCTTCGTTGCTTACCGCAAATACTTTCAGCTGGTGTTTTTGTTTGATCTCTTTAAAAAAATCAATACTTCCCGCAATGGAAATGGACTGTGTGAACATGAATTCGGTGAAATCCTGTTTTGAAAACCTCCTTGGTTCATAAAAAATAACCCAGTCCAGATACTCGTCGTGAGTTATTTTGCCTGATTCATAAGTCACAAATATCAGTTTATGCCGTGCTTCAACCTCCTGCTTATTTAATCCGAATTTTGCTATCGCCTTATATCTCGACTGGTGTTGCCAGCCATTGGAAATCAGCACACCCCCGATGTCCAGAAATAGCGCTTTAATTTCAGCTGTCGGTATTTTATAAAGCATTTTCTGGTTTGTCAAATGAATAATCGGGGTGTTAATCGATGATTGCCGGATCCATCGCGTACTCGCCTTTCCGTGCCAGGCTATTGCATTTGGCTTTATAAAGTAATATTTCCTGTGCCTCAGTAGTATTTTCAGGTTTCCCTTTCCAGCGCTCCAGTACAGGGAGCTGTATAGCACGGGAAAAGGAAAATGTGAGCGGCCAGGGCAATTCGGAGCCATATTTTAAATTCATCTGGTTCAATCTTTCCGTAGCTAATTCTCCATCTTGTCCGCCTGATAAAAATGCAATACCGGGCACAGCTGCCGGGACACAACGCAGCAGGCATTTTACGGATGCAGCCGCTGTTTCAGCAACACTATGCTGGTCAGGGCAGTCAAGCCCGGGCAATACCATATTGGGTTTCAGGATCACTCCTTCCAGCAAAACCCGTTGTTTGTATAAAGCATAAAAAAGGCTTTTCAGCACCCGTTCGGTTACTTGGAAGCATTCATCCATGCTATGGTTTCCTTCCATCAATACTTCTGGCTCTACGATCGGGACCAGTCCGGCCTCCTGGCATAATGCGGCATACCGGGCCAGCAACTGTGTATTGGCTTCAATACATTCTTCCGTGGGAATCCCTTCTCCAATCGAAAAAACAGCACGCCACTTTGCAAAACGTAATCCCATACTTGAAAAGTCGATCAGCCTGGCGCGTAAACCATGGAGTCCTTCGGTGATCTTTTCGCCCGGAGAATTGAGCAGATCAATGGTGCCTTTGTCTACTTTTATTCCGGGAACGATGCCGGCGTGCTCTGTTACATCAACAAATGGTTTACCCTTTGACGTCAGTTGCCGAACTGTTTCCTCGTATAGAATGACTCCGCTAATGTATTGCGGCAGCCCCGGGCTAGTAACCAGCAATTCTCTGTAATCGCGGCGCTTTTCTGGCGTCTGAGGTATATCGTATAAGGCGAATCGTTTATTACAGGTTGGCGAACTTTCGTCCATGGCCAGAAGGCCCTTTCCATCGGCCATTAGGGCAAGAGCAGTGTTATTCAGAGCAATTTCCACTTTGTCATTCATATCCGCTTTTGATTACGGTTGAGATCATTTTAAACTTTTCCTGTGCGCAAAAGGAATTGGATTTATGGGCAGGAATAATGATTCCCTCACCGAGTTTGAGTTTGTGTATTTTTCCGTCGATGGTAATATCTGCTTTTCCGTCAATGATTTGAACGTATGTATCAAATGCAGATGATTTCTGGGGCAACTCTTCACCGGCAGCAAATGACGAAATCGTGACGTTTCCGGTCGTCTTTTTGATTATGGTCCGGCTTACCACGGCATTGGGGATGTATTCGATGATTTCAACGATGATATGCGCCTTCCCTTTTTTTATTTCCGAATCCCCGGCTTTTTCATTTTTATCCTTGGTGTCCATAAGTCCTTGTATCAATTGAAAGATGATTATTCACTGCTTACTTCGCATTGGTTTATGCGCAGATCATTGAGCACCGGTAAAGATGAGATTGTTAAGGGCTGTAATTGTTACAGATGCGTTTGCCAATGTTGTAAGTTTCACAGGTACGTACCTACTGCATGGCTTTTGGGAGAGGGGTATGCCAACAAACCATTTTTGAATAATTCCGGCATTGGCTATCTACTTTAAAACGGGTTGAACAATCCGTGATTTCTGCAACTTTTCTTCTTTTCTGTATAACAAAAACGGAGCCTGATCTGACGAATTTTACGAGCATCCAATGCGCCAGAACAGGGTGGAGTTTTTGTATGATCATCTGTCGAACATGGTGTATTGGAAAACGCATCAGACAGTATCAAAAAGATTTCATGTACAACCAGGAAAATAACCAAAGAGGATTATATGGCTTTTTGCCATCCGATATAGAAGGGATACGAACGCTTGCCAGGCTGGCCCTGGACCTGCGATGGAGCTGGGACCATGCGGCTGACGAGCTGTGGCGGCAGCTGGATGCTGAACTGTGGGAGCTCACCCGTAATCCATGGATCATGCTGAAATCCGTTTCCCGTGAGCATCTCGAACAAAAATTAAGGGACATGGCCTTTCAGACAAAAATGGACGAGCTTGTCAGCCAGAAGCAGCTTTCGCAAGAAACGCCCACCTGGTTTCAAAAGGCGCATCCGGATTCCCCGCTCAACTGCATTGCGTATTTTAGTATGGAGTTTATGCTCAGCGAAGCACTGCCTATATATGTTGGAGGTCTGGGCAACGTGGCTGGTGATCAGTTAAAATCTGCAAGCGACCTGGGCGTACCTGTGGCGGCTGTGGGTCTTCTTTACCAGCAGGGGTATTTTCGCCAGCAGATTGATGGTAGTGGTATGCAGCAGGCCCTGTTTCCCTTCAATGATCCCGGGCAGTTGCCGGTGATTCCACTGCGTTTGCCGGATGGGCAGTGGCTCAGACTGGAAGTGAAACTGGCGGGTTTTACGGTGTGGCTCCGGACCTGGCAGGTGCAGGTGGGGCGGGTGAAACTGTATCTGCTGGACAGCAACGATATGGTCAATTTGCCGGTTCACCGCAATATAACCAGCCAGGTGTATGGAGGGGACAACGAGCTGCGGATCCAGCAGGAAATCATCCTGGGGATTGGCGGCTGGAAGTTGTTAAAGGCACTCAACCTGAATCCTGAGGTTTGTCACATGAATGAAGGGCACGCCGCTTTTCTGATACTGCAACGTGCCAGGGAATTTATGAAAACGGCGGCAGTATCCTTTGATGTGGCGCTGGCTGTTACACGTGCGGGTAATTTGTTTACGACCCATACCGCCGTAGCGGCCGGTTTTGATCATTTCAGCCCCGCTTTGATGGAGAAGTTTTTGGGCCCTTATGCCTCTGAGGAGTTGCAGATTGAATTTAACCATTTAATGGCATTGGGCCGGCAGGACCCTGATAACACCTCCGAAAGTTTTAATATGGCTTATCTGGCGATTCGGGGGAGCGGAGCGGTCAACGGTGTGAGCCGTTTGCATGGGCAGGTAAGCAGACATCTTTTTCAGAATATTTTTCCGCGCTGGCCGCAGCATCAGGTACCTGTGGGGCATGTTACCAATGGCGTGCACATGCCTACCTGGGATTCCCAGTCCGCAGATACGGTCTGGACAAAGGCCTGCGGGAAAGACAGATGGCGGCATGAGCTGCAGGAAACCGACAATGGTATCGATTCGGTTTCAGATGAAATGCTTTGGCAGATGCGTACCACAAATCGTACTGACCTTGTGAACTATACACGCAGAAGACTGGAAAAGCAAATGAGGGAGGCTGGCGAACCGGCTGAAACCGTAGCCATTGCAAAACGGGTTTTTGATACGGAGAGGCTAACGCTTGGTTTTGCCCGCAGATTTGTGGCATATAAACGTCCCAATCTTTTACTGCACGACGAGGAGCGGTTTATCCGCATACTGAAAAACGTTGAACATCCGGTGCAACTGGTCATAGCCGGCAAGGCGCCGCCATACGATGATTCGGGCAAGGCATTGATACAGCAATGGGTGCAGTTTATCAGAAAAAATCAGTTGTACGAACACGTCGTTTTCCTGAGTGACTACGATGTACTGCTCGCAGAGCAGCTTGTGCAAGGGGCTGATGTGTGGGTAAATACGCCCAGGCGTCCCTGGGAAGCATCTGGCACAAGCGGCATGAAGGTGCTGGTGAACGGTGGTTTGAACTTGTCAGAACTCGACGGCTGGTGGGACGAGGCCTATACCGATGAGGTGGGCTGGGCGATAGGTGACGAGGCAGAACACGGAGAAGATGCCGGGTGGGACGCTGCCGAGGCAAATACGCTGTATGAACTTCTGGAGAAACAGATCGTCCCTGAATTTTACGCCCGCAACGATTCAGGGTTGCCTGTCCGCTGGATCGAAAGGGTGCGCAAAAGCATGTCGCATCTCGCGCCAAGGTTTTCTGCGGCGCGTACCGTCAGGGAATACACGGAGCAGTATTATTTACCGGCTGCAACCAATTACCTGAATCGTGCAAGGGAAAATGGAGCCGCCGGGTCAAGAATAGTGACTGTACAGGAAGATCTTGCAAAAAAATGGCAGGGTATAAGTGCAGCAGCTTTAGAAATTGACACCATCCCCAACGGTTATCAGTGCCGGGTGATCGTAGACTTGAATGGAATAAATGCCGCTGATGTATCCGTTGAATTGTATTCAGAGGAAAGCGATGGTTCGAAAGCAGAGATCGTGGAAATGTTTCCCGGACCAGCCCGGCAAATGGATGGTGGCAATGTATTTGAGATTCAATTTGTCAGCAGTAGGTCAAAATCAGATTATACATTAAGGATCATCCCGTCTTATGAAAATATTCAGGTGCCGCTGGAAAATAATCTCATTTTCTGGCAGCATTGACACAGACTAATCTAATCACTTTTTGATTTTATAAAAATACAAGAATACCAATGCCAAAATGGTAGAGCCATTAACCAAAATGAATGATTATGGAAGGTGCGTGTGTATCTTCCGCCGGATGCCAACTGCCTTTTGTCTGTTATGGATCATTGTCTGAGAAGCAGGCATTATGTGAACGTTGTCGTAGCTGGTAAACATGCCTTGCCTCAGTGGCTGGATATGCAGGCGGCAATTATTCACTGCACGGAGGGAATCGGCATCTGGCAGTGGGCAAGTAACGATCAGGATGGTGAACCCGATGTGGTGATGGCGTGTGCCGGAGATACCCCCACGCTTGAACTGCTGGCGGCTGTGTCCATACTTCGGGAGCATTTGCCCGAGCTCAAAATCAGGGTTGTGAATGTGGTGGATCTCATGAAGCTGCAATCCGAATCAGAACATCCGCATGGCATGAGCGATGCCGATTATGACTCGATATTTACCAGAAACAAACACATTATTTTCAACTTTCATGGGTATCCATGGTTGATACACCGGCTGACCTACCGCCGTGCCAACCGGAATCTGCATGTGAGAGGATACAAGGAAGAAGGTACGATCACGACGCCTTTCGATCTGCGTGTCCAAAATGAAATCGACCGTTTTAACCTAGTTATTGATGTAATCGACCGTTTGCCTGAGTTAGGTAGCAAGGGCGCTTATTTAAAGCAACAGCTGAAAGACAAACTGATCGAGCATAAGCTCTACGTTAATCAGTACGGAAAGGATATGCCGGAAATCCTTAATTGGAAATGGATTTCGCGTTAATGACAGATGTGGTTTAGATGGGATGGATTGTAAATGCAGAATGGGCTATACCTTACAAAACAGGTTTATAGCCCATTTTGACAAACCGTGTTTTGGGAGATTGTTAAATTAAAGGGTGTCAACGCGTTTAAAGTAAACAACGTCCATAACATCTGCCGCATTCGATAGGCGGAGTAAATGAAAAATGTTCAGTCGAAATGGTTGCGGCTGAACATTTGTATTTGTCAGCGAGTCTGATTACCGATCTGAGACCAGATCAGCGTTTGACTATTTTTACTGTGTCGACATATCCGTCGGTATGCGTAACCTTTACGATGTATAAACCGGCGGGGAAATTGTTTACATTGAAAACAGAGTTCATATTGGATTTGGGAAACCTGTTTTGACAGAGAAGTAACTTTCCCGAAATATCGTTAAACTCAATTCTTTCAATTTTACTCAAATCACCTGCCGATAGGGTCAGTTGAGTACTGGTTGGGTTTGGGTATAAATACGTTTTAACTTGTGATCCAAATTCAAGCTGGCGGATACGGCTATACGCAAAGGTCTCATCTTTGTCAATCATTTTCAGTCGGTAGTAATTGCTCCCTTCGTTTGGTTGACTGTCCGTAAAAGAATAGGATACCAGCGCATTGCTCTCTCCCCTGGAAACCAACGTTGTAATTATTTTCCAGCTCTTACTGTTTGCGCTGCGTTCAACTTCAAACCGGTCACTGTTCATTTCGGAAGTAGTTGACCAATCAAGTACAGCAGTTTGACTTTCCCCTTTTTTTACAACGAAGTTTACCAGGGAAACAGGCAAGGCTGCTTGTGCGTTGGATACGTTGTTGCTTGAAAGCGAAATTTTTCCTGCGGTTGAAAGGGCCCTTCCTGAAATGGAAGCGCCGGATGCAAGGTTGATCGCACCGGCATTGATCACCGTGCCTTTGAAGACTGCCCCGGCAGCCAAATTAAATGCACCATTGACCTGCCAGTAAACATTTTTAAGTGATGCCCCACCTGTCAGTAAGATATTTACCGGTGTGTCAACCGAAAGCGCCCCGTCTATTTTGAAGATAAATGTAGCGTCTGGATTACCTGCCGCGTTTAAAGTCAGGTCACCTGTTAAAACCGTTGCTGTTGTGCTGCAGTAGACACCGGGTGTGAGCACAGCGCCTTGGCCGATCAGGGAAGTAAGCGTAAATCCGCAAGGATTTAACACTTCGTTTGTTAACTGAGCGTAAGCTGCGGCCACATCGGCGGCTGCGGCTATTCCCTGCGAATCTCCGAAATGCGTGTTGCCTGTAACGCTTACGGCGTTTCCGGTGACAGCACCTGCACCGTTGCCGATATCACCGGTGACAGTAGTCGTTCCCGTATTAGCGAATTCGCCGACCGAGGTGTAAAGGGCAAATCCGGCCGCTGTGCCTAGATTTGGAGCGGTTTGTGCCCTGCAATGCCCAAAAATAAATATGGGAACAGTAAAAACTGCCAACGTGATAACTAAGAAGTTTTTCATACGTTTTTGTCGTTATTGTGAAATAATTTTCACAATGCAAGGTGGGTGAGATTCTGTCGCATAACGTTATATGACGGGTAGAAATAGTTGCAAGAATCACTTATTTGAATTGGTTGGATACTGTGGTTTTACGTCATAGAACTCTTATAATAATCAGTCTTTGCAAAGGCTTCATTTATTCCTGAAAACCGGATTCGTCTTAATAAAATGGACTGCATATGTCAAATTGATTAAGTATAAATTTTCAACTTTTCTTCATCGTTACAGAAGAATTTGGTGTCGTAGGCCAACTGAACTTCACAACGATTAAATGTTTCATATTTCTTTCTATCGGAGGTTTTGCCAATTTGAGAAAATCGGACAGTTCCATTACTAATTCAGTTGCTGAGCAGCAACTGAATTAGTAATGGAATAATTCAAAATCCGGAGGATGGTCGTTGCAGATCAGTATTTAATCGCCCACTGGTAGCGGACAGAAAGGGTATTAAGGGATCTGGAAATAAAATCAAGACGGAAATTAGAATTATTCAGCTCCTTTTTCAAAATTATTTCTGCTATGTGACATTTATCACTTTCCTGGCATTCCATAGTGCTGACTTTTGTAACATTATTGAGATAAAAAATGGAAATCATAGCATATATAGCATCTGTATTTATCGGCATTTCACTTGGTCTGATAGGTGGAGGCGGGTCCATTTTGACCGTCCCGGTGTTGGTTTATATGTTTGGAATCAGCCCACTGATATCGACCTCATATTCACTTTTTATTGTGGGATCCACAAGCCTTGTCGGTGCTTACAGCAACTACCGGAAGGGAGCCGTGAAGATTAAGACGGCGCTGCTTTTTGGGAGCACGTCAATCACGACTGTTTTTTTAACTCGAAAATTTCTCATCCCTCTTATCCCAAAAAATCTTTTTAAAATAGGCGACTTCCAGATTACTGAACCATTGGTGACCATGATCCTTTTCGCAATCCTGATGGTTGCGGCATCAGTGGGTATGATCAGAAGTAAGGAAAGAAAACCCGGGTGCCTGGAATGTGATCTGAAAGGTAACATCACAAGAATGTTGCTCAGCGGCATTGGCATTGGCCTTACGACGGGGATTTTGGGTGCAGGCGGAGGGTTTTTGCTGATACCAACCCTGGTGCTGGTTTTGGGAATGCCCATGAAAGAAGCTGTCGGCACTTCGCTGCTGATCATTGCCTTAAACTCTCTGATCGGTTTTGTGGGTGATATAGGTCATTTTGCAATCGACTGGATTTTTCTTACGAAAATCACAGGCATTGCAGTGGCAGGGATCCTGATAGGAGGAGTCATTGCCAAAAAGGTCGATGCATCTTCGCTGAAAAGAGGATTTGGCTGGTTTGTGCTGTCAATGGGGATTTATATTATTTCAAAGGAGCTGATTGGGATGTAAGTTTTTTTAACCCGTGGTCTATAGGTTACACAGAGAGCCACGGAGATTTAAAGAGAACCACATGGGTCTTTGAATTGATGTTTGTAACTGCCACAATTTTTCACCTCTCAGTGTAACTCATTTTGTTCTCTGTGTACCTCTGCGTAATTATTCAAACGCGCGTTTTTGGGTTACACAGAGAGGCGCGGAGGTTTAAAGAGGACCACAGAGGTTTGATTTGGAATTTGTAATTGCCATAATTTTCTGGCCCGCTGTGTAACTCTGTGTAATTCCTTTAAAACCCGGAATTATTTTTTCGTAAGTGACAAATATCACTGAGCGGGTAGGTGAACATCGCGAAATTTGTACAGTGAATTTAAAAAGAACCTTGAATATCAAACAAATACAGGACATGAAACTCGAACAAATTTATACCGGCTGTCTTGCACAAGGCGCCTATTATATCGAAAGCAATGGTGAAGCAGTGGTGATCGATCCGCTTCGTGAAGTTGACCCCTACATCAACCGTGCAGAAAAAGATGGGGCTAAAATTAAGTTCGTGCTCGAAACGCATTTTCACGCTGACTTTGTATCAGGCCATATTGACCTTGCCGAGAAAACAGGTGCGCAGATCGTGTTTGGACCAACAGCTAAGCCTGGTTTTGATGCCCTTGTCGCGGTAGACGGCCAGGTGCTGAAAGTAGGAGATATTACTTTTACAGTCCTTCATACACCGGGTCACACGATGGAAAGTACCTGTTATTTATTAAAAGATGAGCAGGGAAAAGAGGTCGGTATTTTCACTGGAGATACGCTGTTTATCGGTGATGTGGGGCGTCCGGATCTGGCACAAAAAGTATCCGCGGATTTGACGCAGCAAAAACTGGCGGAGCATCTTTTTGATTCGCTGCGAGATAAAATCATGCCTCTGGCGAATGATATCATCGTTTACCCCGCGCACGGGGCAGGAAGCGCCTGTGGTAAAAATATGAGTAAAGAAACGACTGATACGCTTGGTAATCAGAAGTTGTTCAACTATGCATTGCGGGCTGATATGACCAAAGCGGAGTTTGTAAAAGAAGTTACTGACGGGCTGATGCCACCACCTGCTTATTTTCCGGAAAACGTGATGATGAATATCAGAGGATATGAAAGCATTGATACGGTACTGAAAAGGGGAACCCACGCACTGGACGCGGAAGCTTTTGAAGCGGCGGCCAACGAAACGGACGCCGTGATGCTTGATACCAGAGATGCAGAAGTTTTCGCCAAAGGGTTTATACCAAATTCGATCAATATAGGCATCAATGGTGGCTTTGCTCCATGGGTTGGCGCACTTATTCCGGACATCAGACAGCGCATACTGCTGATCACCGAACCGGGCAGGGAAGAGGAAGTGGTAACGCGACTTGCACGTGTGGGCTACGACCATACCATCGGATATTTGAAAGGAGGTATCGATACCTGGATAAAAGAAGGTAAGGAAGTGGATCAGATTGAATCGGTGACAGTGGATCAAATGAGTGAACGCCTGGAAAATGATCCTTCGATTGCGATTCTGGACGTACGTAAAGCGAGTGAATACCAATCCGAACATGTGATCGGCGCTGAAAATATTCCGCTCGACTACCTGAATGAACATCTGGCGCAGATCGATAAAAATAAAACCTACTTCGTACACTGCGCAGGCGGGTACCGTTCGATGATCTTTAATTCAATACTGAAAGCGCGTGGCTATGATAAGCTGATCGATGTACAGGGCGGTTTCAAGGCGATTAAGGATGCCGGTAAACTTGAAGTGAGTAATTATGTTTGTCCAAGTACACTATTGTAAAAAACAAGATCATGGGAATCATATCAGTATTATTCGGAAATAATAAAACGGACTTCAAAAGTCTTGTTGAACAGGGCGCATTGATCGTTGACGTGCGCAGCCCTCAGGAATTTGCATCCGGCCATATTGCAGGAAGCGTCAATATGCCGCTGGATTCGATCAGTTCCAAAATTGCATCTTTGACCAAAAGTGGAAAGCCCGTCATAACCTGTTGCCGGAGTGGCGCACGCAGTGGTATGGCGCAAGGGGTATTGAAAGCAGCCGGAATAGCGGTTTACAACGGCGGTGCCTGGGATAGTTTGGAACAAAAAATTAAGTAAAGGGACATCAAAAAAATATGCTGGAAATTATAAAACAGCCCTGGCCATGGTATGTGGCCGGGCCTTTGATCGGGCTTACGGTGCCTGCCCTTTTGATATTGGGCAATAAATCTTTTGGGATTTCTTCCTCGCTGCGGCACGTTTGTGCGATGTGTATGCCTGGCAAAATTCCCTTTTTTCAGTACAACTGGAAAAAAGAATTATGGAATATGTTTTTTGTGCTGGGTATCTTTTTCGGAGGGGCCATCGCTGTCAATTTTCTGGCGAATCCCGTACCCGTTCAAATAAACGCTACGCTGGCAAAAGAGCTTAGCGTATATGGTATTACGGACTTTTCTTCACTCGTGCCCATTGATCTGGTGAGCTGGGATAACCTTCTGACCCTTCCCGGATTCATCATGATGGTGGGTGGTGGTTTTTTTGTCGGTTTTGGTGCACGTTATGCTGGTGGATGTACGAGTGGCCATGCCATCATGGGGCTTTCTACGCTGCAATGGCCTTCGCTGGTAGCAACGGTGTGTTTCATGATTGGCGGTTTTGTGATGGCGAACTGGATATTGCCGATCATCTTAATGCTTTAAATAAATGGAAATGCAACTGGCAACGCATTGGGAGGATTTATATAAAACCAAAACGCCCGATCAGGTAAGCTGGACCGAGCTTAAACCCGAACATTCTTTGAGACTAATTCGCGATACGCATACTGCTAAAAACAATGCGGTAATGGATATTGGCGGGGGTGACAGTCTGCTTGTGGATTATCTTTTGGACGAAGGGTATTCAGACATTACTGTGCTGGATATTTCGGCTCAAGCGATTGAAAGAGCAAAAAATAGGCTGGGGGGAAAAGCGGAAAAAGTCAAATGGATCGTGAGCAGCATGCTGGATTTTAAGCCAGAAAGGGCATATGCAATCTGGCACGACAGGGCAGCTTTTCACTTCCTTACAACGTTGGAGCAAAAGGAGCGATACAAGCATATTGCCGCAAGCGCGATCGGAGAGGGGCACCTGATTCTGGGAACCTTTTCATTGTCCGGACCCGCAAAGTGCAGCGGATTACCGGTGTGTCAATATGATATGGCCTCATTGGCGAATGTTTTCCAGGATTCGTTTACGGAAAAAAGCCATTTTTATGCAGACCATATAACACCTTTTCAAACAAGCCAGCATTTCCTTTTTGCTGATTTTATCAAAAAAAAAGATTAACAGAATATGTCAAAAATAGCAGAAGATCAACTTATAAAAAACGAGCATGACATCCGTGCAACGGATTCAATATGCATCAACGAAAGTCAGCAGCAGCACAAATGGTATTATAACCTGAAATATCTGCTGGTCGGGTTGGTTTTTGGAATCCTTTTTGTGAAAGCAGAGGTGATCAGCTGGTTCAGGATCCAGGAAATGTTCAGGCTGCAATCCTTTCACATGTACGGTATTATCGGTAGCGCGGTTATTGTGGGGATGATTTCTGTTTGGCTTATCAAACGATTCGATATCAAGACCATGGCAGGAGATCATATTACTTTCACCGACAAGAAGTTCAATAAAGGGCAGATTTACGGCGGCCTAATTTTTGGGCTTGGGTGGGGCTTAACTGGTGCATGTCCGGGTCCTTTGTTTGCACAGATTGGCACAGGAGCCACCGTAGTGATGGTGACACTAGTAAGTGCAATTCTAGGAACGTGGGTATACGGACGGTTTAGAGATGAGGTGCCTCATTGAGTAAAGGAGAACTTTGATCTGAGGATGGATCGTTTTGGTATTTATGATCAGATAGTTGTCCTCATATGATATATGTCACTATATCTGGCCTGTTAAGGGGTTAGATTTGTATCTACACTAAACTGAAAAACGATGAAAGCAAACATGGGAATACTTGACCGCGTCATGAGAGTGCTGATCGCAGCTGCGATTGTGATCCTTTATTACACAAATATCATTTCTGGTACTGTTGCGATTGTGTTGCTTGCAGTGGCTGGCATTTTTATACTGACGAGCTTCATCAGTTTTTGTCCTTTATATACCATTTTTGGCCTTCGCACAAATAAATCAAACAAGTAATAAGATGAAAACTCACTTTCAGATTTTGGTGGTAGTGGGTGAATTTCAAATGATTTGCCGATGAAGATCCAACCGTTTTACGATAACCATCTGGTAAAAATTCTGTTTTGGTTTAATAAAAGCACTTTCTTTACGTCCGTAAAGAAGTAGTGCCGCAATAGTCAGTCTTCGATTCAAATGCCATCAAAAGCAGTTTTCTCAAATCTTTATCATGAAAATGTATTCAAAAAGACATAAAATCCAGGAATACAGGCCTGTCAAGGGTTTGGTCTTCTTGTTTTTTACTTTGTTTTTATTGTCTAACTGTCAGATAAAGAGATCTCTGAGAGAAGCGATTTTGAATCAGTCAGGCAAGGGGCATTCAACGGAAAGAATTGAAAAGAGATTGCCCGGTTCAACGACTCTCACAGAAAATGAGCTCTGTTCCGCAAAGAACTCCCTCTTTGCGGATACGGATCGTCAGAATGTATCTGAGCCGGTAAATTTACCGGTGGCTCCGCTGTTTCTACTTTCTTACTTAGCATTTCTGCTGATTTTTGACGGATTTTCGGGTGATACCCATCTTCCGCTGGCGGTTCTTTTTAAAGTTTTACCTGCTACAAGTGGCAGCCCCATCTACATTCAAAACAGATACCTTCTGATTTGAGCCTTCATTTTTTTCTGGTTTTTAATACACCTGCTCGGATAGTCTTCATCTGGTAGGGTGATCATTAATTTTTAAACAGATCAAAAATGATTAGGCATAAGCTTTGTCTGTCATGCATTTTTTTAGTGCTTGTCAGTTCTCAGTTGCACGCACAAACAGGTTTTGGGCTCTCGAAAGTCTGGGAAATGACGCTGTCAAATTATCCCGGAACGGCTGTCAAACAGGCGCAGCTTGAAGAATCCAGGGTTGTAAAAAAGCTAACCCGAAATAACAGCTATTTACCTGCCGTGCAATTGCAACTCCAAAATTCCTTGGGTACCTATGCGAGCAGCAGTGGCTCGTTTTTCCCATTGCCAGGCGTTATCAATTCCAATGGTCGGGCATCCAGCATAGCCGGGCAGCCATCAACAGCGTTTAATACCTTTGGTTCTGTTGTGGCGGATTGGAAGTTTTTTGAATTCGGGCGTAAAAATCTTGCCATGAAAGCCGCAGACCAGGGAACTGACCAGGCTCACAGCGATTTGGATGCACAGCAGTTAAAACTGCGGACTCAATCGACACGGCTGTATTTGAATATTTTAAATAGAAAAATCAATTTGATTTGGGCATTGCAAAATGCATCGCGAACCCGGCAGATTTTTGAATTATCAGCAAGTTTGGCATCTGCGGGGCTAAAACCAGGAGCGGACAGCTCTCTGGCTCTGTCTTCTTACCTTCAGACTCTTTCCAGTCAGGAGTTATGGAAGGCAAAGCTCGGATCGGATCTTATAGATCTTACCGAGCTCGCGCCGGAAGCGGACACTACGCAGGGATTTCCTTATGAGCGTTATCTGAATCCTGCACCATTTCTAATTGATGATCAACAGGTTGGCGCTGCTCACCCTTATTTGCAAGTGCTTGAAAATACGGTCAAATATGGGGAAACCGAAATCGAACTGGCCAGACGTAAAGCGTTTCCGACAGTTTCTGCTCTGGGAGGTTTGGCATTGAGAGGAAGTGGTATTGGCTCCAACGGTGTTGTCGACAACCGGGTGCTGGCAGGATATAGCCATGGGTCGACGAATTTTCTGGTTGGCCTTGCGGTAACCTGGAATATTACAGGCGCAGTGAACAGCAACCTGGAGCGTGAACGTATCGTGCAAAAGGTTAAAGCCTACCAGGCAAATTATGCCATGCAGAAACTGGATCTTGAAACGAGTTTAAATGCTGTTGCAAAACGGATCGAGGGACAAAAAAAGCAGATTACGAACATTTCATCCGCAGTGGCAAATGCCAGGCTCGCGTACGACCTGTATTTGTCAAGATACGAAAACGGACTGATCAGTCTGACCGAATTGTTACAGATTCAATCGATTTTACAACAGGCTGAAAAAACCAATATCGAGGCTCACAGGCTTTTATGGGAACAAATTCTGGTGGAATCAGAAGTTTCCGGTGATTTTTCCTATCTGCAAAACCAATTTAACTAAGATACTATGAACCTTATAAGGCTTGCGTTGCGAAGACCTTTATCAATAATGGTAGCTGTTATTGGTGTTGCTTATTTTTCATTTACGGCGATCCGTAAGATCAACGTAGATATTTTCCCCAGTGTCGAGCTGCCAGTCATTTATATTGCGATGCCTTACGGAGGGCTTTCTCCTGCTTACATGGATGGCTTCATGGCCAACGAATTCCAGAAAGTACTCCTTTTTGTCAGTGGGGTTAAGGATATTGATTTTAAAAGTATTCAGGGTTTTACGCTGATGAAGCTTACGTTTTATCCCGGTACGAATATGGCCCAGGCATCCGGTGAGGTGTCCACGCAGGTTTCCAGGGCCATGGGTTTCCTGCCACCCGGTGCGGTACCTCCTCAGGTGGTACGTTTTGATGGAAGCTCAGTGCCGATCGGACAGCTTGTTTTTGAAAGTCCGCAAAGATCCATCACCGAATTGCAGACCATGGCGCTGACCAAGATCAGGCCTATGTTTGTATCAATACCCGGTGTGACGGCTCCGGCACCTTTTGGAGGGAATATCAGAACGATGGTCATCAAGGTGAATGCAGACCTGATGCAGTCGTATGGGCTTTCGGCAGAAGAGGTAACGACAGCCATTGCCAAAAATAATTTTCCGGCCCCGGCAGGGAACATCCGGATCGGAAATCAAAATTTAATGAGTCCTCTCAATTCCATTGCCAATGGTCCGCAGGAATTTTTGGATATACCGGTTCGGAAAGGGTCGGGAACGAATGTGTATGTGAAGGATATTGCCAGCGTAGAAGACGCCGCCGATATCACGACGGGCTACGCGATTATCAATGGAAAACGGTCTGTGTACCTGCCCGTGATTAAAAAAGCGGATGCCTCTACACTGAAAGTGGTTGAAAACCTGAAAGCAGCTATACCGATGCTGAAAGCGGCACTGCCAGAAGATGTGGAAATTCGCTATGTGTTCGACCAGTCGGGTTATATCGGGCGTTCTCTCGAAAATTTGATTCATGAAGGTATACTCGGGGCACTGTTGACCGGGCTGATGGTTTTCCTTTTTCTAGGGGATTCGAGGGGTTCGCTGATCGTGGTGATGACCATACCGATCGCCATCCTTTCGGCCGTTATCATGCTTTACATGCTTGGGCAGACTATTAACGTCATGACGCTGAGCGGACTTGCGCTGGCCATAGGGATCCTGGTCGATGAGGCTACTGTAACCATTGAGAACATCCACCAGCATTTTGAAATGAACAAACCAAAGAAAAGGGCGATTCTGGACGCGCTGCTGGAAATATCAGTTCCCAAGCTTTTGATCCTTTTGTGCATTCTGGCCGTTCTGATTCCTTCTTTTATGATGAGTGGAATCCCGAAAGACATGTTTATGCCACTTTCTATGGCTGTTGCTTTTTCCATGATTGCATCCTTTTTGGCCTCGCAAACCTTTGTGCCCATCATGGCAAACTGGCTAATGAAACCAGAACTATTGAAAAATCATCATCCTAAAATAAAAGGTGCTAAACGCGCCCGGTTTGACTCATTTAAAATTGGATATCTGGCTTTAACCCGTCGTATGCAAGGCAGGCCAGGCGTTGTGATTTTGGCCTATACGGTGGTGGTTGGTATCATGGTTTCCTTAACCTTTCTGTCGGTGGGTACTGATATTTTACCTGCCAGTAGCAGCGGTGACATACAGCTCCGGATTGTGGCGCCGGTGGGAAGCAGGCTCGAAAATACGGAAACCTACCTGAAAAAAGTAACCCGCATTATTGAAGGTCAGCTTCCTGAGCACGCCGTTAAAATCAGCTCTGCTTTTGTGGGCCTTCAGCCGTCGGCAACTGCTATCAACCCCATCTTTCTTTTTACAAGCGGGTCGCATGAAGCGGTATTGCAAATATCGATCGATCAGGAAATATTTACACAACCGATCCCGGAGCTCAAAGAAGCGATACGAACGCAGGTACAGAAACAATTGCCGGAGCTTAAAATTAATTTTGAGCCTATGGAGCTGGTTGAAAAGATTATGAGCCAGGGGGCTATGACACCGATACAAATCAAGGTAGCGGCCGGCCAGTTAAAAGCTGCGAATCAATATGCGATGAAATTGAAAGCTGAGATGGATAAAATTCCTTTTCTCAGAGATGTGCGTATCGCGGAACCGGTTAATTACCCCAGCGTAAAAATAAACCTAAACAGGCAGCTTGCGGCGCAGTTTGGCCTCACCATGGAGGATGTCTCGCGTGCACTGGCTATTGCCACATCATCCACCCGTTTTACCAATAAAAACCTTTGGGTCGATCCAAAGTCAGGACTGGTTTTTCAGGTGCAGGTACAAATTCCGGAAGCCGATATGGGTACGTTGGATAAACTCAGATCGCTGCCATTAAAGGCCGGCCATCCGCGGCCCGTGCTGGAAGATGTGGCCACTTTGGAAATGGTTAAACAGCCAGGTCAGGTGAACCGGCAGGGATCGAATCGGTATGTTACCATACTGGCCAATACGAATCATGAAGATTTGGGCGGTGCGTCCAGGGCGGTTAAAAAAGTACTGAACGATGCAGGCCCTGCTCCCCGTGGCGTGGTTGTGGCTACCGAAGGTTTAATGCAACTACTGGAGGATACCATGTCTGGACTACAGACAGGGCTTGTCGTAGCAATTGTCGTTATTTTCCTGATGCTGACCGCCTATTACCAGTCGTTCAAAATTCCTGCGCTGATTCTTGCCGTCGTTCCAGCCGTAATCGGAGGTAGTTTAATGATGCTTCTTTTATTTGGAAGCACACTTAATCTTCAATCCTACATGGGGATTATTATGTCGGTAGGGGTGTCGGTATCCAATGCGGTTTTGCTGATCAACCAGGCAGAATACAACAGGTTGTCGCTCGGTATGCAGGCCCGTCAGGCCGGATTGTCTGCAGCTTCTTCGAGGTTAAGGCCTATCGTGATGACGACACTTGCGATGATCGCCGGAATGGTTCCGATGGCTTCCGGTATGGGTGAAGGTGGTGAGCAGGTGGCTCCGCTAGGACAGGCCGTTATAGGTGGCCTTCTGCTATCAACGCTTACCATTCTTTTGGTGATGCCGCATTTGTTTACCATGGTAATGCGCAAAGCGGGCCGGGAAAGTCCGTCCCTGGATCCGGATGATGTTGAAGCACAATTAATTGAAAGTCACTAAACCATTAAGAAGATGTCGTCAATGATTAAAACAGTTCATATAAAACTATCCGTTTTCGCTTTCAGCGTTTTGTTGCTGAGCGCGTGCATTACGGGTTGCGATCAAAAAGCAAAGGAGGGAGATCAGAAGAACCAAAGTAAGACTATGGTTGATAAACCGGTTGAAGTTAAGGTTGTTAAGCCGATTGTAGGTCAACCTGAGTATCTGTTGACGGTGCCGGGTGAGCTTAAGCCTTACGAGCAGGTCAGTTTGTTTCCCAAGATCAAAGGTTTTGTAAAAAGCCTTACCGTAGACCGTGGAAGTATGGTCCGAAAAGGACAAATTCTTGCCGTTTTAGAGGCTCCTGAAGTCTCGCAACGTTTCCAGTCTGCTAAATCAGACCAACAGAAATTTTATGAGGAGTACAAACTGAGCCGTCAAACGTACGACAGGATTTTGAAGGCCGCCCAAAAGGATGGATCTGTTGCGGCCATTGAACTGGACAAAGCCAAAGGGAAATTGAGAAGCGACAGTGCTGCTTATCAGTCTGCAATGGCCAATTCCGGCGCTTTTGGTCAACAGGAACGGTACTTGAAAATCATTGCTCCTTTTGATGGTGTGGTGGTGGAAAGAAATGTTTCAGTGGGGGCTCTGGTGGGAGAAAATAACACGATGCCTTTGTTTATAGTAGCCCAAAACAAAAAATTGCGATTAACAGTGGCGATTCCTGAAAAACATGCACGGTCTCTTGGAAGTAATACCCGTGTTTCCTTTACGGTCTCAAATCTACCAGGGAAAATATTCCACTCGGTTTTTTCCAGAAGGAGCCAGGTTTTAGAGCAGCAGAACCGTTCTGTTACGGCAGAATTTGATGTAGAGAATCAAGACGGCTCGCTTGATGGAGGCGAATATGCGCAGGTGACCATGAAGCTACAACGGCCGGACGCTACGTTGTGGGTGCCTGCTACCAGTGTAGTGCACGCACAATCGGGTACCTTTGTACTTGTCGTTGAAAATAATATTGTAAAAAAGGTTGATGTGAGTGAAGGAACCCGTCAGGATTCATTGCAGGAGGTTTTTGGAGCACTTGCAAAAAGCGATCGAATCATTAAAAATGGTAACGACGAACTGGCGGATGGGAGTAAGGTTAAAATCAATTAATGCTCGTTATTAATCAAATTGAAAATATGAAAAAGAAATGGTTTTCGGTCTCAAACTTGTTTTCGGCAGCGATGGTGGTATTTCTGGTGGCCATGATTATCAAGCCCGAGGTGAAGGCATGGGCCATTCAAAATCTGATGAAAATAGGCCTTTTTCAGCCCGGAACTGAGAAAATACATGAATCTGATACTGCTGCCGAGCCTTTGCCAAACATTCTTTTCAAAGATGGTGAAGGAAGAACGGTTGATCTGGTTTCGCTTAGGGGAAAAGTCGTTTTTATTAATTTCTGGGCCACGTGGTGTCCGCCTTGTATTGCAGAGATGCCCTCTATTAACGCGCTGCACGAGCAGTTTAAGGAACAGGAAAATGTGGTGTTTTTAATGGTGGATGTGGATGGCAATCATGAAAAATCAAAGCAGTTCATGAGCAAACATCAATATGGTTTGAGCGTGGTAAGTCCTGCCAGCGAAATATCTCCTGTTTTTATGCAGGGAGCAATTCCAACCACGGTCATTCTGGATAGGGAAGGAAAAATGGTTTATAGACAAGAAGGTGCCGCGGATTACAGCAGTCTAAAGATTGTCGAAATGATCACACGGGTGAGCCATTAAATCAGGTCCTTACCTTCAAGAATAATTGTCTCCGGGCTGGTATTACGTGACAAATGTCACTGACGATGTGGGCAAGTGTTGCGAAATTTGTTTTGGAATAAAAAAGAATGATGGAAACCATGTATTGCGAAAAAGGGTACACGTGAAAACATGCGCAGGATTTAAATTTAGTGAGGTCTTTTTAGATCCGAGGTTATAGGACTGGAATCGAAATAATAAGACAACATAGGGACGATGAATATCCAACCAAAACAATGGCAGCGATTAGTTACCTTTCTGACCTTTTTGGTCGTATTGGAATCCGGTTTATTACTTGCATTGGTTTTTTTACTGGTATTTCCAAGATGGTTTAGCACCGAAATGTTAACTGTAAACTCCTCAAAAGTAGTTGAACACGATAATAGCCAAGAGGTTGCCCGTGCGAATTCAGATAGCAAGCTGGAGAATTTAGATACGCTAACTGCTGCGGAACAAGAAGAAAAAGAGCTGGTTTTATATGGTAAAGACTTGATTGTGAGTACGTCCAAATATTTTGGGCCTCAGGGCAGTATTCTAAAAATCAGCAACGGAATGAACTGTCAGAACTGTCACCTTGATGCAGGAACAAAAATAATGGGTAATAATTATACCGCGGTTTACGCAACCTATCCCAAGTTTCGGGCAAGATCAGGGAGTAAAGAAACGGTTGTGAAGCGAATCTCAGATTGCTTCGAAAGAAGCCTGAATGGAAGAAAGCCTGATAGTTCGGGCAAAGAAATGCTTGCAATGGTTGCTTATATGAAATGGGTTGGGCAAGGGGTACCCAAAGGTGTTGTCCCAAAAGGTGCTGGAATCAATAAACTTGCTTACCTTGACCGGGCGGCTGATCCAGGTAAGGGTATCATGCTTTATCAACAGAAATGTGAAAGCTGTCATGGAGCGAAAGGGGAAGGTGTTATGAACGCGGATGGAAGATGGTTCATCTATCCACCGCTTTGGGGCAGCAGGAGCTATAATGATGGCGCCGGACTTTACAGGATTTCCTCTTTTGCGGGTTTTGTAAAGGACAATATGCCCTTTGGCGCAAGCCACGAAAATGCCGTGCTGACGGATCAGGAAGCCTGGGATTTGGCAGCGTTTATAAACACGCAGCCCCGGCCGCACAAAGACCAGTCGCAGGATTGGAAAGATATTTCACAGAAACCGATCGACTTTCCCTCCGGGCCTTATTCGGACGGATTTTCAGAAAAACAGCATAAATATGGCCCATTCAAGCCTATTGCTGCTATGAGGACAAAAAAGCAACAGAAATAACCATTTAAATTATTTAATAATGAAAAAGATTACATCCGTTTTATTTGCAGCAGCATTGTTATTTTCAGTCGGTTCTTATGCACAAAACAAGCCCGTCAATCCCAGTGAATTTCACGGGGCTGTGGCTAATAAAAAATTATATAAGGTGGTATACCAGCTCAATAGTGGAGATGATAAGGTTATAAATGCGACTATGAAAAACCTGATGAATGCGTTGGAAGATCCGCGCTTGAAAGGAAAGCTCGAAGCAGAGCTTGTTGTACATGGGGGAGGCGTGGCCGTATTCAAAAAAGATGGGCCTTACGAAGAACAATTGAGGGCTTTGCAGGCAAAAGGGGTTATCCTGGCAGAATGTGAAAATACGCTGAGAGAGCGTAAGATCAGTAAAGACGAGCTGTTTGATTTTATATCATTTGTTCCCAGCGGCAATGGAGAAATAATCATCCGTCAGCAGCAGGGATGGGCTATTGTTCATCCGTGATTAAAGAATGATATCTGGCTTTTTCACTTGCTTTCGATTAATATCTGTTGAACCTGCACAAAAATTTCCATGGTGATTTTTGACTTTACAGAATGCGCTATCAAACAAGCGTTTTCGGCTTTCTTTAAAATACGTACTGCCTTGTCTCTGTAATTTTCATTTTGGATTACCACCCTAGGTTTCAGCGAGATTTCGCTCATCATTAGCTGACCTTCAACCATTTCCAGCTTTCCTTTTGTCTGGCAGCTGAAACTTTTAAATTCCAGCGTTGAGTTTTCGGCAATGGCTAAAAAAGTTGTCATTAAACCACCACTTACTGCGGCCACAAACAGGTGTTCCGGCGACCAGATTCCGGCAATTCCTTTGGGGAATTCTGGTGGCGTTGCTATTTCAATACAAACGCTGTTTTCCGTTTTTAGCGAATCTTACCCATGATCTTCTTCCAGATCATTGTTGTTGTCTCCGCCCAAACTGTAATAGTTATTTTCTTCATCCTCACTTCCCACACTTTCTTGCTGATCATCCAGTTCTGAACCGGGAACATCTAAATCATCTCCAGATATGTCGTCATAAAATTCCTTCTCATTCATCAGCCCCTCTTCTTCGTTGGGCGCTTTGTTTTTTGAAAGATCATTCGGGTTTAATTCCATTTCTTTGTGCTCCCGGTTGTAGATGTCCTCATAAGGTGGATACAATGGATAACCTACGAAGCTTACCTGCTGCGAAGGGTTATTTTCGTTTACGTTCACGTGCGTTTCTGAATACTTGTCAAACATTTCCACCAGGGAATTGTAATATTTATCGAGTTCATTGACAGTGATTACATCTGGATTATTTTCAGAGAAACTGATGGGCATTTCCTTAATGTATTTGGACAGCTCATGGAATTCCTGGTCTATGATCATAGTCAGGTTTAGGATATCCTGTTCCAATTCGGCTTTTGTTTTCATGTTTAGGCTACTTTTGGATTATTTAACTGATCAAGGGGCAATTCCTTCGTGCAGAAGAACCAATCATAACAGATCACTCAGTCTTGCTTTGTTTCCATTCTGTCTTTGGCAACACCACACGACCCGGCAGTAGGTACGTATACATCATCGCCGGGTTTCCAGTCTGCCGGGGTGGCGACGCTATAAGCATCAGCGGTTTGCATGGCGATAAGTGCTCTTTTTAATTCATCGAAATTTCTACCCAACGAAAGTGGGTAATAAATCAGCGCGCGAACAATACCTTTAGGATCAATAAAGAACACTGCGCGTACTGCTTTGGTGGAACTTTCGCCGGGCTGAATCATGCCGTACTTTTTTGCGACTTCCATGGTAATATCCTCAATCAGTGGAAAATTAACCTCCATGTTTTTCATTCCTTTAAATTCAATCTTGTCTTTGATTGTTCTCAACCACGCGATGTGACTGTATAAACCATCAATGGATAAACCAACCAATTGGCAGTTGAGCGCATTGAACTCAGGCTCCCGTTTTGCAAACGTCATAAACTCTGAGGTACAAACGGGAGTGAAATCGGCAGGATGGCTAAAAAGTATAACCCATTTTCCCTGATAATCTGATGGGAAATTAATGTCACCTTGTGTAGTTACAGCGGTAAATTCAGGTGCTTTATCACCGATTCTCGGTACTGGGATTATTGTTTCGATTGTTTCAATTTCAGTATTTTAATTTTTTGGGTTTGATAATTAATCGGCATATTTCTGATGGGAAGTTTGGGCAATGCTGATTTTTTCATTAGTTGAAGTTATCCGGATATAGTGCTACAATAACCTCGTTTTTTCTGCCAAACAGTTGAAAGGGAGGGTTATAGCCCAGGTATCGAAAGTGGCCGTAATGAGTTACACCTTTCTTTTTTAGAATATTTTCCAGTATCGTTTTGTGCTTGGCAATCTTTGCTGCATTGGCAAAACCACCAAATGTGATCACTGCTACATATTCAGGCGCTGATGGTTGAATTATGATATCAGCATTATCCGGTTTTGGTAGATCATCCATTTTAAGATTTGAAGGCATTACGAAGGCCATCGTTGATGTTGAATCGCCGATATCCATATGAACCGGAGATGTCATCGCTATTTGTTTATGCTCACTGTTACCCCCAAAAATGTATTTTGCCAGTTTGCCAAATCCGGAATAGCCCAAATCTCGATACGACGTTGAAGTTGAGGATATTTTGGCCAAAACGGCGGCAGGGTAGTATCTTATTTCAAATAATTTTTCTACCCGAATAACCTTGTATTCCTGGGTTTCAATTTTACTGGTGGCCATGGTGGTGTAAATTTGAAGTACGACCAACAATACCAAAAGTATAACGGTTGTGATGATCAAAATTTTCATAGTCAGCGTTGATTCAAATGCTTTTCCGTACTTGTTTTACAGTTTATTTATTCGAGCCAAGCTTATTTTAAACTGCGCAATGATCCGCCATTTTAACCACGCGGTAATCGCCAGAATCCTTGCTTACTGCAACGCGACCTTTACAAAGGTGAAATTGTTGCGGGGTGTATTTGTTACAAATGCAGTACCGAATGTTATATCTTTCACTGATTCACACCTGTCTCTGCGCATGGGCAGGGCAGCATTATTAGTGTCAATTTAAATTATTGGGGCTCCCCGGTACCTTGATAAAAATCAGTGATTTTTGTAACTTTTATTGTGTTTTTTGTAATAAAAGTCGGCTGTGATGTCGCGACTTTTACAGGTGACTTGTGAGGTGTTGAAATAGGCTAGAATGGATCAAAGAGTGGTTTTTTTTGGGCTGGGGCGTATTTTATGTTTTTACTTTTTTGGTAGTTTACAAACTTGTAGTTATAAGCTCTTAATTTTCGTTTAAGCTGATTTTTCTAAGAAAATATGAGTACGTTTTGCGATGAGCGATATGCTGCCGATGAATATATTTATGGTACCTTACCCAATGTTTGGTTCCGTGACAATCTGATTAAGCTTTCACCAGGGAACCTGCTCTTGCCAGCTGAAAGGGAAGGGCGAAAGCTTAATCCTGGCGGAACCATTATTTTCGAAGGATTTTCAAAAAAACAGATTGAATATCAGAAAGTCTACAAATCTGGGGCCCGGGGACGTTGATATACTTTTTTCACTGGAAGAACTCTCACAAACCTTTGCAGCGCTTACAATTACCTATTTGGTGGAAGAGGAGATTCATTTAGTTGAAGGAGCTTATCATAGCGGTAAAGGGTCTGTAATTCGCATGTTAGCAACGCGGTAAAATGAATAAGTCAATTGCGTTTATGGTTCAAGCATGTCTTTTTGATAATATACCTTATAAATGGAAAGCAAGGTAAGTGAAAAACCCGATGCTGCTTTCTGGGCAATGGATCTGGCAAAGGCTTTCAGACAAGTAGATTCCGGGCCGAAGGGATTGGTGGAGAAAGATGTAGATCCGCGCAGGGAACGCTATGGTGCCAACACATTTCAGTCCAATGACCGGCAAACGGCTTTTTTACTGTTTCTAAACCAGTTTAAAAGTCCGATTACGATTATCCTGCTGCTGGCTGCGGCATTGTCTTTTTTTCTGCGCGACCAGACCAATGCGATCATTATTTTTGTCATTGTACTGATCAGCAGCGGTCTTGGTTTTTGGCAGGAACGGGCTGCCGGCAGTGCTGTGGCCCAGCTGTTGGCTATGGTGCGTATCACGGCTGCCGTTGTGCGGGATCGAGCTGAAAAGGAGATCCCGGTGGAAAGCATTGTGCCGGGCGATGTGGTGGTGCTGGGTGCGGGCGATGTAGTTCCTGCTGACTGTCTGATCATAGAGTCCAACGAGTTGTTTGTAGACGAAGCCGCATTTACCGGGGAAACTTTTCCTGTCGACAAGATGCCGGGTGTTTTGCCTGCTGAAACGGTTCTGGCTAAACGTTCCAACTCCGTTTTCATGGGTTCGCATGTGGTAAGCGGCTCGGCGCGGGTTTTGGTCATGTTTACCGGAACTTCTACCAGCTTTGGGGGAATCAGCCAGAGCCTGAAAAACCGGATTCCTCTGACCGAATTTGAGATCGGGATCAAAAAATTCGGGTACTTGCTCATGCAGATCACAATGGCTCTGGTAATCCTGATTTTTGCCATCAACGTGTTTCTGGGCAAACCGCTGCTTGATTCGTTTTTATTTACCCTTGCCATCGCAGTCGGGCTCACCCCGCAGCTGCTGCCAGCGATCATTACCGTGAATCTCTCACAAGGCGCCAGGAAAATGGCAACGAAAAACGTCATCGTCAAAAGGTTGAGCTCCATTGAGAATTTTGGGAGCATGGACGTTTTATGTTCTGATAAAACCGGAACGCTCACCGAAGGGAAGGTCAAGGTTTTTCAGGCAACCGATTGTTTTGGTACTGAGAGCCCGAAAATCATGTCGCTTGCCAAAGTAAACGCCGGGTTGCAGCAGGGATTTGAAAACCCGATTGACGAAGCCATTTGTGGTGTGAATATCCCGGGGTTTTTACAAGCGGAGCGGCTGGATGAAATTCCGTATGATTTTATCAGAAAACGATTGACGCTGCTCGTATCAATGAATGGCGGCGTGAAGATGGTCACGAAGGGGGCTGTAAACCAGGTGCTTGCCGCTTGCAGTCAGGCCGAAATCGAAAAAGGAGAGAAAGTGCCGATTGCCTCGGTTTTAGAAACAATCAATAAAAATTACCAGGCTTTCAGCGCCCAGGGTTACCGTACGCTAGGGGTTGCATACCTCGACTGGGAAAATAACGGTCCGATCCATAAGCGAGATGAGAACAACATGGTTTTTGCCGGTTTTGTGACTCTATTCGACCCGCCAAAACCAGGAATTAGTGAGACCATCACCCATCTTTCCACGCTGGGAATACGACTGAAAGTCATTACCGGCGATAATCTGCTTGTAGCGAAAAGCATGAGTGAGAAAATCGGGATGAAACACGCAGTGCTGCTTTCCGGGGACAATCTGAGGCACATGAGTGACGATGCGTTAAGGCATCAGGTGCTGAAAACGGATATTTTCGCGGAAGTGGAACCCAACCAGAAGGAGCGTATTATCCTGGCCCTGAAAAAAGCCGGAAAAGTGGTCGGTTATATGGGGGACGGGATCAATGACGCATCTGCGCTTCATGCGGCTGATGTGGGTATTTCTGTTAATACGGCGGTGGATGTCGCCAAACAGGCTGCTGATATCGTTCTTTTGGATCAAGACCTGAACGTGCTCATTGAAGGTGTAAAAGAGGGGCGACGCACTTTTGCCAATACCCAGAAATACATCTTTATGGCAACCAGCGCAAACTTTGGCAATATGTTCAGCATGGCCGGGGCATCTTTGTTTTTATCCTTTTTGCCGCTTTTGCCCAAGCAAATTCTACTGACCAACCTGATGACCGATTTTCCGGGTATGACTATTTCTTCTGACACCGTGGATGAGGAGTGGATCAAAAAGCCCAGGAAGTGGGACATCGCATTCATCAAGCGTTTCATGATCGTGTTCGGACTGCTAAGCTCTGTATTTGATTACCTCACTTTTGGGGTACTTTTATACTATTTTAAAGCTGCGGAGACTGAATTTCAGACGGGCTGGTTTATAGAATCGGTCGTATCTGCGACATTGATTGTGCTAGTGGTACGCACCCGTAAGCCATTTTTTAAGAGCAAGATCGGGAAATATCTGCTGGGAACAACGATCCTTGTAGCCCTGTTCGCGGTTTTCATACCGTGGCTTCCGTTTGCATCAGATCTGGGGTTTGGGCCACTGCCGTTCAGGTTTTACTTTGTGTTAATGGATATTGTTATACTGTATTTAATTTGTGCGGAAATTTTGAAATATTGGTTTTATAAGAGGCTGGGAGAGAGGAAGGTTACGTAAAGAGTTTTTTGGATATATTATTTTTATAGATTAACATTTCGGAGTGCGTCTAAATCCATGCTAATACTCGTGTAGGTTTTAATTAATCTGAGATAGACCTGCAGACTAGCCAAATGCAAATCCCGAACGTCTCCATCATCCACTTGTCCGGCGCTTATGGCGTGGACTTTCGCGCGGATGTTGGCTCTCATACATTTGTAGTAGGCAAATAATTTCTGATCGGTTGGTGTTTGAATGCACGGAAAATGATCCAGATATTCAGCTATTAAAATATCAGAAAGCTGCTGATATCCGAAGGCTTCAAGGTCCATGCAAAGAAAAGCGATTTCACTGGCAGTATCAATTTGCCGGAAATCGTCATTGAATTCAATACAATCAAAAATGACTGGCTTTTTGTACAGAAAGATATTGCCGCTGTGAAGATCTCCATGCAAATCCCGTTTAAATCCCAGCCGCATCCGTTGCTCAAAAAGCGATTTGTTTGCTGCCAAAAAGCGATCACTCCATTGAATGGCAAGTGGGATGATATTTTCAAATTCTACTCCAAGATTATCTCTTACAAAAGTGCCTATGCTTTCAATATCGTTGAAAGTGTTTCGGGAGTCGTCCAGATCGAACGCGGTAGAAATGATCGTTGCATGAGCGTGGAAACCGGCAATTTGTTTTGCCAGTGCAAGTATGGAAGCTTTGGACACTTTCCCACTTTTGAGCAGTTTATCCATTCGTTTCGAAGGCATCATACGTTTCATTAAAACCGTATATTCGACAATCTTGCCGGTACCTTCTCCAATTAGCCAAACATCTTTATGATGACGGATTGGTAATACGGCCAGATAGATGTCTGAAAAGCGTCGGTTTAGATGCAGTTCTGTTTCACAATATTTTTTTCTTTTTAAAAGGGTTGAAAAATCTAAAAACGAGGGTTTGACAGGTTTTTTAACTTTGAACGCTCTTTTTTTACTCAGAATAACCCAGGAAATATGGGTTTCTTCCAGTGTCCCGTGAAGACGCTGATTTTCAAAAAGGCCTGTACTGCAAAGTGTATTGATATCCTGGTTATTCATAAGCATCGGCTAAATATTCGAACGACTGGTTTAACATGTCATCGATGTTATCATTTTCTGAGTTCAGTTTCAGATAAGGCATGTCTAGCTTTTCGAATTGATTTTTGATCCGGAGATACACAGGATAATCCGCTTCACTATCAGGTCTGACGCTGGTTAACCGTCTTTTTGTTATAGCGTCAGTAGCATGTATCAATATAAAAAAGACAGGTATTTGCCTTTGTTTTCCAAGTTCTTTAAAAATGTCACGCATGGTGTGATGATGAAAAGTTGCATCGATAACAACAGACTTACCATTCACTAAGTATTGGTCAGCACTTTTCACCATGGCCTGATATATTGTCATTTTATCCGTGAAAGTGTAATGCCCTAAAGCGTTCGTCTCCTTTCTTGTTTTGTCGCTGCTAATATGAAGTGCATCTAGTTTTGCTGCTAATCTGTTAGCGAAAAAGCTTTTACCTGATCCGGGCAATCCGCAGACGATAATAATCATGATGTGCAATCCGATTAATGAATATTTAAGAACCAGGGAGTCATTGATTTTCCTCCCAATTACCCAAAATCACAAACTGAGCTGGTTCCAGTTTCAATTTGATAAAATGCCGGTCACCCTCCTCATTGCGCAGCACGCTGATATGTCCTGACTGGCCATAGATAAATTTGAACTTACTTCCTTCCGGGTTTAGGATGGGATCAACCAGTATATATTCTTCGTCCTGATCGGTCAGTGAGCTGTTGTAGGCGACGATGATTTCCTGGTCGTAAAGTACTCTTGAAAAAGCGAGCAGGCACTTTTTGAATATGGGTAAATGGAAGGTTTTGCCGTCATCGGAAAGTTCGCGCATGTACATTCTCCCAAATTTTAAAACCGGACTTTGTTTTCGGAAAGTGGCAATAAAAGCAATTTCCTTATAGATTCGCGCCGACTTGTTTAATGCATTTAATGCAGGATCTTCCAGGCTAAACATCGCTTCCCTGATGTTGAAATCACCGCCAGATCCGTCAAAACCCTGCTCGGTGCCGTAATAGATGCAGGGCGTACCCAGTGCACATAATAAAAAACCAATACCGGCAATGATCTGATTGTCAGTGGCTCCATTGCCGAATCGTTTTTTGAATGTTTGTCCCACCTGATCGTGATTGTCGATAAATGTGACCAGAAACTCACCGAATCCGCCGCGGTTCATCGTGTTTTTTCGCAGTGACTCATACCGGTCGATGAGTTTGTCAGGTGTTGAAACGCCGTGGATGACATTGGCAAGAATATGGTATAAGGGAAAATCCAGCACGGAATTCAATCCGAAATAAATGGCTTTGTCTTCCACGACAACCGACGTTTTTGGCCCAATGTAAGCGTTGTACATTTCCTCGGGCCCCACAAGCTCTCCAAATAAAAAGAAATTATGCTTGCCAAGTTTATAGGCATATTCTCTCACATGCGAGCAAAACTGGCTGACATAATCATCACCCATGTGTTTTACCGCGTCGATCCGAAATCCATCTATATCGGCTTCCCTGATCCAGTAACAATGTATCTTGGTGAGCATTTGTTGTACATAAAAGGCTTCGGGTGAAGTATCATTTTTGAAGGTTTTTAATGTCATGAAATCACCTTCCCTTGTTTCAGGATAGCTGTCAAAATTGCGGATCTGTCCTTTTCTCCAATAAAGCTCGGGATTCCTAAGCTCAACTGGCAAAGGCGTTTGCTCATTTCGCCAGCCACCGAACGGAAATATGGCGCTCTGGTTATAATAGTAATTGTAGTCATTTGGATAAAACCAGTTGTCTCCGCTATGATGAAGAACTATATCCAGAAAGACCTTAATGTACAAAGCATGCGCGGCATCGACCAGGTCAGCAAGATCCTGTTTTGTGCCGAAACGCGGATCGATGTTTAGAAAATTTTCGATCGCATAGCCGTGGTAAGAAGATGGATTGTTTTCAAAAACAGGACTTAACCAAAGGGCTGTGCAACCCAGCTCATTGATGTAATCGAGATGTTTGGTAATGCCGTTTAATGTGCCGCCGCATATTTTTTGTAGCTGTTCATTGTTGCCAAAACCACTTTGCCGCGCATCTGTTTCGAGCGGCTTTCTGTCCAGATCATCATGAAACCTGTCAACCATTAGAAAATATATAAATTCCTCCCGCCACTCCCTGCCAGCGTTTTTCCAATAGGTTTTACCTGGTTTTGGAGAAAGAATAATATCATGGATGGATTTAATCTGGGTTTCCTCGTACATTTTGAATGGCATTTAAATGACTTGACTGCGCCAGGGATTTTGGTTGATGGTGTTTGTCAAAATTAACGATAAAGGTTTAACCAGTTGGCTGATCACAATTTACATCGCATCATAAATTTGTTACATAAATCACAGGTTTGCCAATCGGTGAATGACGAGTGAGCAATGTCACCTTCATTTATGCCTGTCGTCAGGTTTTTTTAGGCATCATGCGGCTAATTTTATGGAACATCCAACTAGGCCTGATAAAAATCCTGACTTCATGAAAAAGATATATATAGTGGTGTTGATTGGTTTGTATGGGTGCAGTCCCGCCATCCGGGCATATTACGATTACGATAAGAATGATCATATTCAGAAATACAAAACTTACGCCTGGGAGGAAGAGGAGAAAAATGAATCAAACGTCAATGCATTGTATTATAATGAGTTGACGGATAGAAGAATTAAGAGTTCAGTAAATGATTTATTGAGAGTGAAAGGATATGTGCTTACCGAAAGGAATTCAGATCTGTCGCTGCGTTACGATATTGCAATGGAAGAACGGTCCGTATTTTGGCCGGATCCCGATGGTTATATGTATGGAGATTACTTTATGCGGCCCAGACCAAATTTCTTTACGTACCGTGAGGGTACTTTGACAATTGATTTTATAAATACAAGAAATAAAAACCTGGTTTGGCACGGCTGGGCGGTCGCGGCTATGGAGGTAGTCAATTATGATACGACCGGAACGGATATTTGGATTAGATCCGCAGTTACCAAAATTCTTCTAAATCTACCGGAAGCAGGAAGAGATACGGTTCCGGCTGTTACTTTTCGGTGAAAATTTTACCACGATTTCGATTGTGAAATTTAACCAGTTCGTGCCATGTTGTGAATACAAATCCGACACAGATGCTAATTAGCAGCGGACCGGGATTCTCCGTTTCGTACCTAAAAATCGATTGACGCCTGGTATGATAAATATGAGAAGTGAAAGCAGGATCATAATGCCAATGATAATCAATTCACGGTAACCGGTGCGCATTTCAGGCGTCTGAGCGATACCAAATTGTGCAAATCGTTTATTGCGGGTAGGCGTGCTCTCGTCCGTTGCAAGCAACCTTTTCCGTTCATTCATTAAAATGCTAGCAGTGTCAACAGTTCCGGCTAAATCACTCATAACCACTTTTAATCACCGTTGAGATCATTTTGAATTGTTCTTTGGCGCAAAATGAATTTTTTGCATTAGCGGGAATGATTATTCCCTGTCCTAGTTTGAGCCTATGTTTTTTGCCGTAAATAAAAATTTAGGCAGATCCGTCAATAATCTGCATGTAGGTGTCAAATGCAGACGATTTCTCTCCCAGTTCCTCTCCAGTATCAAATGAAGAGACGGTAATGTTACCTGTGGTGTTTCTGATAATGGTCTTGCTTAACACGGCGTTTGGACCATATTCTATGATTTCAACTTATGATATGCGCTTTTGACTTTTCCATTTCAATGTCTTCTTTCTTTTGATTTTTGCCTTTATCCATTTTGAGAGACCGGTTAGTGATGTCTGGAGCTGATCATCGTCAATAAGTTATTCGATAAGACGAATCGTGGTGATCCTCAGCAAACAAGAATCATAACGGTGAGGCCATTTGAACTGCAAGTTGTTATAGATGTGGTGCTACAAGTTGCATCAATCACAGATCAGATAAATGGTTGAACTATTTTATCGGGAAAAATATGCGGACTGTTTGGATCACCAAAACAGGGATTGTTCCGGCAGCTAAAATCAGTTCCAGTGCTTCCGTGTCAAGTAATTGAAGGGACAGAATTTGTCTGAGGAAGGGAATGTAATAGGTTGCAAACATAATGATGATGCATAGTACCAGTGCCATCCAGATAAATTTGTTCCTGGTGATTTCATTGTTAAAAAAACGAAGCTTGCCTGAATACATATTGAATACGTGAAGCAGCTGTGCAAGGGAAAGTGCGAAAAACGTAATCGTATTTCCTTCTTCTGGACTCAAACCTAGTTCGTAGACCGCATACCAGTAAACACCCAGCACGGAAGCGGTCATGACCATTGCATAGAAAACGATTCTTTTCCAATCTGATGTTTGTAAAATAGGCTGTTTTGGGTCTCTCGGAGGGGATTTCATTAGTTTTTTGTTGTCTTTTCCAACGCCCAATGCAAGTGCTGGAAACACGTCCGTAATGATATTAATAAAAAGGATTTGTAGCGGCAGGAGGGGACTTCCCACATTAAGAAAGCCTGCAAAAGTGACAACAAAAATTTCACTCATATTACAGGACAACAGAAAGACGATAAATTTTCTGATATTTTCGAAAATCACCCTTCCCTGCTCGATCGCGTGTACAATGGAAGCGAACGAATCATCTTTCAGGACCATGTCGGCAGCTTCGGCGGCAACAGCGGTTCCGCGTAATCCCATGGCGATGCCAATGTCAGATTTTTTTAATGCTGGAGCGTCATTTACGCCATCTCCGGTCATTCCTACAATGTCTCCCTGTTTTTGGTAAAAATCGATCATATCCAGTTTTTGCGCAGGATTTACCCGGGCGAATACATGGCATTCCATCATCCTTTTTTGATCGACAGCAGACGTAAAGTCGAATGATTCAAGATCTTTCCCGGTAAGCACCAGTTGCTCGTCTGCCCCAACCAGATTGACTTGTTTAGCGATTTTTAGCGAAGTAGCGGGGTGGTCCCCGGTAACCATAATGACCTTGATCCCCGCATCATGACACGCATTTAACGATTTGATCACTTCTTTACGTGGTGGATCCAGAAATCCGATAAGTCCTGCGTAAGTCAGTTTTTCATCGTGTGTAAAGTTTTCTCCCGGTTTTTCACTGGTCTGCCGGTAGGCAAAAGCAAGGGTTCGCAGCCCGTCTGCGGCCATCGCCTCCGAAACTTCAAGTTCTTTATCCCTGTCCTGCTGATTGTTCCAATTGCAAAGTGCAGACACTTCTTCCACCGCTCCTTTTACACCAATAAAATACTCCGCTCCGACCTGATCCAGGGTTGCCATCATCCTTGTCTCGGAACTGAACGCTTGTTCGGATTGTCTCATATAATCCTGATGTAATTTGTGCAAATCAATGCCCGCTGCCCGGGCGTATGAAAGCAACGCGACTTCGACCGGATCGCCCAGTTCTTTTCGGTCTGATTTCTTTGAGTCTAATTGTGCATTGTTAACCAACGCGCCGATTCTGGCAAGCATTTCAAGTTCGGGTGAGTGGATCAGATCCTTATCGCCTTTTATAACTTCAAGTGTTTGACCGCCTCCATGATCTGAATTAAGTCGAACCGTAAAATCTTTATTAGCTACTCGCAGCGCATGAACCTCAATTTTATTTTCGGTAAGCGTCCCGGTTTTATCAGTAAAAATAACATTGGTTCCTCCAAGCGTTTCAACGGCAGATAGACGCTTTACGATCACTTTCCTTTCGGCCAAACGAAGCATCCCGTAGGCAAGTGCAACGGTGGCAACAACCGACATACCTTCCGGAATGGCGGCAATGGCTAGTGCAACGGCTGTTTCTATCAACTGTTTGACTTCTTGTCCCCTTAAAAAACCGACGATTAAAAATAATGTCGCCATACCAAGTGTGACCCAGATCAGCACTTTTCCCAACGCATCCAGTTTTGCCTCCAGTGGCGTTGCCGTGCGCTTGGCCTCACTGACCATCGTGGCGATCTTGCCCAGCTCTGTCGCCTGGCCTACGCCGGTTACAACGGCTTTTGCATTTCCGTTTGTTATGGCAGTCCCCTTAAAAAGGCGGTCGTGCCGGTCGCCAAGTGGGGCATCTTCGGATGCAGGATTGGTTGTTTTATCGGATGGAACAGATTCGCCGGTTAATGCAGATTCGTCGACAGTCAACTGATTTACTTCGAGAATAAGCGCATCTGCAGGAATCAGATCACCGGCTTCCAAAATAAGTATGTCGCCCACTGTCACCTCCTCGGAGGGGATTTCCATGATTTTTCTATCACGGAGGACTCTGGCGGGTGTCGTGTCCAGTTTCCGCAAAGCTTCCATGGATTGCCGGGCATTGTATTCGAGCACAAAGCCGGTCATTGCATTAATCAAAATGACAGCAATAACAGCAAAGCCTTCAAGGTTGTCGCCTAGCAAAAAGGAAACGATTGCCGCCGCTGCCAGGATCCAAACGATGACGCTGTTTATTTGTCGTAAAAGAATGGACCAGACATTTTCCGGCTTTACCTGTTCTAATTCATTTAGGCCAAATTGCTGCATGCGCAAGGCAGCTTCCTCACCTGATAATCCGGTTTTTAAATCTGTAATAGCAAGCCCTCCAGGCTCGTTAGAAATATTTTGGCGGGGTGTTTCTAGCATGACGTTATTTTATTCGAAAACTTTTTTTGTCAAATTAGACAAACTAAACCAGCTTATAAGCTTAACTGCCCTTGCCTTTTTGATAATCGCATCAAAGTGCAATCCAAATGATAAATCGTTGTATTTCAATATTTTAATTGTTATGTAATATAAAGTGCCGTTCTTTGGCAAGAAGGCAATAATTCCTTGCAGCACTCAACACATTAGATGCCGACTTTTAATAACCAAATCAGACAAATTGGGTTGCTGGTCATCCTTACAGCTTTGGCGTTACTGCTTCTGTTTGAATTGTATGGCTTTTTTCCCGGATTTTTGGGGGCACTTACTTTATACATACTGAGCCGGGAGTGGTACTTTTCGCTAACCGTTCGGAAACACTGGAACAAAAGCGGGACTGCACTACTGTTTATGCTTGCATTTCTCGTTGGGATCGGTCTGCCGGCTTCTTTTGCAATTCATCTGATTTCGTCTAAGGTCAACGCCCTTTTCAACAATTCAGAACAGGTCATTGTCGTTTTTAAATCTGCTTCGGCTCAAATCAAGCAGTGGACGGGTTTCGACATTCTGACAGATCAGAGCCTGGGCGAAATCCAAAAACGGATTACGAATTTTATCCCTTCCTTCCTGAACAGTTCCGCATCTGTGGCCGGTAATCTGCTCATGATTCTTTTTCTGTTCTTTTTTATGCTTACCAACGGTACTCAAATGGAACGGAAGATTACTGGCATCATACCCTTGAAAGAAGAAAATGTCGAGGTGCTTGCCTTTGAAACCAAAAACATGATTCGGGCCAATGCCTTGGGAATCCCATTGATTTCTATTATTCAAGGGCTATTTGCCATCTTCGGTTACTGGATTTTTGGTGTACAGGACTTTGTTTTGTGGGGTTTCATTACAGCCATTTTCGCATTTTTCCCCGTTGTAGGTACTGCGTTTATATGGATACCATTAATCATCTATCTATATGCATCCGAAGAAAGCGGAAGAGCGATCGGACTGGCGATTTATAGTATCGTCGTCACCGGTAATGTTGATTACTTGGCTAGGGTCACTTTGCTTCAGAAAATTGGGAACGTGCACCCCGTTATCGCGGTGCTTGGATTAATTGTCGGGCTCAGACTGTTTGGTTTTTGGGGATTTATTTTTGGTCCGCTCATGATTAGTTATTTTCTCTTGTTAGCCCGGATTTATGCCAGTGAGTTCGGTTCATTGAATAAGCGGTGATTGGGATGATTAAGATTCGTATTCAGTCATTTTTTATGAAATATTGCTAAGGACCAGGCAAACGTATACGATCTTGGTGGCTGATTGGTGCAACGGTATGGATTATAAAAGATGATCAGCAGGTGAGTCTGAAAAATCTGGTAAGTGGGATTCCCATGTATAACAGCGCCTGATTTTTCATCGCCAATGTCAGGTTTTGCCAGCAAGAAAGAAAATCCTACCCATCGTGAATATTATTGCTAAATGTTCTGCTGATGCTACTTTTAGAAGCTTTTGATGGTCGGATGATGTTTTCGCTTTTTCAATTTATACTCTGTAGGAAGTAAGTTGAACTTAGATTTGAATGACTTTGCGAAGTAGTTTGGAGCCGTAAAGCCGGTCATGAAAGATATTTGCGATATGCTCAGATCACTGTTTTCAAGTAGCACGGCAGCTTTCTCGAGCTTAATAGAGCGGATAAATTCTATTGGTGTTTGGCCGCTCATTTCAAGGACTTTGCTGTACAGTGTTCCTCGGCTCATGCCCACATGTTTGCTGAGATTCTCAACGCTGAGCTGAGCGGTGTGAAGGTTATCCTCTATATATGATAGCATATCTTTAAGCAGTTTTTCTTGACTGGATTCAATCTGCGGCTCCTGCCCGGAGACTTTGAACTGTCGGGAGTAAACACCTTTTAAAAGACGATTCAATAAGATAAGGTTGTTGATTTTAGCATTCAGAATATCGAAATTGAACGGTTTCGTAAGGTAATCATTGGCTCCGGAGTTGAGACCTTCAAGTTGTTGCTGCTCGGCTGCGGACGCGGTAAGTAATATAATTGGAATGTGTTTGGTCCTTTTATCAGTTTTGATTTTCCGACTGAGCGAGATGCCATCCATTTCCGGCATGGCAATGTCACTGACGATCAGCTCCGGGTGATGGCTAAGGGTTTTTTGCCAGCCTTCCTTTCCGTTAACAGCTTCGATGACATTGTAATAAGGCATTAAACTTTCCTTAAGGTAATGTCTGAACTCGTCATTGTCCTCTATTATGAGAACATTTGAAGGTTCTTCGTGATTTGGTTTCTCCTGCATGGCGACGCGGGATTCTATACTTGAGGCCACTTCTATGGTACCCAGGTCAGGATGCTTGTCTGAAAGAGCAGCCAGGCC
>Ga0209512_1000403_pt1 | contig 74347 bp, 77 predicted proteins | sample frozenSSSSmetaG_FD_184142 | JGI IMG/M metagenome (GOLD analysis project Ga0209512, IMG submission 184142) | Glacier valley bacterial and archeal communities from Borup Fiord, Nunavut, Canada, to study Microbial Dark Matter (Phase II) -... | ecosystem: Environmental > Aquatic > Freshwater > Ice >...
ACCCAACCACGCCCGGTGACAACACACATTCGATCATGTCCAACAGGGCAAATACGTCATGCCAGACGCAGCAGGCCACTACCCCTCAGAATCCCACCTGAGAGGCCCACCAACAAAGTAACGGGCAGATCATGCGCATTCATCGATTTTCGCGCACCACATTGGAGGAGAAACTGGCCTCTGACCAGCACTAAATCTGGTGGCTCCGACGGGCGTCGATCCCGTGACCTCACGATTTTCAGTCGTGCGCTCTACCAACTGAGCTACAGAGCCGTTCCAAGCGCGACCGCTCGAGAGAAGTCGAACTTTTGCGACCCTGACCGGACTTGAACCGGCGACCTCCGCCGTGACAGGGCGGCGCGCTAACCAACTGCGCTACAGGGCCTAGCTATTAATTCTTGTGTTTTGTGACCCCAACGGGATTCGAACCCGTGCTGCCGCCGTGAAAGGGCGGTGTCCTAGGCCACTAAACGATGGGGCCTCGACGTCACAGGACTTCTTAGCTACCGAGGGACAAGCATAAGGGGGTCTGCAGTAAAAGCCAAACCCGGGAAAGCGCGCGGATGTCCGTGGCATCCGGCCCGCCCGGAGGTAGCTTCAAGTTGTCATTGAAGCTTTTGCTGGGCAATCCCGCGTCATGTTGCTACTGTTGGCACTGTTAACAGTGTTACCAACGTGATTTCACGCGGGACAACACGATTCGGGGAGCAATGAGTACCACACGTTTTCGCCGGGGGGCGACAGGTTCGAAGCTGCGGAATCGCGCGGTGGCGCTAGTCGTCGCGCTCGGCCTCGCCATCGCGGGCACGACGATCACGGCTCCTGCGTACGCGGTGGACTACCCGAGTTGGGACGACGTGGCCAACGCGCGTAACAACGAGGCGGCGACCGCTGCCGCTGTGGCGCAGATCAACTCCCTCATCTCTGCTCTCACCGTCGAGGCTGAGCGCACCCAGAAAGATGCCGAGGCCAAAGCCACGATCTGGCAGGAAGCCGACAACAAGTTCCAGGCGGCAAACGCCACGGCCGCGAAGCTGCAGGCGCAGGCGGATGCCGCGAGCGAGAAGGCCTCCGCATCCGAGCAGCGTGCCGGCCAGATGGCCGCCCAACTCATGCGTGCAGGCGGCGGCGATATCGCCACCAACCTTCTTCTCAATTCGGGAGACGCCGACAACCTCCTGTACGGGCTCGGCATGTCGACCAAGATCTCCGAGCAGGCCAACGCGATCTATGAGCGCGCGCTCGTCGACAAGAACACGGCCCAGGCTCTCACCGACCAGGCCGATGTCGCCAAGGCCGAACTGCTCGTCCTGAAGGCAGCTTCCGAGAAGGCGTTCAACGAGGCGAAGGCTGCGGCGGATGCCGCGTCCGCCGCGCTCGCCGCTCAGCAGGAGCACCAGGCGCAGTTGCAGGCGCAGCTCGTGGTGCTGCGCGAGAACCGCGTCGCGACCGAGGCTGACTACAAGGCGGGCATCCAGGCGAAGTTCGATGCTGACGTCAACTACGACGGCCAGATCAGTGATTCCGGCTGGGCGAAGCCTGCGGGCGGCTACATCACCTCGGTGTTCGGCTACAGCGCCGACTACGGCAGCAAGTTCCACAAGGGCACCGACCTCGGCCCGGGCTGCGGGGCAAACATCTATGCAGCGAATGCTGGCACGGTCATCTTCGCGCTCTACGGCTGGAACGGTGGCTACGGCAACGAGGTCATGATCGACCACGGCGGCGGAGTCGTCACGCGCTACGGCCACATCGTCGACGGCGGCATCCTCGTCTCGAACGGACAGTCGGTGGGAGTGGGAACGAACATCGCACGCGTCGGAAGCACGGGCAACTCGACGGGGTGCCACCTGCATTTCGAGGTCATCCTCGACGGCATCAACGTCGACCCGGTCCCCTTCATGTCAGGGCAGGGCATCTCGCTTGGCTGACCGCGGTGAGGGCTCGAGGCGGTAGTGTCCAGGCACGTCCGCCCTTCGAGGGCACTCGCCGCCGTCGTCTCCGCGAGCCTGCTGCTCACGCTGGGCCTCGCCAGCCCGGCGCTCGCTGAGGACTACCCCACGTGGGACGACGTGCAGAATGCGCGCCAGAACGAGGCAGCAACGGCAGCCGAGGTCGGCAAGATCGAGGGCTACCTCGTCTCGCTCGAGTCGAAGGCCGCCGAACTGGGCCGCGCCGCGCAGGCCAAGGGCGAGCAGTACAACGTTGCGCGGGTGCTGCTCGACGCGGCATCCAGCAAAGCCGATCGACTGCAGACCCAGGCCACGGATGCCGCGGCGAAAGCCACCGCCTCGATCCGCCGCGCGGGCCAGCTGGTCGCCCAGTTCGCCCGCACCGGTGGGTCGAGCCTTGGCCTCAGCCTGTTGCTCAGCGAGGACTCCGACGACCTGCTCTCGACGCTCGGCACGGTGAGCAAGCTGACCGAGCAGTCCACGCAGATCTACCAGCGGGCCGAGCACGACAAGAATGTGGCCGAGGCGCTCGCCGGTGAGGCGGACGCCGCGGTGTCCGCGCGGGTGAAGCTCGCGGCATCCGCGCAGAAGGCCCTGGATGCCGCGAACGCCGCGTCTGCGGACATGCTCGCCCAGGTGGCGGCGCAACAGGCCGCCGCCGATCAGCTGTACGATCAGCTCGCGAGCCTCAAAGGCACCACCGCGGAGACCGAGCGCCAGTACCTGCTCGGTCTCACGGATGCGCCGAGCCCGCCCACGGCTCCTCCGACCCCACCCACGGACCCGGGTTCGCCCTCGCCCCCACCCGTCGACCCCACGCCCCCCGCGCCGAGCCCGTCAGCGGTCGAGAGCGCGATCGCCTACGCCTATGCGCAACTCGGTGAACCCTACGAGTACGGCGGCTCCGGCCCCGACAGCTGGGACTGCTCCGGGCTCACGAAGGCCGCGTACGCCGCCGCGGGCGTGTACATCGGCGCGCACGGTTCGACGAGCCAGTACAGGTACCTCTCGAACCAGGGCAGGCTCGTGCCGGTGAGTCAGCTGCAGCGCGGCGACCTCGTCTTCTACTCCGACGACGGCGGTGCCTCGACGTACCACACGGCCCTCTACATCGGCGGCGGCCAGATGATCGAGGCGCAGTACGAGGGCGTTCCCGTGAAGGTCTCGAACCTGAGGTACTACGACCTCATGTACTACGGCGCGCGCCCTACGGGTTAGCGCCTCGGGCTAGTGCCCTGCGGGCACGTAGGCGGCGATGCCGGCCTGGATGATGGTCTCGGCCTCAGCGGCACCCTGCCAGCCGTCGATCTTGACCCACTTGCCGGGCTCGAGATCTTTGTAATGCGTGAAGAAGTGCTCGATCTCCTGGCGCGTGAGCTCCGGGATGTCGTCGATGTCCTGGATGTGGCTCCAGCGCGGGTCCTTCGCCTGCACGCAGATGACCTTGGCGTCGCTGCCGCCGTCGTCGGTCATGTTGAACACGGCGACGGGGCGCACCTTGATGCCCACCCCCGGGAACGTGGGGGCGTCGAGCAGCACGAGCGCGTCGACCGGGTCGCCGTCGAGGCCGAGGGTGTTCTCGAAGAAGCCGTAGTCGGTCGGGTACGCGAACGCGGTGAAGAGGTAGCGGTCGAGGAACACCCGGCCAGACTCGTGATCGACCTCGTACTTGTTGCGGCTCCCCTTAGGGATCTCGACGATCATGTCGTAGACGGCCATCTGTTGCTCCTCAAAGTGCGTGCGGTTGCTGCCGATAACGTTAGCGGATGCCTCCCACGCGCCCGCGGCTCACCCCGGCCATCGCCGACGTGCGGCGCGCGGTGCGTGCTGCGCTCGCCGCAGCTCCCGCCGGTATGCGCTTCTCCGGAGAAGTAGGGGGGGATCCTGTAAATTCGGGTCACCAGAGTGACGTAGGCCCGAAAACTCCGGAGAAGCGGGCTGGGGAGGCCGCCCCGCTCGTGCTCGTCGCCCTCAGCGGCGGGCCCGACTCGCTCGCGCTCGCGGCCGCCACGGCGTTCGAGGCTCCGCGCGCGGGCCTGCGAGCGGGTGCCGTCATCGTCGACCACGGGCTTCAAGCCGGTTCCGCGGATGCCGCGGCACGGGCATCCGCGCAGGCCATCGCCCTCGGCCTTGACCCCGTCGTCGTGAAGCTCGTCACGGTCGGCGCCGACGGCGGCCCGGAGGCCGCCGCCCGCGTGGCGCGGTACGCCGCACTGGATTCCGCCGCGGCCGAGCTCGGCGCGGTCGTCGTTCTTCTCGGACACACCCTCGACGACCAGGCCGAGACCGTGCTTCTGGGGCTCGCCAGGGGCAGCGGCGCCGCGAGCCTGCAGGGCATGGCGGCGGTGAACGGGTTGTACGTGAGGCCGCTGCTGGGCATCCGGCGCGCGACGACTGTGCAGGCGTGCGCGGATGCCGAACTCGAGCCGTGGCTGGATCCGCAGAACGACGATGGCACGTTCTCGCGCGTGCGCGTGCGGCGGCGCGTGCTGCCCGTGCTCGAAGAGGAGCTCGGGCCGGGCATCCCCGAAGCTCTCGCGCGCACCGCAGAACAGCTGCGGGAAGACGCCGAAGCGCTCGACCACTTCGCCGAGGAGATCGCCGACGATCTCGCCGAGCACTCCGAGGCCGGCATCTCGCTGCCGGTGCGCGCGCTCGAGGTGCAGCCCGCGGCGCTACGACAGCGGCTCATCCGGTTCGCGGTCGCGAGCGAGTTCCACGTCTCGCTCAGCCGCACCCAGACTCTCGAGGTCGCGAAACTCGTGACCGACTGGCACGGCCAGGGGCGCATCGATCTGCCCGGGCTCTCCGCGGAGCGCGTCGGCGGCGTCATCCGGTTTTCGGCGACCTGAGTCGGTCGGCGGGCGCTTAGTCTGGACGGCATGGAACTCTCCGACGTCGAAGCCGACCTGACGGAGGTGTTGCTCACCGAGCAGCAGATCCACGAGAAGATCGCGGAGCTAGCTCGGCGGATCGAGCACGACTACGCGGGGGAGCGGCCGCTGCTCGTCGGGGTGCTCAAGGGGGCGGTCATGGTCATGGCCGACGTCGCCCGCGAGCTCAAGATGCACGTCGACATCGACTTCATGGCGGTCTCGTCGTACGGCATGAGCACCGAGTCGAGCGGCGTGGTACGCATCCTCAAAGACCTCGACGCCGACCTCGCGGGCCGCCACGTGATCATCATCGAAGACATCATCGACTCGGGGCTCACGCTCGCGTGGTTGCGCGCGAACCTCGAGAGCCGTGGACCTGCAAGCCTCGAGATCCTCGCTCTGCTCCGCAAGCCGGATGCCGCGAAGGTCGAGGTCGACGTCAAGTACTTCGGCTTCGACATCCCGAACGCCTTCGTGGTCGGGTACGGGCTGGACTACGCGGAGAAGTACCGCAACCTCCGAGGGGTCGCTGTACTCGCTCCGCACGTATACGCCTGATCCGACGGCACCGTTACTGGGGGTGCGCCTGCGGCGAACATCCAGATGGCTCGCAGCGCGGTACCGGTAGCCTTACAGGACGTTTCTCCAGCAGGAAGGTCGGGGGTCTGACAGCCCCGAAACAACATGGATTTCAAGCGCATTTTTCGCGGTCCGATCGTCTACATCGTGCTCGCCATCGCGGCGGTATGGATCGGCACGACCCTCCTGACCGGCAGCGGTTTCAAGGAGATCTCCACGCAGGACGGTCTCGACCTGCTCAAGGGATCGACAGTCACCTCAGCCAAGATCGTCGACGGCGAGCAGCGGGTAGACCTCACGCTCTCGGCTGCCGACGGTGACAACGGCAAGTCCGTGCAGTTCTACTACGTCGCGCCGCGTGGCACCGAGATCGTCGCGGCGATCAACGCTGCAAACCTCAAGGACTTCGACGACGAGGTTCCGCAGACCAACTTCTTCACGAGTCTGCTCGGCATACTGCTGCCCTTCCTCATCATCGGCGTGATCTTCTACTTCCTGCTGTCCCGGATGCAGGGCGGCGGCAACCGCGTCATGCAGTTCGGCAAGTCGAAGGCCAAGCTCGTCGGCAAGGAGGCGCCGAAGGTGACATTCGCCGATGTCGCCGGCGCGGATGAGGCAATCGAGGAGCTCGAGGAGATCAAGGACTTCCTCAAGGAGCCCGCGAAGTTCCTCGCCGTCGGCGCCCGCATCCCGAAGGGCGTGCTGCTGTACGGCCCTCCCGGAACCGGCAAGACGCTCCTCGCTCGCGCCACAGCCGGTGAAGCGGGTGTGCCGTTCTACACGATCTCGGGCTCTGACTTCGTCGAGATGTTCGTGGGCGTCGGTGCGAGCCGCGTGCGCGACCTGTTCGACCAGGCCAAGCAGAACTCGCCAGCCATCATCTTCATCGACGAGATCGACGCCGTCGGTCGTCACCGTGGCGCCGGCATCGGCGGCGGAAACGACGAGCGCGAGCAGACCCTCAACCAACTCCTGGTCGAGATGGACGGCTTCGATGTCAAGACCAACGTCATCCTCATTGCGGCGACGAACCGCCCCGATGTTCTCGACCCGGCCCTTTTGCGCCCCGGACGCTTCGACCGCCAGATCGGCGTCGACTCGCCCGACCTCCAGGGCCGCAAGCAGATCCTCCAGGTGCACGCCAAGGGCAAGCCCATGGCCGAGGGCGTCGACCTCGAGGTGCTGGCGCGCAAGACGCCGGGCTTCACGGGTGCCGACCTCGCCAACGTGCTCAACGAGGCCGCGCTCCTCACCGCCCGCTCGAACGCGCAGCTCATCGACAACCGGGCGCTCGACGAGGCAGTCGACCGTGTGATGGCTGGCCCGCAGCGCCGCACGCGTCTCATGAACGACAAGGAGAAGCTCATCACGGCGTACCACGAGGGCGGCCACGCCCTCGCCGCGGCGAGCATGCGCAACACCGACCCGGTGACGAAGGTCACGATCCTGCCGCGCGGCCGTGCGCTCGGTTACACGATGGTGCTGCCCCTCGAAGACAAGTACTCGGTCACGCGCAACGAGCTGCTCGACCAGCTCGCCTACGCCATGGGCGGTCGCGTCGCCGAGGAGATCGTCTTCCACGACCCGACCACCGGCGCCTCGAACGACATCGAGAAGGCGACAGCGATCGCCCGCAAGATGGTCACCGAGTACGGCATGAGCGCGAAGGTCGGATCCGTCAAGCTCGGCCTGACCGCTGGCGAGCCGTTCCTCGGCCGCGACATGGGTGCGAGCCGCGACTATTCAGACACCATCGCCGAGACCATCGACGAGGAAGTGCGCGCGCTCATCGATCAGGCGCACGACGAGGCGTGGCAGGTGCTCAACACCAACCGCGACACGCTCGACCGCCTCGCGACCGAGCTCCTCGAGAAGGAGACGCTCGACCACACCCAGCTGGCGACGATCTTCGAGGGCATCGAGAAGCTACCCGAGCGCCCGCAGTGGCTCTCGAGCGACGCCCGTCCGCTCTCCGATCGCCCGCCCGTGAAGGTACCGGCGAAGATTCCGGTCGACTCCGGTCTCGTGGATGGCGGCGTCGCATCTGACACCCCGTCGAAGCCGAAGCGCGCCCCGAGCCCGCGCAAGACCCCCGGCATCGCGACCGCCTGAGGCCGCCGATGGCCATCGACACCGGACGCATCGAGGCGGCCGTCGCCGAGCTACTCTCCGCCATCGGTGAGGATCCAGCGCGGCCGGGGATCGTCGACACTCCCCGCCGCGTGGCGGAGGCGTACGGTGAGTTCTTCTCCGGGCTCGGCTCGGATCCTGTTGATCACCTGCGGGAAACAGTTCCCACCGAGGGCACCGGCGAGCTCGTGCTCCTGAGGGACATCGAGTTCCGTTCCATCTGCGAGCACCACTTGCTGCCCTTCCGGGGAGTCGCGCACGTCGCGTACGTCCCCGGCGACCGCATAGTGGGTCTCGGCCGCCTGCCGCGCGTGGTCGAGACGCTCGCGTCGCGACCCCAGTTGCAGGAGCGCCTGGGCGAAGAGATCGCGGATGCCCTCGCCGAGGGCCTCGCCCCCCGCGGCGTTCTCGTGGTGCTCGACGCGGTGCACGGGTGCGTGTGGGCGCGAGGCGCGCGCCAGGCCCGCAGCTCGACAGTGACTGTGGCGAGCCGCGGAACGCTCTCTGACCCCGTGCAGCGTGCGGAAGCCATGGCGCTGATCGGGAGCGCAGCATGACCCCGCAGGTGTTCGCGATCCTCAACGTCACCCCCGATTCCTTCAGCGACGGCGGACAGTTCGCCGACGCTGCAGCGGCCGTCGCTCGAGGCGTGCAGCTGAAGGAGCAGGGCGCTGACATCATCGACGTGGGCGGAGAATCAACCCGGCCCGGCGCGGAGCGAGTCGACCCCGCTGAGGAGCAGGAGCGGGTCATCCCCGTGATCCGGGGTCTGGTCGCGGCCGGTGTGCCGGTGAGCGTCGACACGATGAACGCGTCGACGGCGCTCGCTGCAGCGCAGGCGGGGGCATCCGTCATCAATGACGTGTCTGGCGGCCTCGCCGACCCGGAGATGTACCGCGCGGTCGCGCAGTCGAAGCTGCTCTACATCGCAATGCACTGGCGCGGGCACAGCGATTCGATGGACGACCTTGCCACCTATGACGATGTCGTCGTCGACGTGCGCAACGAGCTCAAGGCCCGCCTCGCCGAGATGTTCGTCTGGGGCATCGCGGCCGAGCAGGTCGTGCTCGATCCGGGCCTCGGGTTCGCCAAGCGCGCCGAGCACAACTGGCAGTTGCTGGGTCGGCTCGACGACCTCGCGACACTCGGGCATCCCCTGCTGATTGGTGCATCTCGCAAACGATTCCTCGGGGACCTGCTGCCCGAGGGAGCAACGACCGCAGACCGCGACCTGCCGACCGCGATCGTGACAGCGCTCGCCGCGCAGGCCGGGGTGTGGGCGGTGCGTGTGCACGATGTGCGCTCGACGCGAGCTGCGCTCGGAGTGTTCGAAGCCTGGAAGAACGGACGGACTGCATGAACCCCACCGACAACATCACCCTCACTGGGCTGCGCGCTCAGGCACACCACGGTGTGTTCGAGGAGGAGCGCCGCACCGGCCAGGTCTTCGTGATCGATGCGATCGTGTACCTCGACCTCGCGGCCGCCGCGCTGTCTGACGACCTCGACAAGACCGTCCACTACGGCGTGCTCGCGGAGGAGATCGTGAGCGCTGTCGAGAGCGATCCCGTCGACCTCATCGAGACGGTCGCCGAACGTGTCGCGCTGGTCGTGCTCGCCCACGAGGCAGCGATCGCGACGACCGTGACCGTGCACAAGCCGAACGCTCCGATCACGGTTCCGTTCGAGGACGTCTCCGTGACGATCACGCGCGCGGCCTCCGCCCGTCAGAATCCCACGGGGTTCAGCCTCTGATGATCAGGGAGCAGCGCAAGCGGGTCGAGCATTCAGCGGTGCTCGCGCTCGGAAGCAACCTGGGCGACCGCGAAGAGACCATCAGGGCGGGCATCCGTGACATCGCGGCACTGCCCGGTGTCGTCGTCACTGGCGCGTCCGGACTGGTCGAGACCGCGGCGCTCAAGCCGGAGGGTGTCGACACGGATGCCCCCGCCTACCTCAACGCGATAGTGACTGTGCGCACGGCGCTCGATCCGCACGACCTGCTGCGGGCCCTCAACGTCATCGAGGGTGAGCACGGCCGGGTGCGGACCGCACGCTGGGGCGACCGCACGCTCGACATCGATATGATCGAGTTCGGCGGCCTCATGATCGCGAGCGAAGACCTCACGGTGCCGCATCCCCGCGCCGGAGTGCGCGCCTTCGTGCTCGCGCCGTGGCTGCAACTGCAGCCGGATGCCACGCTCCCCGGCCTCGGCCGCATCGACGCGCTGCTCGCCGCGACGGGGGAGACCCCGCTCGCGTATGCCGCGGAGCCACTCCTGTGACCCGCACCAAACCGCTGCACCTGTTCATGCTGGCCGTGCTCGGCGCCGCCGTGCTGTGGTTCGTCGAGACGGCACTCGCGGCGACCGGTCGACCCGTGCTCATCCCGCCGTTCACGCTCGCGATCGCCCTCGTGCTCATCGGGGTCATCATCGTGGTCATGGCGTGGCCGATTCGCCGGGTCGCGCGGGGCAACCGCACGGTGCGGGTCGATCCTTTCTACGCGACACGCGTGGTGATGCTCGCGAAGGCCTCGAGCCTCGGCGGGGCCCTGCTCGCCGGTGGGGGTATCGGCATCGTCGGCTACCTCCTGACCCGGTCCGCGCTCCCGGCGGTAGGCTCGGTCTCGATGGCGGTAGGCACGGCAGTGGGCGCCATCCTCCTGCTCATCGGTGGGCTCGTCGCTGAGCACTGGTGCGCGATTCCGCCCGATGACGACGAGAAGAAGCGCAAGGGCACCCCCGACCTGCAAGGACTACCGTGAGACTCGAACTGGCCACGTCGGAGTGGCGCCGCGTCTCGCCGAAGTACGTAGTCGTCGACCTGGTCGGCAACCTCATCTTCGCGATCATCGTCGTGAGCGCGACATCCGTGCCCGCGCTCGTCACTCACACCATCTTCTGGTGGGCGCTCCCCGCATCGCTCGCGATCATCTTCATCATCGCGCTCGCGCTCACGCCGCGTCGCGTGCGCGCGATGGGCTACCAGCTGCGCGACGACGATCTCGTGTTCCGCAAGGGGCTCATGTTCCAGCGCTTCGTCGCAGTTCCCTACGGCCGGATGCAGCTCGTCGACATCAACCGCGGACCGCTCGATCGCGCCGTGGGCCTGAGCGAACTCAAGTTCGTGACGGCGGCCGCGAGCTCGGGCGTGACCATTCCCGGCCTTCCCGAAGCGGACGCCGAGGAGTTGAGGGACAGGCTCGTCGCGCTCGCCGAGAGCCGCAGGGCGGGGCTGTGAGCGACCCGGTCCCTAAGGCTCTCGAAGTGCCGCCGCCCGCTTCGAGGGCCTCAGCGAGCGGGCGCCTCGCCGACGGCGAATGGCACTGCCTGCATCCCGCGACTCCGCTGCTCAAGGGCGGTATCGCGCTGATCGCGATCCTCGGTGTCATCGTCGTCAACCTTCGTGACGTGTTCATCAACATCGTCATCGGGGGCGGGCCCGGCGAGGAGTACGACCCCTTCGTGTGGATCATTGAGCACGACTACGCGGGTCTGATTGTGCTCGCCATCGTCGGCGGGCTGCTCATCTTCATCGCGGGCTTCTACGTCTCGTGGCGCATGCACACCTTCCGCATCACCGACGAGCAGGTCGAGGTGCGCAGCGGCATCCTGTTCCGCACCAACCGCCGCGGGCGGCTCGACCGCATCCAGGGCATCAATATTGTTCGGCCGTTCCTCGCGCGCCTCGTCGGCGCGGCACGACTCGAGATCAGCGTCGCGGGCCAGGACGCCAACGTGCACCTCGCGTACCTCGGCTCGGCCGCGGCTGACGAGCTGCGACGCGAGATCCTTCTGCTGGCCTCGGGCACGGTCTCTGAGGCCCCCGGAGGGGTCGCTTCGAGAGCCTCAGCGACCGGCGTTATCAGCGACCTGCTCGCACCCGAACTGGCACCGGATGTCGCGCCCCCCGAGTCGGTTGTGCAGATGCACCTCGGGCGGCTCATCGGCTCTCTCCTGCTGAGCGGATTCACAGTCTTCCTGCTCGCGATCATCGCGGCAGTCATCGTCGTGTCGGCAACGACCCGCGAGTTCTTCTTCCTGTTCGGATTCGTTCCGGCGATCATCGGCATGGGCAGCTACTACGTGTCGAAGTTCACGAGGTCGCTGCGGTACAGCATCGCCTCGACGCCCGACGGAATCCGCGTCGGCTTCGGGCTGCTCTCAACGAGCAACGAGACACTGCCGCCCGGCCGCATCCACGCCGTGCAGGTGAGCCAGCCGCTGCTCTGGCGACCGGCGGGCTGGTGGGAGATCAAGATCAACCGCGCCTCGCATTCGTCGGCGAAGGGCGCGGCGGGCCAGGCCAACACGACGATCCTCCCCGTGGGTAACCTCGCCGACGTGCGCAAGGTGCTCGAGCTCGTGCTTCCCGGCCTGATCGATCCGGAAGCTATCGCGTTGCTCGAGCGCGGTCTCATCTCGAGGGGCGGGAACGACGGCTTCACCAACTCGCCGCGTCGCGCCCGTGTCATTCGGTGGTTCTCCTGGCGCCGCAACGGGTTCGCGATAGTCCCCGGCGCCGTGCTGCTGCGCCGCGGAGCGATCTGGCGAGACCTCGTGGTCGTCCCCGCCGCGCGCATGCAGAGCGTCGGGCTGCACCAGGGTCCGCTGTTGCGCAGGCTGCGGCTCGCCGCGATCCGGCTGCACACCGTCGCCGGTCCCGTGATCCCTCGCCTCGGTGCGATCGACGCGGACGTGGCTGTGCACGCCTTTGGCGACGTGGCGGATGCCGCGGTCCGTTCGGCAGGCGCCGACACGAGTCACCGCTGGCGCTCCGCCTGATGGCAGGCCAGTCGGGCCGGCTCGGGGTGGGCATCATCGGCGCGGGACACGTCGGACCGGTGCTCGCCTGCGCCCTCGCCGGTGCCGGCCACGCGATAGTCGGCATCGCGGCAGTGAGCGAGCGCAACCGCGATCGCGCGCGGGCGATGCTGCCCGAGGTGCTGATCCTCGAGATTCCCGAGCTCATCGAGCGCAGCGAACTCGTGATCCTGGCGATCCCTGAATCCGAGATCGAGGCACTCGTTGCCGGCCTCGCGGTGACGGGAACGTGGCAGCCCGGCCAGCTCGTGCTGCACACGGCACCGGGCCTTGGCTGCGCAGTTCTTGCGCCCGCGGTCGCTGCCGGCGCGATACCGTTGGCCGTGCATCCGGCCATGGTGTTCACGGGAACGTCACTTGACCTCGTGCGCTTGCGCGAGAGCTACTGCGCCGTGACCGCCCCGACTCCCGTGCTGCCGATCGGGCAGGCGCTCGTCGTCGAGATGGGCGGAGAACCCGTCATTGTCGCCGAGGCCGATCGCGCGACCTACGCGGAGGCGATCGCGACGGCGACGAGTTTCTCTGCCGAGATCGTGCGCCAGTCGACGGCGCTGCTCGCCGGGCTCGGCATCGACTCGCCCGCGGGAGTGCTCGGCCCGCTGCTGCGCTCCTCGGTCGAGACCGCACTCACCGCCGCCGGCGAGGAGCCGCGCTTCCTTGACTGAGCTCTTCGCCGCACCTCGAGGACCCCGCCCGCTTCACGCTGGAGCTGCTCGGCCACGTGTCTGCGGCGCGGTAGCCTCGTCTGTGTGAGCATCCCCGTCGTCGTTGACACCATCAAGGGGATGCGCGAAGCGATCTCCGCCGAACGCGCAGCCGGACGTTCAATCGCCCTCACGCCCACGCTCGGTGCACTGCACGAAGGGCACCTCGCGCACGTCGCCCGAGCTGCGGAACTCGCGGACATCCGCGTCGTCTCGATCTTCGTCAACCCGACCCAGTTCTCGGTCGCGGCCGACCTCGAGCGCTACCCTCGCACCCTTGAAGCCGACCTCGAGCGCCTCGCCCCGCTCGGTGTGCACTACGTCTTCGCGCCGAGTGTCGAGGAGATGTACCCGGCCGGCCCGACGGAAACCAAGGTCACGGCGGGCAAGGTCGGCACCCTGTACGAGGGCGCCTCGCGGCCCGGCCACTTCGATGGCGTGCTCACCGTCGTCGCCAAGCTGCTCAACATCGTCACCCCGGACGTTGCGACCTTCGGACGGAAGGATGCCCAGCAGCTGTTCCTCGTGCGCCGCATGGTCGCCGACCTGAACCTGCCCGTGCGCATCGAAGCTATCGACACCGTGCGAGAGGACGACGGCCTCGCCCTGTCGAGCCGCAACCGTTTTCTGGACGCGAAGGAGCGTCGCGCGGCACGCACCCTCTCCGCAGCCATCGACGCTGCAGCATCCTCGGCCGACGGCGGACTGGATGCGGCGCTCGCCGCTGCGCAAGGGGCGCTCATGGGTGAGACACTCGTCGCGCTCGACTATCTCAGGATCGTGCATCCGAAGACCTTCACGCCCGTCGATGACGGCTACAAGGGCCCCGCGATCGCGATCGTCGCCGCCAAGCTCGGCGACACCCGCCTGATCGACAACGAGACGATCTACCTGGGCTGAGGCTGCGCCACCCGCCTGCTCGACCGCCTGACCCGCTCGATAGGTGCGCTTCTCCGGAGATTCTGTCGCGCAATGCCCAGATTTGGGTAAGCAGAGTGTTTTCGACCCGAAAGCTCCGGAGAAACGAGCAGATACGGCGGGCAGCGACCGGGCGTGACGCGCACCGCCCGCGTCCCGTGACGCGCCCGCCGGTTAAGCTTGACGGGATATGAGCGACGAGACCGTGACCCCAGCCGAGACCCCTGCCGAACCGACGGCCGAAGACATCTTCGAGCAGAAGGCTGTGCGGCTCGGCAAGCGCGAGCGGCTCATCGAGTCCGGTCGCGAGGCGTATCCGGTAGCCGTTCCGATCACCACGACGATCCCCGCCCTGCGTGTTCGGTTCGACGAGCTGCAGGCGGACGACACGACGGGGGAGACGGTCGGCATCGCGGGCCGCATAGTGTTCCAGCGCAACACCGGCAAGCTGTGCTTCGCGACGCTGCAGTCGGGTGACGGCAGCCGCATCCAGGCGATGGTGAGTCTTGCCGAGGTCGGCGAGGAGAACCTCGACGAGTGGAAAGAGTTCGTCGACCTGGGCGATCACGTGTTCGTGTGTGGCGAGGTCATCTCGAGCCGCCGCGGCGAACTGAGTGTGCTTGTCAAGGAGTGGCGCATCGCGAGCAAGGCGATCATGCCGCTGCCGAACATGTACAGCGAACTGAGCGATGAGGCTCGGGTGCGCAGCCGGTACCTCGACCTCATCGTGCGGGAGCAGGCTCGCTTCACGGTCCGCGCCCGCGCGACCGTCAACGCGTCGCTGCGCGCGACGTTCGCCTCGCAGCACTACCTCGAGGTCGAGACACCCATGCTGCAGACGATGCACGGTGGGGCATCCGCTCGCCCGTTCGTGACCCACAGCAACGCGTTCGATACCGAGCTCTTCCTGCGGATCGCACCCGAGCTGTTCCTCAAGCGTGCAGTCGTCGGCGGCATCGACCGCGTGTTCGAGATCAACCGCAACTTTCGTAACGAGGGCGCGGACTCGACCCATTCGCCCGAGTTCGCGATGCTCGAGGCATACGAGGCGTACGGCGACTACAACCGGATGGCCGACCTCACGCAGGAGCTCGTGCAGAATGCCGCGCTCGCCGTCGCGGGCCAGCTGGTCGTGACCTGGGCCGACGGCACCGAGTATGACCTCGGCGGGGAATGGGACAGGGTGTCGATGTATGAGTCGGCCGCCGCGGCATCCGGCCTCGACATCACGCCCGACAGCGACTTCGCGTATCTCTCCGAGCACGCGGACAAGATCGGCGTCCAGGTGGATCACCCCACTCACGGCAAGCTCGTCGAGGAGTTGTGGGAGCACCACGTCAAGGCCGACCTCGTGCGGCCCACCTTCGTGATGGACTTCCCGGTCGACACGAGCCCCCTCGTGCGCGACCACCGCTCCATCGCGGGAGTCGTCGAGAAGTGGGATCTCTACATTCGCGGCTTCGAGCTCGCCACCGGCTACTCCGAGCTCGTGGACCCGGTGATCCAGAGGGAGCGTTTCGTCGAGCAGGCGAAGCTCGCGAGCAAGGGTGACGTTGAGGCGATGCGCCTGGACGAGGAGTTCCTGCGCGCCCTCGAGCACGGGATGCCCCCCACGGGCGGCATCGGACTGGGAATCGATCGCCTGCTCATGGCGATCACGGGCCTCGGAATCCGCGAAACGATTCTGTTCCCGCTCGTGAAGTAGGGGTCGTGTAACGCGGTCGGGCTCGCTGACAGCAAGCTCGTCGTCGGAGGCCAAGAGGACACGCTCGTCGACGTGGCGGTGCGCCTGGAGTAGGCATCCCCCGTTAACGCCCCACCGACTCGAAGATCTTCCGGGCCTCCGGTGTGATCCCGTAGGTCACGACGACCACTTGTGACGGAGTCGTCTCGCCGCCGCCCGAGAACTCGACCTGCGTGATGACTCCGTCGCGAGTGTCGATGGTCACCCCGAACGCGTCACTCGAGGCGGTGAAGGTCGACCGGGTCCTGGTGATCACCGCTGCCTCGAACTCGGGGGAGTCGATCAGGGTCTCAATCGAGTGGATCGTGATCGCTGAGGGGTCGGCGAAGGCTGGGGATGCGGCATCCGTGAGGTCTGCTGTCACCACCTGTTCGCCAGGCGGCGATGTCGGGTCGTAGATGAGGGCGTGCTGGCTGTCGCCCGCGAATGTGGTCTCGCTGCCGCCGGCGGCGTCGAACTGCGAGATCGACACGGCGACCACGGATGCCAGCTGATCTCGCTCGGCACCGGGCGCGCACCCGCTGAGCGCGACGACGAGTGCGACCGCCAACACCGCCACTCGTCCCATGGTGACCATCTAAATCCGCTCCATCACGGGGCGGATCGGCATTTTACGCAGGATGGTCGCCAACATCCCCGCGCCCGGTTCGGGCTTTCTAGTCTGAAGGCGCCCACGACGCGGTGGGCCATGAGTGATTGGAAGGAACATGAAGCTCCTTGCACCAGGTGTTTCACGGGCGGGTGTCGCACGCCATGTGGCAGTCGCCACCGCCATGCTTTCGGCAACAGTGCTAGCCCTCTCTGGCTGCGCCCTGGCAGGCTCCGGCACCAGCACCGACGACACCATCAAGATCGGTTACATCGCCCCCGTGACCGGCGCCTACGCCGGCTTCAGCGACGGCGACGCCTACATGCTCAGCGTGGTTCGCGCCCAGTTCGCGGATGGCATCACCATCGGGGACAAGACCTACAAGGTCGAGATCCTCGACAAGGACTCCGGCTCCGACCCGGCAAAGGCTGGCGAACTCGCACAGCAGCTCATCACCCAGGACAAGGTGGACCTGCTACTCGCGACCTCGACACCCGAGACCACCAACCCGGTCATCGCGCAGTGCGAGGCGAACGCGGTTCCGTGTATCACGTCCATTGCTCCGTGGCAGGCCGTCGTCTTCGGCGGCGGGTTCAGCGCAGACAAGCCCATGAAATGGACCCACCACTTCTTCTTCGGCATCGAGGGCTTCGGCGATGTCGAGCCGCTGGCGTGGGACCAGGTCGACACCAACAAGAAGGTCGGCGTGCTGTGGCCAAACGATGCTGACGGTGGGGCGTTCCGCGACCCGACGAACGGGTACACCCCGTTCGCGGAGAAGGCCGGATACACGATCGTCGATCCGGGACCGTACGAGAACGGCAACCAGGACTTTACGTCGATCATCCAGACCTTCAAGGACAACGACGTCCAGATCATCTCCGGCGTTCCGATCCCCCCGGACTTCGTCACGTTCTGGACCCAGGCCGCGCAACAGGGCTTCAAGCCCAAGGTCGCGACCATCGGCAAGGCGCTGTTCTTCCCGGCCACGGTCCCGTCGATCCCTAACGACCTCGGCGTCGGCCTTGCGTTCGTGACGTGGTGGGGCCCGAAGTTCCCGTACGCGTCGAGCTTCGATGGCAGCACGCCCGAGCAGTGGATCTCGGACTTCCAGGCGAGCCCCGAGGGCGCTGGACTGACCTGGAACCAGGCGACCCCGCTCAACGAGTCGCTCTTCGAGCTCGCGAGCGCGGCACTCATCGCGTCGGGAGACCCACGTGACAAGGCCGCGGTGAACTCGGCCCTCGACACGACGAACATCATGACGTTGGCGGGGCAGATCGACTTCACGAGCGGTCCGTTCCCCGGTGTCGCGGTCATCCCCACGGCTGTCGGCCAGTGGCAGAAGACCGCTGACGGTGCCTGGGAATGGGTGACTGTCGACGCCGGAACTGTCACGGGCCTGCCCGTCGACCGCGCGCTGGAACCGCTCCAGTAGTGGCGGGCTCGGCAGGGACCGCGACGTCTCTCTTGGAAGTCAGGTCGGTAGCGAAGTCCTACGGGGCGCTCCAGGTGCTGACGGAGATAGATCTAGGGGTTCCTGCCGGGCAAGCACTCGGCATCGTGGGTCCCAACGGGGCAGGAAAGTCCACGTTGCTGAGTGTCATCAATGGTACCGAACGCGCCTCCGCCGGGTCGATGGTGTTCGACGGACGCGATGTGACACGGCTCGGCCCCGAGGTTCGGGCGAAGATCGGCATCGGTCGCACGTTCCAGATTCCGCGCCCGTTCACGAACCTCACGGTGTTCGAGAATGCCCTGTCGGGGGCGTCCTACGGCGCGGGCCTGCGGGGCCGGGCCGCCGATGCCCGTGCGCTACAGGCTCTCGAGCAGTCAGGGATGCTCGCGCTCGCGAACACCCCGGCGGGCAAGCTTCCCCTGCTCGCGAGGAAACGACTCGAGCTCGCGCGGGCCCTCGCCACCGACCCGAGCCTGCTCCTGCTGGACGAGATCGCGGGCGGCCTCACCGAAGCAGAGTGTGACAGCCTCGTGGAGACGATCGGCGCGCTGCGTGACTCCGGCATCACGATCATCTGGATCGAGCACGTGGTCAAGGCGCTCCTCGCCGTTGTCGATCGCCTTGTGTGTCTCGCCTCGGGAACCCTCATCGCCGACGGCAAGCCCGACGAGGTCATGGGCAGCGCAGAGGTTCGCCGGGTTTACCTCGGGGGCGGAATCTGATGCCGCTCCTCTCCGCAGACTCGATCACGGCAAGCTACGGCGACTCGCGCGCCGTCACCGACATCTCACTCTCGCTCGAGCAGGGCGAGCTGCTCGCGTTCGTGGGCGCAAACGGTGCGGGCAAGTCGACGCTGCTCCGGGTGCTGGCGGGAGCCCATCGCCCGGGCAGCGGCACTGTCACGTTCAAGGATCGCGAGGTGACTGCCCTCCGCGACTTCCAGCGCAACCGGCTGGGGATCTCCCTCGTTCCGGAAGGGCGCAGACTCTTCGCGAGCCTGACCGTGCGCGAGAACCTCATGGTCGGCGCGGGTTCCCGCCGCTCGGGCGCGTGGAACGTCGACTCCGTGGTGGCGGCCCTGCCGATGATCGAGCCGCTCCTCGCGCGAAACGCCTCTCGACTCTCGGGCGGGCAGCAGCAGGCAGTCGCCATCGGCAGGTCGCTCATGTCGAACCCGGAGGTGCTGCTTCTCGACGAGGTATCCCTCGGCCTGGCGCCGATCATCATCGACGAGCTCTACAGGTGCCTCGACGTGGTTCGGGCGAGCGGGCTGGGGATCATCCTCGTCGAGCAGGATCTGGCCCGCACGATCGCGGTGGCGGACCGCATCCTCTGCATGCTCGAGGGGCATCTGGTGCTGGAGGGCACTCCCGCCGAACTCACGCACGACCAGATCACGGATGCCTACTTCGGCCACTCCATCGCGTCATTCGAAACTGAGGCATGACCCGTGGCAATCCTCAATGCGCTGACCCAGGGCATCCTGCTCGGAGGCTTGTTCGCCATGGCCGCGCTCGGCCTCTCGATTGCGTTCGGGGTGCTGCGGGTCGTCAACCTCGCCCACGGTGAGATCATGACCCTCGGTGCCTACCTCGCGTTCGTGACGATCTCGTCGCTGGGCGTCAACGTGTGGATCAGCCTGCTTGTTCTCGTGCCGATCATGGGTTTCGTGGGGTACTGGGTGCAGCGCGCACTGCTGCAGAGGGCCCTGCGGCTGAGCGAGCTCTCGCCGCTTCTCGTGACATTCGGGATCTCGATCATCATCCCCAACGTGCTCATCGAGATCTTCACGAACAACAAGAAGGCGATTCCGACAGGCGATCTCGCCGTGCAGAGCATCACCATCACCGAGGGCATCAGGATCGGCGTCCTGCCGCTCCTGACCATGGTCGTCGCTATCGTGCTCATCGCAGGTATGCAGCTCTTCCTGGCGCAGGCCCGCATCGGCCGCTACATGCGTGCCGCCGCCGATGACTCTGAGACCCTGCGCCTCATGGGGGTCGACCACCGCAAGGTCTATGCCTTCGCGATGGCACTCGCCTTCGCCATCGCCGCACTTGCCGGTGTCTTCTTCGGGATGCGACAGGGTGGCGTCACCCCGTTCGACGGGCAGCTCACTGTGCTCTTCGCCTTCGAAGCCGTCATCATCGGGGGTCTCGGTTCGCTGTGGGGAACCCTCGCAGGCGGAATCGTCCTCGGCGTCGCCCAGACCATGGCTGGTCTCGTGGGCCCCGAGCTGCCGCTGCTCGTCGGAAACCTCGTATTCATCGCCATCCTCGTCTTCCGCCCGACCGGGATCGTCCAGAGCAAGGTGGCTGTCTAGATGTCGCAACTCGTCGCAGGGTCGGTGCGAATAGATCGCTACCGCCGCAGGCTGCTCACCACGGGGATCGTCGGTGGCGCAGTGCTGGCCGTGCTCGCACTAGCGCCCTACGTGGTCGACCCGTCGATCACGAGCACCTGGATCAAGCTGTTCTACCTCATCACCCTGGCCACGATGTGGAACCTCCTCGCCGGATACGCCGGGATGGTCTCGGTCGGGCAGCAGGCGTACATCGGGCTGGGAGCATATGGGCTTTTCGTGTTCAACGACCTGGGGCTCGATCCGTACAGCAGTGCGCTCGTGGCATCCGTTGCGGTCGGTGTCATCGCGCTGCCGCTGTCGTTCGTGGCGTTCCGGCTGCGCGGCGGGTACTTCGCCATCGGCACCTGGGTCATCGCCGAAGCGGTGCGGCAGGTGATCATCCGGTTCGACAGTCTGGGGGCTGGTCGCGGCCGAAGCATTTCGAACTACACGGCAGATCCGATATTCAGGAACCTTTTCACCTACTGGCTCGCGCTGGGGGTCGTGGCGCTCGCCCTGGTTGCGACGGTGTTCCTCCTGAGGAGCCGGATGGGCATAGCCCTGCAGAGCATTCGCGACAACGAGATCGCGGCAAGGGCGGTCGGCATCAAGGTCAACCGGACCAAGCGGACCGTGTTCGTCGTCGCTGCCATGGGGGCCTCGCTGGCGGGGTCGCTCATCTGCCTGCAGGCCATCGGGGTCGCGTCACCCTCTCAGATCTTCAGCGTGAGCTACTCGGCATTCATGATCTTCATGGTGCTCATCGGTGGCATCGGCACCATCGAGGGGCCCATCATCGGCGCCGCCATCTACTACGTCATGGATCTCTACTTCAGCCAGCTCGGCCTGTGGTACCTCGTCGCGCTGGGGGTGCTCGCCGTGCTCGTGACGCTGTTCCTTCCCAAGGGAATCTGGGGTGAACTGAGCTCGAAGTTCAACCTCACGATCTTCCCCGTTGGCCACAGGGTCATCCCTGACGAGCGGGCGACTGCGAGCCTCCGTCAGGCGACGAGGACCGAGGTTCCCTCGTAGGTCGACCTGCGCCACTCACGGGGAGTGCAGGAATACTCGCGACGGAAGGCACGGGTGAACGTCGTGGAGTCGGGGAAGCCACACTCGGACGCGATCCGCGCTATCGACCAGGCGCTGTGAGCCGGGTCTGTCAGCATGACTGCGGCACTCGCGAGGCGAAGGTTGCGCAGGTAGTCGGCGGGACTTGATCCCGTGCGGCCGAAGAGGTTGTAGAGGCTCCGGCGGGACATGTGGAACTCGTGGGCGATGTCGTCGACGGAGAGCGTGGCGACATTCGACGTGATGAAGTCCTGCACTGTGAACATGAGGCCGCCCGGCGACTGCGGAACCACCCGCCCGCTCGCGAACGATGAGTGGATCATCGTCGCCGACAGGTCCTTTGTGACCTCGGCCACCTCGTAGATCCCGTCGAGGGCCTCGGACACGGCGCGACGCTGTTGTACCGAGACATAGGAGAACAGCACTCGGGCCGCGTCGGAGGCCGGCACCGCGATGCGGGCGCACGAGTCGGCGACCATCGCCGCGGGGAGGCGCAAGGCAGACCGGGAGACCTGGACGATCAGCTGGCGCTGGTCGGGTTCCGAATAGTCGAGGTAGTAGGCCTGGTCGGTCGCGTAGGTCGATACGGATCCGCGGCGCACGGAGACCATTCGATTGCCCTGCCGGACCGTGCCCCGCGACGACTCCTGCAGCGAGAGGTGGAGGTCGTCGTTTGCGGCATTCGCGGCAAGCCGGGCGGTGCGGTCGGCAGTGGTGCCATCGGTGGTGACTACCGATACCGACACGCGATCGTCAAGCCGAAGGTGGTCCATTCGTCCACGGAACCCCGCGCTGAATGACGATGTGCGCAACGGCACAAAGCAGTTGCTGACAACGTCTTCCCACTCATCCGCGCTCTCTGCCTCGAGAACTACCACGGCTAGCCTCCTTGCCCGCGTGTGGTGTGAATGTAGCACTTTGCTGCATCCAGTTGAAGGTCAGGGCGATTCACGGGGCGTCCGTGCACACAACGCCGATTGCCTTTCGGGCCTGCACAGTTTGCCGATACGGGCCGTAGTGGCAGCGGGTTGAATTGCCGACGTAGCGGGCGGTGAGGGCCGCCTTGCACCTTCGGGAGGAACACGATGGCGTTTTTCGAGCAGGCGACGTGGGGCGGTCGGACCTACCTCGGTGGCTGGACGAGTCTGGCGAGCACGAGGGACATCGTGTCGCCATCCACGGGCGAGCGGATCGGCTCGTACGCCGAAGGTACGGTCAAGGACATCGAGATCGCCGCTGACCTCGCCGTGAGCGCGCAGCGCCTGTGGGCTGCTGCCTCTCCCGACGAGCGCTCGGCAGTACTGCGGCGCGCGGGATCGCTCATCGAAGAGAACGTCGATGTGCTCGGCCAGTGGCTGTCCGACGAGGCGGGTTCAGCGACGGGCAAGGCGGCGTTCGAGGCTGGACTCGTGGCATCAGAGTTCCACCTCGCCTCTGCCACGGCGATGGTGCCGTACGGTCAACTGCTGCGAACCGGGCGTCCGCGCCTGAGCATGTCGCGGCGCCTGCCTGTCGGAGTCGTCGGGATCATCTCGCCCTTCAATTTCCCGAGCATCCTTTCTGCTCGTTCCATTGCACCTGCCCTCGCGCTCGGCAATGCCGTGATCATCAAGCCCGACCCCCGCACGACCGTGACCGGCGGCCTCTTCTTTGCCGCGATCCTCGAGGAGGCCGGGTTGCCGACCGGGCTCTTCAGCGTCGTGCCGGGCGGCGCGGAGGTGGGAGGCGCACTCGTGGATGAGCCGCGTGTGCCCGTCATCTCGTTCACGGGATCGACGCCCGCTGGTCGCGCCATCGGCGCCAGGGCCGGCCAGCTACTCAAACGGGCCCACCTCGAGCTGGGCGGGAACAACGCCCTCGTCGTCCTCGATGACGCCGATGTCGAGGCTGCGGCGTCGGCCGGGGCGTGGGGATCCTTCCTCCACCAGGGCCAGATCTGCATGACGACGGGGCGCCACATAGTGCACGAAAGCCTCTATGACCGATACGTCGAGCTCATGACCGAGAAGGCGTCGACAATCCCGGTGGGTGCTCCGTCCAGCGGCGCTCCGCTGGGCCCCCTCATCGACGCAGGCCAGAGGGACAAGGTGCACGGCATCGTCACGAGTTCCGTCGAGGCGGGCGCGAGACTGACGACGGGGGGCACGTACGACGGGCTGTTCTACCGGCCGACAGTGCTTGCCGATCTCACCGTCGACCACCCGGCATTCGCCGACGAGATCTTCGGGCCCGTCGCGCCCATCATCAGTTTCTCGACGGTTGACCAGTTGGTGCAGCTCGTGAACAGCACGCCGTACGGCCTCTCGCTGGCGCTGCTCTCGAGCAACCCGTACCGCGCGTTCGAGATCGCGGAACGGATGCCGAGTGGAATTCTGCACATCAACGACCAGACTGTCGACGACGAGGCGCAGGCGCCGTTCGGCGGCGTCGGGGCGTCGGGCACCGGTGCCCGATTCGGCGGGCACGAGGCGAACATCGAGGCGTTCACCGAGACCCAATGGGTGACGATCCAGGGCGAGATCGCCACCTATCCCTTCTGAGTGAGGACATTCCATGCAGATCACCGCTGCCGTCACACGTGAGCTTCGCGCACCGCTGGAGTTCGCCACTCTCGAGCTGGGAGAGCTGCGACCGAACGAGGTTCGCGTCCGGCTCGTGGCGACAGGCGTGTGCCACACGGATGCCCTCGTGCGCGACGGGGTGCTTCCTGGCTCGCTTCCGATAGTGCTCGGGCACGAGGGTGCCGGGGTCGTGGAGGAGATCGGCGCCGAGGTCACGACGGTGGGGGTAGGCGACCACGTGGTCCTCGGCTTCACGTCGTGCGGTGTATGTGAGCGGTGTCGTGGCGGGCATCCGGCGTACTGCGTCGACTTCCCCGCGTTGAACTTCGGCGGTGCGCGACCGGACGGCACGACGAGTCTCAGCCACAATGGCACGGCCGTCGCGAGCCACTTCTTCGGGCAGTCGAGCTTCGCCACCCACGCCAACGTGACGGAGCGTTCGGTGGCGAGGGTTCCGGAATCCGTGCCTCTCGAGCTGCTGGGGCCGTTGGGGTGCGGAATCACGACCGGCGCCGGCACGGTGCTGAACGTCCTTAAACCCTCGGCCGGTTCGTCGATTGTGATCTTCGGCACCGGAGCGGTCGGCAACTCTGCCCTGCTGGCGGCGATAGTCGCACGTTGCTCGACCATCATCATGGTCGACGTCGTCCCGAAGCGTCTCGAGCTCGCCCGGGAGCTGGGTGCGACGCACGTCATCAACAGTCTCGCCGAGGATGCGGTAGCTCGTGTGCGGCAGATCACCGGGCTCGGCGCGAGCTACGCGATGGACACGACAGGGCGCCCGGGAGTCTTTCGCCAGATGGTCGACGCGCTGGCACCGCAGGGCTTCGCGGCCCTCGTCGGTGCTGCGGCGCCCGGCACCGAGGCGTCGATAGACATCGGTGCCTTCCTCGTGAACTCGCCGACGATCACCGCGGTCATCGAGGGCGACGCCGTGCCCCAGACGTTCATCCCCTACCTCGTCGACCTGTACGAGCAGGGCAGGTTCCCGTTCGATCGACTCCTGAAGACTTACCCGTTCAGCGAGATCAACCAGGCGTTCGCGGATTCGGAGGCGGGGGAGACCATCAAGCCTGTCGTGGTGTTCTAAGACGCCGGGCGCGCACCGACGGCCAGCCGAGGCTCGTGGTCAGCACTCCACCGAGCAGCACTCCCGCAGCCGCGCCGATTCCCACGATGCCGCCCCCAGATTCCGAGAGTCTTCGTCCGTCGTCGTCGCGACGCCGCCGCCGGGCACGGGAACGACGGCCACCCCAGTCCGACGCCGACCCCCACTGCGACGCCGGCACCGTCGACCGATTCGAACGCACAGGAGGAGTTGCCCACCGAGGCGTTCGACGGACAGCCGACCACGGGTGACGACCGTGGTGGTCCTGGGCCGTAGGGGTCGCAATCCTCCTCCTGCTTGCGCTGCTCTGGTTCTTGGTCATCCGCAAGCGGTTCGGCACCCAGCCGTAGACTGGAGTCATGAGTGACCTGAAGCTTCCCGGCGAGGAAAAGAAGAAGCCGGCCATCTCGTTCTCCCGGATCGCCATCTGGGTGATCGTGGGTGGCATCGGCCTCTACCTCGTGATCACGGGGCTCGTGGGCGTCATCACCAAGGGTTCTTAGTAGTGGATCGCCGATCGTCGAGGATGATCACGGGGCTTGGCCTCGTGGTCATCCTCGTGATCGTTGCCGTGGTCTTCTTGATCAGGAGTTACGCTGGGTAGGTGCCCCAGGATTTTTGGTCGAATGCGCTGTTCTCGGTGACCCCGACCATCCTTGTCGGGCTCATCTTCTGGTTCGTCCTCCGCGCGATCCTGCGGGCCGACCGCACGGAGCGCGACGCCTACGCGAAGATCGAGGCCGAGGAGCGCGCCAAACTCACGAAGGCGGCTACCCGCGAGGGCTGAGACGCACGTCTGGGCCCACGCCTGCCGAGACCCCTTCGACTTCCACAGGGTCCTTCTCAAGGTTGCTCATGGCGAAATGCTAGCCCGCACCCTCAGCGGGCGGGCGCCGTCAGGCCAGCACCGTAGCCAGTTCCGTGAGCAAGCGGTCGGCGTCCGCGCGGCTGAACGGCAGCGGCGGCCGGATCTTGAGCGAGTCGTTGCCCGCGCCCGTCGCGGACACCAGCACGCGTCGCTCGCGCAGCGCGTTCACCGTCGTGATCGCTCGGTCGGAGCTCTCGAGCTGGGCGCCGATGAACAGTCCGGCGCCGCGCACCTCGGTGAAGTGACCGGAGTCGCGCAGCGCCTGCAGCAGGTACGCGCCCACGTCGCGGGCGTTCTCCATGAGCTTCTCCTCGCGCAGCACGTCGAGGGTCGCCTGGGCGGCGGCGATTGACACTGAGCTGCCGCCGAACGTGTTGAAGTAGCGCGAGCGTGCGTTGAACCTGTCGATCAGGGCGTGCGGCGCCATGACGGCGGCGATCGGCTGCCCGTTGCCCATGGGCTTGCCCACAGTCACGAGGTCGGGCACGACGCCGTACCGTTCGAAGCCCCACATTCCCGTGCCGAGCCTGCCGAAGCCGGGTTGCACCTCGTCGGCGATGAAGAGTCCGCCGGCCTTGCGCACGGCGGCGATCGCGCGGGTCAGGCCCGGGACATCCGGATATACGCCGTCTGAGGCGAATACCGTGTCGACAATGAGGGCAGCGGGCCGGATGCCGAACACCCCGAGCTCCGACAGCGTGGCCTCAACGGCCTCGCCGAGGTCAACGTCTGTTCCGGGCGCGCGCACGGCGCGCGCCCACTCCGCGAGGGATTCGATGCCGCCCAGCGACGGCGAGATCGCCGCGATCTCGGTAGTGACCCCGTGGTACGCGTTGGCGCTCACGATCACTCCCGTGCCACCGGTCACGAGTTTGGCGATGCGCAGAGCGAGGTCGTTCGCTTCAGAGCCCGTGCACGTGAACATTACGTTGTCGATCGCCGCGGGCAGGGTCGACAGCAGGTCTTCCGCGTAGGCGACGATCCCCTCGGAGAGGTAGCGGGTGTGCGTCGTGAGCAGCTCGGCCTGGTGAGTCATCGCCGCGGTGACCCGCGGGTGCGCGTGGCCGACGGACGGCACGTTGTTGTACGCGTCGAGGTACTCGACCCCGTCGACGTCCCACACCGTCGTGCCGCTGCCGCGCACGAGTTGCACGGGGTCGTCGTAGAACAGCCGGTAGGCGGATCCGAGCACGCGCGAGCGGCGCTCCACCAGGTCGCGAGTCGCGGCGTCGAGCCCCTCGGTGTGGGCGGGGTCGAAGTAGGTTGCAGGTCCGGCCATGTCAGAGCCTTCCGGTGAGGTTCGCGAGAGTTCGGGTGAGGCGAGCAACGTGAGGGGGATCCACCGCGCCGGGGTCGATGAGCGGCGGCAGGATGATGCGCTGCACGAGCCGCGCGGCCACGAGGGGGAGCAGCGCCGCGTGCTCAGCGGGCAGCAGCGGTGTCACTCGTTCGTAGCCCTCGACGAAGGCCGCGACGACGGGAGCCGGATCGTCCGCCTCGGGAAGAAGGTAGGCGAGGGCGACACCGAGATCCTGCACGCGAGGGGCGTACAGGGTGTCGCCGAAGTCGAGGATTCCCGTGATCCAGTTCGGGTCGTCCGCATCCACGAGCAGATTGCCCGGGTGAAAGTCGTTGTGGATCATCTGATGCGGCAGGGCCTCGAGGTCGACCGCGGCGAATCGCTCGAACACCGGGTCGAGCGCGGGTGGATGCTCGAGCGAGGCGAACGACCGCAGGTCCCACGCGAAAGTGCGGTGCGCGGCGGGGTCAGCGACATCAGCCAGTGCGGCGGCGACTCGGGCGAGGCTGGTTCCCGTCGCGGTGACGGCCTCGAGCCCGTACTCGGCGTCGCGCATGAGCCCGCCCGGCAGCCACGTGAGCACGCGCGCGATCCGTCCGTCGATGACCACCGCCGTGTGCCCGCCCGCCGCGACGACGACCTCCTGCACCGGCAGCCCGGCACACGCGACGTGCATCATCGCGCTCGTCTGCAGCCCCACGAGCCGCGCGTCGTCGAGGGGGTGGGCGACCTTGAGCACCCGGTCGCCAACACCCCGCACGCGGAACGAGTCATCCCGCTCGGTGTCGAGCCGGTCGAGACCGGTCGCGTCGATTCCCCAGTGCGCCTTCAACAGCTCGGATGCCTCGGCCGCGGTGAGCCGCACAAACGGCTCGGTCAGCTCCCGCAGCATGTGCTCCACACCTCCAGCGTAGGCGCCGGATACCGCCAAACCCCTCTGTTCTGCGGCGGCCGCGTTCCCCTACCTTGAGCGCATGTCACTACCTCTGCGCGTTGCTGGCGCGCTCGCGGTCGCGCTGCTTCTCGCGGGCTGCACACCGGAGACGGTGAGCGCGGCCGACTTCCTGCTCGACGGCACCCCGGGCGTGTTCGACGCTGACGGGTTCTGGAAGGGCCACTACGGCTTCTTCACCGATGACACGAAGACCGCTATTCGGTCGGCATCAACTTCAAGATCTTCCCGGCCGGCTACACGGGCTTCGCGGGGTGCGACTGCGGGGCCCGCAGCGACGAAGGTGCTCAAAGACAATCAGAGGCTGCTCGTGAGCCACGACAACGAGCAGTTCACCTGCACGGTCGCCACGGGCGTCGCGAGCTGTGCCGACGCGGGCACCGGCGCGTCGATCCGGTTGGGTCTCGGAGTCGCCGAGTTCCAGGGATAGGACTCCACGCTCGCTGCGACTCGCGCTCAGCTTCCTGTAGCGCCCCAAGGCCATACCTCGCAGTACTTTGCAGCCGTTCGGCCGAGTCGGTCGTCGGTTGTGAGAAGGGGGAGTTCGAGGCGCTCCGCGAGCGCGACGTACGAAGCGTCGTAGCTGCTGAGGGTGCCGCGCAGTTCCCACGCTCGCCGCAGGAGCCGCGCATGAGAGATTCGCGTAACTTGGTTGCTCGCCCAGGCGGTGAAGTAGGCCTCGGCCTGCTCGGCCGCGACTTTACGGTGGATGACGAGTTTTCGCAGGGCGTTGGCGAACTCCAGATCGATGAGCTCGGGAGCGAAGAAGCGCACAGGCGTCTCCTCGATGGTGACAACGCCACGCGCGATATCGATCGCCGCGGAGGCGTCGATCACGAATCGCTTCATCTGCCGTCCCTGTCCTCGCGGATCATGCGGACGATCTCCTGCGAATCGAGGTGCGCCAGCCCAGGGAACGGGCCGCCGAGTGCAACCTGTGCTGCGTTGAGACCACGAACGCGGTCCATCATCTCCAGGGTGTCTGCCAGCCCGGCGAGTTCCCGCCGCAGGAGTGCCGAGAGAGAGATCCCCTCCTTTTCGGCCGCGGCGCGGAGCCGCTCCTGGACGTCGGAATCGAGATCGCGAACCTGCACTGTCACTCCCATGCTTCAAGGCTAGATCGGGCACATGCACTAACGCAATAAATGCATGCACTACCAGCATGCGTCCAGGGCGTGACCCATAGCATCCGCGAGTCGAACCTGTGGACAGTGCGTGTCCACTCGGCCCTGTCCAGCGGCCATCGAACTCCGCGCACCTCGTCACGCCGAGGGCGAACAGCGGACTATTGCGGGCCCCCGCTCGTTACTCTCTCTATATCGGTACCGAATTCTGCCCGGTGCCTAAGGAGTGGACATGTTCGAAAGATTTACCGACCGAGCTCGTCGTGTCGTCGTCCTGGCCCAGGAAGAGGCCAAGATGCTCAACCACAACTACATCGGTACCGAGCACATCCTGCTCGGGCTCATCCACGAGGGTGAGGGCGTCGCCGCCAAGGCACTCGAGTCGCTCAACATCTCCCTCGACGCCGTGCGCGAGCAGGTTCAGGACATCATCGGCCAGGGCCAGCAGCAGCCGACCGGCCACATCCCGTTCACGCCGCGCGCGAAGAAGGTTCTCGAGCTCTCGCTGCGCGAGGCGCTGCAGCTGGGTCACAACTACATCGGTACTGAGCACATCCTGCTCGGGCTCATCCGCGAGGGCGAGGGTGTGGCAGCCCAGGTCCTCGTGAAGCTGGGCGCCGACCTCAACCGCGTTCGCCAGCAGGTAATCCAGCTGCTCTCGGGCTACCAGGGCAAGGAAGCTGTCGCCGTCGGCGGCAACGACGCCGCGCCCGACAAGGGCTCGCAGATCCTCGACCAGTTCGGCCGTAACCTCACGCAGGCAGCGCGTGACGGCAAGCTCGACCCGGTCATCGGTCGCGAGAAGGAGATGGAGCGGGTCATGCAGATCCTCTCCCGCCGCTCCAAGAACAACCCGGTACTGATCGGTGAGCCCGGTGTCGGCAAGACTGCAGTCGTCGAAGGTCTCGCCATCGCGATCGTGCGTGGAGACGTTCCCGAGACCCTCAAGGACAAGCAGCTCTACACGCTCGATCTGGGCTCGCTCATCGCCGGCAGCCGCTATCGCGGTGACTTCGAGGAGCGCCTCAAGAAGGTGACGAAGGAGATCCGCACGCGCGGTGACATCATCACGTTCATCGACGAGATCCACACCCTCGTGGGTGCCGGTGCCGCCGAGGGCGCGATCGACGCCGCGAGCATCCTCAAGCCGCTTCTGGCTCGTGGCGAACTGCAGACGATCGGTGCGACAACGCTCGACGAGTACCGCAAGCACTTCGAGAAGGATGCAGCGCTCGAGCGCCGCTTCCAGCCCGTGCAGGTGCACGAGCCCTCCCTGCCCCACACCATCAACATCCTCAAGGGATTGCGCGACAAGTACGAGTCGTTCCACAAGGTGTCGATCACCGATGGTGCGATCGTCGCGGCGGCGAACCTCGCCGACCGCTACGTCGCCGACCGGTTCCTGCCGGACAAGGCAATCGACCTGATCGACGAGGCCGGCGCGCGACTGCGCCTGTCGATCCTCTCGGCGCCGCCGGAGCTCCGCGAGTTCGACGAGAAGATCGCCGCAGTTCGTGGACAGAAGGAAGGCGCCATCGAAGACCAGGACTTCGAGAAGGCTGCATCCCTGCGCGACGAGGAGAAGAAGCTCCTCGGCGAGCGACTGCGTCTCGAGAAGCAGTGGAAGTCGGGCGACGTCTCGACAACCGCACAGGTTGACGAGGGACTCATCGCCGAGGTGCTGGCCGCGGCCACGGGCATCCCCGTGTTCAAGCTCACCGAGGAGGAGTCGTCGCGACTCATCTTCATGGAGAAGGCCCTGCACATGCGCGTGATCGGACAGGAGGAGGCCATCTCGGTTCTCTCCAAGACGATCCGCCGCACGCGCGCCGGCCTCAAGGACCCGAAGCGTCCCTCCGGTTCCTTCATCTTCGCCGGCCCCACGGGCGTCGGTAAGACCGAGCTCGCCAAGGCGCTCGCCGAGTTCCTGTTCGACGACGAGAACGCGCTCATCTCCCTCGACATGTCGGAGTACGGCGAGAAGCACACGGTCTCACGGCTGTTCGGCGCACCTCCCGGATTCGTTGGCTTCGAGGAGGGCGGCCAGCTCACCGAGAAGGTGCGCCGCAAGCCGTTCTCCGTCGTGCTCTTCGATGAGATCGAGAAGGCACACCCCGACATCTTCAACTCGCTCCTCCAGATTCTGGAAGAGGGACGCCTGACGGATGGCCAGGGTCGTGTTGTCGACTTCAAGAACACCGTGATCATCATGACGACCAACCTCGGCACGAAGGACATCACGGGAACGCCGATCGGCTTCACCTCGAGCTCCGACACCGCCACCGGTTACGACCGGATGCGCGGCAAGGTCGTCGAGGAGCTGAAGAAGCACTTCAAGCCAGAGTTCCTCAACCGCGTCGACGAGACAATCGTCTTCCCGCAGCTGAGCAAGGAAGAGCTTCTGCAGATCGTCGACCTGTTCATCAAGCGCCTCAGTGATCGCCTGATGGACCGCGACCTGACTGTGGATCTCACGGTTCCCGCCAAGGAGCGCCTCATTGAGGTCGGGTTCGACCCGTCGCTCGGTGCTCGGCCGCTGCGCCGCGCTGTGCAGCACGAGATCGAGGATGCCCTGAGCGAGCGGATCCTGCACGGCGAGCTCAACGCGGGCGACCACGTGCACGTCGACTTCGTCGACGCAGAGTTCGTCTTCACGACGAGTCGCCAGGCGGGTCTCCCCGAGAAGGAGCCCGAGGCCGTGGAGGCGTAGAGCCCTACCGCTGGTTGAGCCCGTCGAAATCTCCCACACGAGATCTCGGCGGGCTCGATCCACTTCGACTTCACCGACTTCGGATAGCGTGATGGCGTGGCATCCTTCACCGTCCGCACTGCTCACACGAGCGACGTGCCCTTTATCCAGGGTCTCGTCGAGCCTTACGTGCAGGAGCGCATCCTGCTCGGCAAAGACCGCGTCGTCTTCTACGAGGCGGTGCAGGAGTTCCGCGTCGCCGAAACGAGCGACGGCACGATCATCGGCTGCGGCGCCCTGCACGTCATGTGGGAGGACCTCGCCGAGGTGCGCACCCTCGCGGTCGACCGTGCGTCGCGCGGCACGGGCGTCGGCCACGCGCTTCTCGAGCGCATCGAGGCGGATGCCCGTGCCCTGGGCCTCTCGCGCCTCTTCTGCCTCACCTTCGAGACCGAGTTCTTCGGCCGCCACGGCTACGAGGCCATCGGCGAGAGCATCGTCGCACCCGACGTGTTCGTGCAGCTCACGCTCTCCTCCGACGAGGGTGTCGCTGAGTTCCTCGACCTCTCCCGCGTGAAACAGAACACGCTGGGCAACACTCGCATGCTCAAGCAGTTGTAGTCGTGGATCTCTCCCGCGTCTCGATCGGGCTTCCGGGTGCGACGCCGCACGATGTGCTCGAGATTCTCGCCCCGCAGATCGAGGCGGCCGGATTCCGCGCTCTCTGGCTCAACGACACTCCGGGTGGTGACTCGCTTGCCGGGCTCGCCGCCGCCGCGCGGGTGACGTCGCTGCTCGGGCTCGGCACGGGAGTGATCCCGCTCGATCGTCGACCGGCCGCGGCCATCCTCGCGGCACTGCACGGCGTGCCGATCGAGCGGCTCTCGCTCGGCATCGGCACGGGGGGAGCGAAGCACGGCCTCGACCTCGTCGAACGCTCGGTGGCTGAATTGCGCGCGGGCACCGACGCGTCGATCGTGGTGGGAGCGCTCGGCCCGAAGATGCGCGCCCTCGGCGCTCGGGTCGGTGACGGAGTGCTCTTGAGCTGGCTCACGCCCGAGGCAGCGGCCGAGCAGCGCTCCGACGCGCGCAATATCCTGTACGCGCGCACCGCCCTCACCGCGGATGCCCTGCCCGCGCTGCGGGAAGAGGCCGCCCGCTACGCGACCTATCCGAGCTACGCTGCCAACTTCGAGCGGATCGGTGCCGCACCTCTCGATACCACGATCCAGAACGTCTCACGCATCGACGACTACCTCGCGGTGGTCGACGAGGTAGTCCTGCGGATCATCACGTCCGAGCCCACACTCGCCGAGTACCAGCGTTTCCTGGAAGCGGTGCAGTAGCCGCAATCCCCGCGTGCCTCCCCGCCCTCGCGCGGGGCACGCCTACCCTGTGGTCATGTCGACGTTCCGCACACCGGTCGGTCCGCAGCCGAGCCGTGTCTATTGGCGGCGGCGCCTGGTCGTCGCGCTCGGTCTCGTTGCCGTGGTCATCATCATCATCCTGATCGTGGTCAAACCCGGTTCGGGTGCTCCCGGCACGACGCCCAAGCCCGGCAGTACAACGTCTTCAGCGGCATCCGGAGACCCGACTGAGAGTTCGACCAACGATCCCAACGCGGTCGAGTGCGACCCCGCGAAGGTCACTGTCGAGGGGACCACGGACGCGACGAGCTATGGCGCCGGAGTGAATCCCGTGCTGTCGTTCACGCTCAAGAGCCTCATGACTACGCCCTGCACGATCGCGGCCGGATCCGACGTGCAGGAGTACAAGGTCACGAGCGGCGACGAGCTCATCTGGACCTCGAAGGACTGCCAGACCGACCCGGTCGCAGCGACCACGACACTCATGCCGGGCGTCCCCAAGGCCGGACCGCCCGTCACGTGGGACCGCACCCGATCATCGACCGACACGTGTGACACCGCTCGCGACCCGGTCATCGCTGAGGGCGCGAGCTACCACCTCACGGTGGTCGTGGGCGCGCTCACGTCGAGCAACGACCGGCAGTTCCTGCTGAACTGATGGCGTCGCTCGCCCAGGCTCTCGCGGCGCAGGATGCCGTCGCTGTGGCGTTCGCCCTCCGCAACGGAACGGTCACGGTGCCGCTGCTTCCCGTTGACGGCCCGCCGCAGGTGCGCGTCTTCCGCCGCGGGGAGGCCGACAAGTACATGCTCCTGCTCTTCTCCTCCCCCGAGACCTACCTGCAGATGACCCCGGACGAGCCCGACCACGCGGTCGCCGACTACGACGCGACCACGCTCAGGGGCTTCCTCGCCGACAACATCGGTGTGCTCGAGGCAGTGTGGTTCGACGTTGCGGGTCCGCACGCCATGCAGGCGACTCCGCAAGACGTTCTCGACGCGCTCGAGCTCGGCTCCGACTAGAACACGAAGCCCCCTACCTGCCGATCACGAGATTTGTTCAATATCTTCCCGGGAGTAATGTTGGGGGAGTGGTAACAGCGGGGGATGACGACGAACAGGGCTCACTGACACCCCGGCAGCGCAAGGCGCTCACGCGAGTCCGCAGCGACAACGCGATGATCGCGACCCTCGCTGCGACTGGGCTTATCGCCGCATTCATGCAGACTGTCGTCACCCCGATCATCCCCGAGCTCCCGCAGCTGCTGAACACGACGCGTGCCGACGCGTCGTGGGTGCTCACCTCGACGCTGCTCGCTGCCGCGATCTCCACCCCCATCAGTGGCCGGCTCGGAGACATGTACGGCAAGCGCCGCGTCATGCTCACCCTGCTCGTGATCATGAGCGTTGGCTCGGTGGTCGCCGCACTCTCCGACGCGCTCATCCCGATGGTCGTCGGGCGTGTGCTGCAGGGCGTCGGGCTCGGCGTGATCGCGCTCGGTATCAGCATCCTTCGCGATGTCATTCATCCCCAGAAGCTCGGGGGTGCCGTCGCTCTCGTGAGCGCGACGCTCGGCGTCGGTGGGGCACTCGGGCTCCCGCTCGCGGCAACGATCGCGCAATACCTCGATTGGCACTTCCTGTTCTGGCTCTCGACCGCACTGAGCCTGATCGCCGTGATCGCCGTCGCCGCGATCATCCCGGTCAGCACGCTTCGCACCGGCGGGCAGTTCGACTTCGTCGGGGCCGTGGGTCTCGCGGTCGGTTTGGTGGGCATCCTGCTGGCTGTATCGAAGGGCACGGAGTGGGGCTGGACGAGCCCGCTCACCCTCGGCCTCCTGGGCGGCGGTCTCGCGGTCATGATCGCCTGGGGATTCTTCGAGCTGCGATCGCCCAACCCCCTCGTCGACCTGCGGGTGGCGGTGCGGCGCACGGTGCTGCTCACGAACCTCGCGTCCATCGCGGTCGGATTCGCCTTCTTCGTCTGCACAGCCTCGCTCCCGATCGTGCTTGAGGCACCGGCCGACAGCGGCGTCGGCCTCGGCCTGCCCCTGATTCTCGCGAGCCTGTGCCTCATGCCCCTTGGCCTCGTCATGTTCTTCCTGTCGCCCGTGGCGGCGAGACTCTCCGCCGCGCGCGGCCCGCGCACGAGTCTCATCCTCGGAAGCATCATCATCACGATCGGCTTCGCGCTAGCGGTGTTCTTCCTCGACGAGGTGTGGCACGTCATCCTCGTGTCGACAATCACGGGTATCGGTGTGGGCTTCGCCTACGCCGCGATGCCGACCCTCATCATGCGCGCCGTGCCGCCCAGTGAGACCGCGGCGGCGAACGGTCTCAACTCCGTCATGCGCACGCTCGGCTCGACGCTCTCGGCGACGCTCGTGGGCATCATCCTCTCCACGCATGTCGTTGTCACTGACGGCATCGGCACTCCCACCCGCGAAGCGTTCGGCTACGTGTTCATCCTGGGAGCTGGAGTCGTGCTCGCCGGTGTCGTGATTGCTCTGTTCATCCCGCGCAAGTTCACGAACTACGACACGTCGAGCATTCCGGTTCAACGCACGTCCTGAGAGGATGACTTCGATGTCACACCACGTACTCGCGATCCTCAACCGCCCGTCGCCGGATGCCCCAGCGCACGCCCCCGGAGCCCCAGCGTTCCACTTCGCCGACGCCTCCGAGCCGCAGTTGAGCGTGCTCGATCTCGGCGCAACCCGCGGTGACGGAATCTTCGAAACCATCAGTGTCGGTTACGGCAATCCCCAGGCTCTCGAGCACCACCTGCGCCGTTTCGCGAACTCAGCGCGAGCGCTCGCCCTGCCCGCGCCCGATCTCGACGTGTGGCGCGAGGCGATCCTCGCGACGATCGCCGAACTCGACCCCGCCGACGAGGCGTACGTGAAGACGGTCATGACGCGCGGCATCGAGGGCGACGACAAGCCCACGGGCTGGGTCTACGCTTCGCCCTCGCCCGACTACTCGCGCGCGCGCAAGGAAGGCATTCGCGTCGTGTTGCTCGATCGCGGGTATCGCCACGACATCGAGGCGAGCGCACCGTGGTTGCTCGCGGGAGCGAAGACGCTCAGCTACGCGGTCAATCGCGCGGTCGCGCGGGAGGCCGCCCGCCGTGAAGCTGATGACGTCGTGTTCGTGTCGAGCGACGGGATCCTGCTCGAAGGGCCGACGTCGACCCTCGTGTTCCGGCGCGGCAACCTCCTGCTCACGCCCGGCACCGGGCTGGGCATCCTCGACGGCACTACCCAGGCGAACGTCTTCCGCTACGCCAAGACGCAGGGGCTGCAGACCGGGTTCGAGCTGGCTGGCCCCGACACGCTTCGAGGCGCGGATGCCGCGTGGCTGGTGTCGAGCGTGCGGCTCGCCGCGCCCATCCGGGCCATCGATGGCGTCGACCTCGCGATCGATCACGAGTTCACGGCTGCCCTGAACGAGTACCTGAAGCGGCTCGCGGACTGAGCCGGGCTGTGCGCACCGAGAACCAGCCGGAGAGCGCGACGCTCGCCACGCTGAGGATAAGGGCAAGGGCGTTGAGGAGCGTCGCCGGCGCCATGGCGCAATGTCAGCCGTGACCTGCCATAACGATGGCGTGTCAATGGATAGACAGGACTTTCTACGCGCTACGTTGTGCGGTTAGTCTGAGCGTGTGGACGACGAGAAATTCGGTGTGCCCGCGGGCTGGTATCCAGACCCGCTGGGGCTACCCCAGCTGCGCTGGTGGGATGCCCAGGCCTGGACCGAGCACACCTCTGAGGCCCGCGCGCCCATCGTGCTGCAGCCCGCGGCCCGGGTCGCCTACGAAGACGAAGAGCTTCCGTCGCGTCGTGATATGCGTGAGCGCGAACGCCGCGAGAACGGCGAACCCGCGACCGGCGCGATCAGCCTTCCCCCGCGGGGTGCCGGCCTCAGCGGTCACGACCGCATCGAGGCCGAACTCGACACCGATGCCGAGCAGGGCGAGCTGAGTGCCCAGCCGCTGCTGGCCATGACGTTGCGTGAGCTCGAGCCGCCGCTCGAAGACACGCTCGACCAGGAGACCCCCGGTCCCCGCCGTGCGAGTTCCCATGCCAATGCTGCGCCCGCGGCATCCGCGCTCAGTGCGCTCGCGGAAGACGCTGCGCCGAAGCGTGCAGTCAAGACCATGCAGACCTACACGGGCGCGGCGTGGGTCATCGCGCTCATGCCAGTGTTCCAGCTCGCGATCATCGTTGTGCTCGTGCTCACCGGCCTCGGAAACAACCTCCCGCTCGTGCTCACCATCGTGTTCGCGCCGTACCTGCTCGTGCTCGGTTTCGCGGCGTACGACAAACTTCTGCTGCAGGTGTGGGGCCACGACAAGCCCGCGCGTGCCCGCTGGGCGCTGCTCGCGGAACCCGGCTATCTCGTTGCCCGTGCCATCAGCACGGTCAAGGAGACGGGCAAGGGTTTCGCGCCGCTCGCCGTTTTCGGTTCGTCGATCGTCGCCGTTCTCGCCGGCATCCTGATTCTCCCCGGAATCGTCATCGCCCTCTTCCCCGCGAGCTTCGCGAGCGAGGTGGACCAGTCAGTGAGCGCGGATGCCGCGGCTCTCGGTGCCGACCTGACCGTCGTGTGCCCGGCCCCGCCGCTGCTCATCGGTGACACGTTCAGCTGTGTCGCGACCAAGCCTTCCGGCGCGACGGACTCCATCGCGGTCAGTCTGCAGCGCCAGAACGGGTGGATCGGCTGGCAGGTCGAAGACTGGGGCCTCTGGGTTCTGACCGCGCCGTAGTTCAGAACTCCGGGATATCCACCCGGTCGGCGGTCGAGCTCGCGAACGCGAGCCGGATGGCTTCGCGCAGGTGCGCCGCCTCGGAGTCGATCACTGTCGAGAATCCCAGCCGCTTCGCCTCCGCAACGCGCTGCTTGGCGTTCGACGCCGGACGGATCTCACCCGCGAGGCTGATCTCGCCGATGACCGCCTGGGTCACCGGGAATGCCTTGTCACGGTAGGCGCTCGCGATCGCGAGCGCGATGGCGAGGTCGGCTCCCGGTTCGGTGATGCGGATGCCGCCGACCGTGGAGACGTACACGTCGTACCCGCTCAGGGGCAGCCCCGCGCGGCGCTCGAGCACGGCGAGCAGCATCGCGACGCGCGAGCTGTCTACCCCGTTGACCACGCGCCGAGGCTGGGGAGCCTGGGACTTCACGATGAGTGCCTGCACTTCGACGGGCAGGGCGCGGCGGCCCTCCACGGCGATGGTCACGCACGTGCCGCTCGTTGGGGTCCGCGCGCGGGAGAGGAACAGCCCGCTCGGGTCGGCGACTTCGGCTATTCCGTCACCGGTCATCTCGAAGCATCCGACCTCGTCGGTGGGCCCGAATCGGTTCTTGTGAGCGCGCACGAAACGCAGGGACGTCTGCCGGTCGCCCTCGAACTGCAGCACGACGTCGACGAGGTGCTCGAGCAGGCGCGGGCCGGCGATGGTGCCGTCTTTCGTCACGTGGCCGACGAGCAGCACGGGCAGGTTGCGATCCTTGCTGACCCGGATCAACGTCGACGCGACCTCGCGCACCTGCGACGGTCCGCCAGCGAGGCCGTCCGTGAGCCCGGATGACACGGTCTGCACCGAGTCGACGATGACCAGTTGGGGCGTGACCTGGTCGATCTGCCCGAGGATCGTGGCGAGATCGGTCTCGGCCGCGAGGTAGAGGGACGGCTGGAGCGCGCCCGTGCGTTCGGCGCGAAGGCGCACCTGGCTCACGGATTCTTCAGCGCTCACGTAGAGCACCCTCATCCCGTTCGCAGAGGCTCTACTCGCGACCTCGAGCAGCAGCGTCGACTTGCCGACCCCGGGCTCACCGCTCAGCAGGATCGCAGCCCCCGGCACGATGCCACCACCGAGCACGCGGTCGAACTCGGCGATGCCACTCGGCCAGTGTGCGACGGACTCGGCGCCGATGTCGGTGATCGCCCGCGCCGCGCGCGACTCGTTCGGCCGGATAGCAGTCACCCGACCCGTCGGCTCCGAAGCATCAACGACGGTGTTCCACTGTTGGCATTCGCCGCAGCGACCCACCCATTTGACACTGGTCCAGCCGCACTCGGTGCAGCGGAACTGGGTAGTCGGGCGGGCCATGCGGCAAGCTTAGGCTTGGGCAGCGACACTGAGGTCGGAGGGAGTCAGCGTGGTGGATTCGAGGTACGACCCCGCGTTCCAGCGGGGCTACGAGGAGCCGTCAGCCTCGCCCGCTGAGGTTCTCGAGGCGTCCCACCGCAACCCCTGGCTCGCCGTGCTCTGGATCCTCGCCGTCGTGTTCACCGTCGGCGGTGCCGCAGCCCTCTACTATTCCGAGCTCGCCCTCAGCGCTCCCAACCTCGACAACACAGTGGCGTTCTACGTCTTCCCCAGCCTGCTGCAGGCTGTCGCGCCGTGGCTGTTCGGGGTGGGGCTCGCCACACTCTCCGGTGTCGTGTTCGTGCACGCCGTGCAGTGGCGACGGTGACCTCCCGCCCGGTCTTCGCACTGCTCGGCCTCGGCGTGCTCACGCTCGGGGCCGGATGCCTCGCGCTCTGGCGTTCAACATCGGGCTACCTCGATCACCCGCTCGCCCCGTCGAGCACCTCCGGCAACCGCGTCTACGTGCTCGCCGACGGGTCGTTCGGCGCGTATCCGCCGTTCGTGGTGGGCCTCGAGCCGGCGGTGATCGGCGTGGGGCTCGTCATCGTCGTGCTGGCGTGCTTCGTCGGGGCGCTAGTCCAGCGCGGTCGCCCGCGCATCGACGGCTGACGCGAACGCTGACGCCCACACCCGGTAGCCGCGGTCGTTCGGGTGGAACAGGTCGCCCGCGAACTGCGTGCTCACGCCCCACAGCCCCTGCCGCCTGGTGCGGGCGTGCAGCGGGGCGACGGTCAGGTGGCGTTGCGCCGCGGCATCCCGGATGATGCGATTCGCGACCACCACCTTCTTCTCGCCCGGAAGAAAGTAGAAGCTCGGCAGGTCGGCGACTATCGCGTGCGGCGGCAGGGCGTCGAAGAGTTCATGGATGTCGCGCTCGAAGCGCTTCTCGTCGAAGTTCGCGATGTCGTTCGCGCCGATGCACACAGTCACGAGGTCGGGGTCGAGCTTGCCGAACGCGGGCAACTCGGAGTCGATCGCAATGCGCACTGTCGCCCCGGAAATGCCGAGGTTCACCACCCTCCACTGCGGTCCGAGCCGTTTCGCGAGCACACCGACATAGCTGTGTGCCGGACGACTCGCCCCGATGCCCTGCGCCGCCGAATCCCCGATCGCCACATAGAGCAGCCCGCCCTTGACGAGCTTGCGCTCACGCCAGAACTTCGAGTTCACCGGAATCGCGTCCGTCAGTCGCCCCCGCCACACACCCTGGCGTCGGTACAGGTACCCAGCCCATCCGGCGATCGCGGAGAGCACGACGATGCCGATGCCCACCGCGATGATGCTCTCCACCCCTTCGACACTACGTGCCGTTGCGGTGTACTAAACTCTTCCCCGGAACCGTGTCCGAGCGGCCGAAGGTGCAACTCTCGAAAAGTTGTGTGGGTGAGAGCCCACCGTGGGTTCAAATCCCACCGGTTCCGCCAAGCGAATGCCCCGTAGATCCCAGTGATTACGGGGCTTTTACTTTGTTTAAGGCTCGGTTGCCGGGTCGCTGGCCCACACTTTGCCCACATTTGAAGCGAGACGTGCGCTATTGAGGGCGTTCGCAACGTTGTCTAGGTCGTCGTCGAACAGATCGGCGTAGACGTCAAGAGTCATCGCCGCGGAAGCGTGGCCGAGCATTCTCTGAACTGCTTTGACGTTCGCGCCAGCGGATACTGCAAGGCTTGCAGCGGTATGCCGAAGGTCATGACGGGTGAGGCGCTCTGGAAAATCTGGGTCGAGTGCGCGAGATGCAGCAATCGCTCTCACCCACCGTCCATTTCGTGGATCGGGCGGCCGCAGGAAGTTGATGCCGTCGCCGAAGAGCAAGTCTCCTCGGGACTTGTTCTGCGACTCTTCAGCGAGCCGATCCGTGAGGAAGCTCGGGTACGGCACGCTTCGAGACTCATGTGACTTCGGTGTGCCGACGATAATCGCTCCGCCGACCATGACAGCGTTGCTCTTCACGTTGATTCTGCGGCGAGCTGTGTCGAGATCTCCGACTTGGAGCGCTGTGACCTCGCCCCAGCGAAGTCCAGTGCAAGCAAGGAAGTCAACGAGTGTGCCGCGAGGCCGGGACTGCTGTCGGTTTAGTTGACACCTGACTTGCCTCACAGTTTGGTTACCCGAAATAGTGTGAAGATTCGGGTAACCAAACTGTGAGGCAGGCCAGCCCATACGAGGCGTATATCTACCTTGCGCTGTTTTATAGCATTGGCCGTAATGAGGCTGTTTACGAATTGGCTCGCAAAATGTGGGACGCCATCACCTGGCAATGGACCCAATACGGTCAGATTGATCGGGAGTTCGACCGCTACTGCGACTGGATGCATCATCGCGAGGCCAACCTCTTTCATTACTTCTTTGGTTTGACCAAGCCCGACTCGCTCGTCGAGAGGCGGCGGGCGGACCGGTTCCCGCGCATGTACACCGGGGAGAATCCTCGAGCCGAATTTTGACCGTAAGCTCGGGATAATCCGGGCTATACAATCGGGAAGCGTTGGCCCGCGGGTGATCGTAAACGCCGAGGACCTCGGCGCCTACCATAGCGCGCTCGAGGGCTATCACCCGCCGTTCGAAGACCTCGGCTCGGTGCCGTTCCCTGCCGCGTCGACTCCGTGGTTTGACGATTAAGTCTTCGAGGAAATCATCCTCAACATGAACCAACGAACCACTCGGGGTGATCTTCCGCTCAACCTGAACGCTACCGGGCAGATAACCCACGCCTTTCTGTACGCCGGCGACGAGACCCTTCGCGCTTGGGTGACCGATTACATCGCCCGCTGGAAGGAGCGCGCCGACGCCAACGGCGGAATCATCCCCGACAACGTCGGACTGTCGGGCGAGGTCGGTGAGTATCTCGACGGCAAGTGGTGGGGAGGCCACTATGGCTGGCGCTGGCCGCACGGCTTCATGACGATCATCGAACCTGCCGTGAATGCCAACCTCAACGCGTTGCTGTTGACCGGCGATCCCTCCCACCTCGCGCTTGCTCGCCAGCAACTCGACGTCAACTACGCGCTCGGGCATGACGAAGACGGTACGTGGATGGTTCCGCAGAAGCACTTCGACAGCGGCTGGACAAGACATCACCCGTCGAAACCGTTCTATTCCATCCATCTCTAGGCGCGGAGCCTGGCCGATGAAGATCGCGAGCGCGTTGAGCGTGCCCGCAATGGCGTGGATTGGGCGGAGGTACGCTGCCCGATCGTGCCGGGCTCGGCGAAGCACTTCAACGTGAACACCGCGGCCTGGTACGAGTACATCACCGGAGCCAACCCGGCGTTTCCCGTGCGCGCGCTCGAGGCGAACGTAGAGCTCATCGAGCAGCAACTGTGTCGAATGCGTTCGACCGACGGTGACCCGCACAGGTTCGATAGCATCCACCACATCGAGGAATACACCGAGGCTCCCGATCTGCAGATTGATGGGTACGCGATCCACATCTGGCAGGAGTTCAACCCGGTCTATTTTGAGTCCCTTGTCCAGCTGATGTGGGGCGCTCCAATGCACATCTCCCATGGGGGACTCCAGCACGCCACTGTGCGCTATTACGACGCCGAGTCGCGCAGACCGGAGCTCCCGGATGCCACGGCCGCCCTCGTCCACGCCATCGGCAGGGATTTCGTGGAACTTGAACTCGTCAATCTGGACCTCGCGGCAGGCCGGACGGTGGTCGTGCAGGCGGGGTCCTTCGACGAGCATCAATTCGTCGAGGCATCCGTCAACGGCTGCGATCTGGTGGCTGTCGATGGCCGGTGGCGCGAGGATTGGGACCCGATCATTCGTCCCCGGGCGGCAAGGACGCCCTAGAACTTCGCGTTGAGGGCCTCGACGGCGGGGATGAACCGCTGCCGCGACGACTCGATGTGGCTGAACATGAGTTCGCCGGCCGCGACACCGTTGCCACCGGCGATGGCCGCCGCGATCTCGACGTGCTCGCTTAAGGCGAGCGGTCCCTTTCCACCGCGGTAGTACTCCTCGAACATGTTCTGCACGAACTCGCCCTCGCTTGGAGAATTCGCCTCGATGTTCAGGGTGGCCTTGTAGAGCCGGAATAAATGCATGTGGCAGTGGGTGCGGGTGAATGCTTCCTCCACATAGCGGCTTCCGGACGCGCGGGCGACGAGCGCGTGAAATCGTGTGTCGTGTTCGATGAACTCCGGGTAGGTGGAGGCCGCCTTGCTGACGGGAATGCTCTCGGCACGGTTTAGTTCGGCAGCAAGGGCCTCGTTCTGGCGGCGCGTGCTGCGACGCGACGCTTCAGTCGCCGCCCACGGCTCGATCAAGGCGCGGAACTGAAACAAGTCGTCGAACTGCTGAACCGAGAGCAAGTCGGTGGCTTCGTACCCGCGAAGAGGGATTTTTATGACGAGGCCGTCAGCCTCCAGGCGGGCAAGCGCTTCGCGCACCGGAGTCTGCGAAATGGAGAGGTTGCGGGCGAGCACATCGATTCCCACATGCTCTCCAGGGGAAATCTGGTGGTCGAGGATCATGGCACGGACCGCGTCGTAGGTGCCATCTGCCAGAACGAGTCGCTGCGGGCCGGCGAGCGGCCGGCCAGAATTCCCAATCATCATCCCTGCTTCCAACTCCAGTGCGAGCCCATGATGCGGCGGTACTCGCGCTAATCGTATATCGAAGTTAACGGGGCACTCTCTGTGCCGTGGTTCAGCGTGCAGCGACCCGGAGGCCGTCCATCCCTCCGTCGACCGCGAGCACACTACCTGTGGTGGAACGCTGGCTCGGATCGGCGAGGAAACAAATTGCGCTGGCCACTTCATCCGCAGTGACGAGCCGACCGTTTGGCTGGCGCTGCTCGAGTGCGACACGCTCTGCCGAGGGGTCTGCGGCTTGGTCGAGTAAGCGTGCCACCCATGGGGTATCGGCGGTGCCCGGGTTAACGCAGTTGACGCGGATGTTCTCAGCAATTAGGTCGGCGGCCATCGCTCGCGTGAGAGATTGAACCGCACCCTTGCTCGCGGAATAGATGGCGCGTCTGCTCAGCCCGACCGTTGCTGCGATGGAGCAGGTGTTGACGATCGCGGCCGATTCGCTGAGGCGCAGTAGGGGCAGTGCGGCGCGCGTCACCCGAGCGATTCCCGTCACGTTGACGTTGAAGACGAGCGCCCAGTCCTCGTCGCTCGCCTCCTCGACGGTGCCGACGGCTCCGATACCGGCGTTATTGACGAGGATGTCGAGCACCGGAGTGTTCGAGGCGATCTGTTGAAAGGCGGCGGTGACGGAATCCGTCGATCCCACGTCGCAGCGGATCCATTCGGCAACGCTCTCCATAGCGCCGACGTGGAGATCAAGCCCGATCACTCGCACCCCGTTTGCGTTAAATCGAGCAGCCGTTGCGAGACCGATGCCGGAACCGGCACCCGTGACGACGGCGGTGAGGCCCGGAAGTTCTTTAGCCATTGTGCGGTGTGCTCTCTCCATCGAGAATTTTCCCCTCCCGCGATGTGCTCGTGATGATGTCTGATGCTCGCAGGAAGGCCTTAAAAATAAACTATATAGGATTCTAGAAAATCATGTAGCATGACTTTTACTGGAGCGAAGGTGCTTTCTTTCGTTCCTTCACGGCATGAAAGGGAGCACCAATGAAACGACTTGTCATCGGCATCGTCGCGGTAGCAGCGATGACGCTGAGTCTCGCGGCCTGTTCGGGAACGACGAATACGGCGTCGGGAGGCAAACCAACGGTCACGCTGTGGGTGGACACCCCACGCGTACCCCAGGCGAAGGCGTACCAGAAGTTGATGGCCGGTAAGCAGAACATCAAGATCGAGGTCATCAGCCAGGCGGATGCGCAGACCAAGATCGCCCTGCACAACCGCACCAAGAGCGGCTGGCCCGACGTGATCTTCGGCTCTGCCCCCGACACGGCGCAGTTCCTCGACCCGAGCAATGGATTCGCCGCCGACCTCACCAAACTGGTGTCGAAGAAGATCTTCGACGGCTTCGGTACGGCAAACAGCGACTGCAAGTTCGACGGCAAGTACTACTGCCTGAAAAACGACCTAGCCAACACCGTGCTCTGGTATAACACCAAGATCTTCAAAGAACTTAATCTGACCGTTCCGAAGACCATGGACGAGTTCGCTGCAACAGCGCTGAAGCTCAGGGGCACGGGGTACTCGGCCGGCGCGATCGGCGACCAGAACTACTACGCGTCGTTCCTGCAGCCGAGTGGATGCCCGCTGGCGGCGGTGCCGAAGAAGAATACCGTGCGCATCGCCCCGAGCGATCCTAAGTGCACTCGGGTCGCCGAGCTGGTGCAGCCGCTGCTCGACGCGGGAGTGGTGGACAAGCGCTCGAACTTCGATGCCGGCTTCATCAAAGATGTCGCGCAAAAGGACAAGGTGGCGATGACCTTCGGTCCGTCGTGGTTTGGTGATTTCGTCATCAAGCCCGCCGCCTCGTGGGCTGTGCCCGCGGGAGAGATTGCCGCGGGGAATATGCCTGCTTGGGGAAGCAAACCCGATAATATGTCTGGTGCCTGGGGCGGCGGCGTCTTTACTGTTTCTGCGCACGCGAAGTTTCCCCAGGCTGCCGCGGACGCGGCAGTCTGGATGACAACCTCCGACGCAATGGCGACTGCCGAGACCACTCCGACGTTCCCGGCCTACGGTCCGGCGAACAAACTATGGGAGAAGCGCATCTCAGCCGACCCGTACTACGCCAGCAACCCCTACCCCGCGATGGCGGCGGGCGCGAACAACATCTCGCAGGTGGATCGCCCAGTGCGATTCGCGTTCAATGCGCAGATCGGCTCCGCGCTGCAAGTTGACATCAACAGCGGCAAGTCGCTGGAAGCCGCGCTGAACTCTTTTGCGGATTCCCTTCAAAAGCTCGCCCCGTCATCCGGTTACACGGTCATCTCTAAATAGCATGACCGCGCGGCGCCGGAGAGTCCACCAGCTCCCCGGCGCCGCACGGTTTGGCCACAACGAAAGGCTCGCGGTGTCTCGTTCACGATCAAGCAGGAAGAGTCTCATCGCCGGAAGCATCATGATCGCGCCGTACCTTGCGCTGCTTATTGCCTTCGGCGTCGTCCCGATCATCGTCGCCGCCGTCACCTCGATGGAACCCTCAGCCCTCAACCCGGGGGGTGGTCCGCTCAACTATCTGCAAGCGCTGGAGGACTTCCGCTTCCTTCCGGCACTTGGCAACGTCGGAGTGTTCCTGTTGCTCTACGTTCCCACAATGTTGATTGTCGTGGCGGGGATGTCGCTACTTCTCGACACAGTGCGGGGACGCTGGAACGTCTCCCTCCGGCTGGCCTATATCGTGCCGGCGTCACTAACCGGCGCAAGCGCGGTGCTCGTCTGGTATTTCTTGCTCGAGCCGACCCTGAGCCCCTACCAAGACATTCTGCGTGCGCTCGGCATCACCCAAGGCGGACAGATCTGGAGGTCGGAAAACCTTGCCTGGATCTTTGCGCTCATGGCGTTCTTCACCGGGGCCGGCAACTGGATCGTCGTTCAGTACGGCTCGCTGCAGTCTATCTCCGAGGACATCCTCGAGGCGGCTCGCATCGACGGGGCGAATGCTTGGCAGATCGGATGGCACATCAAACTCCCCCTCATCCAGAAGTACATCGTCTACATGGGGATCCTCGTCTTTGCCGCGGGGCTCCAGGTTTTCGTCGAACCCCAGCTCATCTCGTCGTCCGTCTATCCGGGACTCGCCGCAAACTGGTCGCTCAACCAGTTGAGCTACAGCTTCGCGTTCCAATCCAATAACCTCGGCGGGGCGGCTGCACTGTCGCTCATGCTCTTGATCGTGTGCATCGTCGGCGCTGTCTTCGTGATCTTTCGCACGGACTTCTTCGAGGGCTCAGGAGTGAAGGAAAAATGACCTCAATTCTCGAAGCCGAGCCGATCATCAATCGCTCCGCCAGCAAGGTCCACCTGCCCGAGAAGCTGACCGCAGCCGGCCGGGTGGGTCGAACCGGTGTGTGGGTCGTGCTGCTGGTCTACGGGCTGCTCAGCGTGGTCCCCATGGTCTGGCTACTGATCGCGCCCTCCAAGACTGCGGCTCAGCTCAACAACGACGCCCCATTCTCGTTCGGGTCGTTCGCCAATTACGGATCCGCCTGGGAACACCTTCTCACCTTCCAGGATGGGGTGCTCGTGCGATGGCTCCTTAATTCCGTGGTCTACACGGTGGCGATCGTCCTGCTGTCCTGCGTGAGCGCGATCCTCGCCGGGTACGCGCTCGCCGTAACGGCCATCCCGTTCAAGCGCACACTGCTCATCGTGACCCTTGTGGCCATGATCATCCCGCCCGTGGCGCTGGTGATCCCCCTATTCATCGAGATCTCAAACGCGCAATTGTTCGACACGCCAGCAGCGGTGATCCTAACGAGCTCCTTCTATCCGTTCGGGGTCTTCCTGGCGTACATCTATTTCAGCACCTCGATTCCGAAGGAACTCTACGAGGCCGCGAAGGTGGACGGCGCCGGAGAGTTTGCGACCTTCTGGCGCATTGCCCTACCGCTGTCGAAGGGGCTGTTCGGCATGCTCGCGTTCTTCAGTTTCAGCGCGTCGTGGGTCAACTTCTTCCTGCCGTATGTGCTGCTCGGCTCGGCGGAGAACTTCACCCTGCCAGTGGGCCTCGGGGTACTGTTCAGCTCGACGCCTGCGCTCAACCCCGGCAATGGCGCCCAGCAGAGCGTGATCGGACGGCCCGAGATTGCACTCGCGGGATTGATCCTCGCCATTCCCATTCTCATCGTGTTTTTGCTGTCATCACGTCTGCTCGTTCGTGGTGTGCTCTCCGGATCCGTGAAAAGCTGAGGGATGTACACCGACTTGGCTGAAGCCGAACTTCGCACCTACCGCGGCAGCGCGCTCGATCCTGCCGACTTCGATGACTTCTGGAAATCGACGCTCGAGGAGGCCCGCGAGTTCGACCTCGGAGTCACTCTGTCTCCCGTCGAGACGGGACTGCGCACAATCGATGTCTACGACGTCGCCTTCGTCGGATTCGGCGGCACGCCGGTGCGGGCCTGGCTGCGCATTCCCGCCGGAGCGACGGGCCCACTGCCGGCCGTAGTGCAGTTCGTCGGATACGGCGGCGGCCGGGGCAACGCGGTCGAGAACCTTATCTGGTCGTCCGCGGGCTTCGCCCACTTTCAGATGGATACCAGAGGCCAGGGATCCTCGTGGTCGACAGGCGACACCGCCGATCCGGTCGGCTCGGGCCCGCAGGGCGCTGGGTTCATGACCCGGGGAATCGAGAGCCGGGAGACCTACTATTACCGCCGCGTGTTCGTCGATGCGGTGCGCGCGATCGAGGCAGCGCGATCCCTGGATCTCATCGATGAGAGCCGCGTCGCAGTGTTCGGCGGAAGCCAGGGTGGCGGGATCGCTTTGGCGGCGGCGGGACTCGTCCCCGACGTCGCCGCGCTGGTCGCGAACGTGCCGTTTCTCTGCGATTTCCCACGGGCAACCGTGATCACCGACAACGATCCATATAAGGAGATCGGGCGCTACCTGGCGACCCACCGCCACGCCACCGACCGGGTGCAGCAGACGCTCTCCTACTTCGATGGGGTGAATTTCGCTCGTCGAGCACTGGCTCCGGCCCACTTGTCGACGGCCCTGATGGATCCGATCTGCCCGCCGTCGACGGTGTTTGCGGCCTACAACAACTACGGCGGACCCAAAGACATCACGGTCTGGCGATACAACGGCCATGACGGAGGGGGTGTCGAGGATGACCTCGCCGCCCTGCGTCACTTCGCGGCCGTCCTTTTGCCGCTATCCACCTAAATACCATGGCGCCCGGCGCCAGAGGAGAAGTATGAGCACCATCACCGGCGCACGCACACTCGACATCCGCTTTCCGACCTCGATCTTCCTCGACGGTTCAGATGCAATGAATCCCGACCCCGATTATTCGGCCGCCTATCTCGAGCTGCAGACGGACGGTGACGACGGCCTGAACGGCCACGGTTTTGTCTTCACCATCGGGCGGGGCAACGACATCGAGACGAATGCGATCGCGGTCCTCGCGTCGCGCTTCGTTGGCCGAAACGTCGAAGAGCTGCTCGACGACATGGGGGCGACCTGGCGGGAGATGCTGCACGACCCGCAGCTCCGCTGGCTTGGCCCGGAGAAGGGCGTCATCCACATGGCGATCGGCGCGGTCATCAACGCTCTCTGGGATCTCCGGGCGAAGCGGGTGGGCGAGCCTCTGTGGCGGCACCTCGCCTCGCTATCGCCGGAGGAGATTGTCGATCTCATCGACCTCCGATACCTGAGTGACGCCCTCACCCGCGAGGAAGCGCTCGACATTCTCCGAGCCGGAAAGGTCGGCGCGGATGAGAGGATCGGCGAACTCCTGGGGAGTGGCTACCCGGCCTACACGACCGGTCCGGGATGGCTCGGCTACAGCGACGAGAAGCTCGTGCGGCTCGCACGCGAGGCCGTCGCCGACGGGTTCACCCAGATCAAGCTCAAGGTGGGCGCAGATATCGACGACGACAAACGACGACTCGCGCTCGCCCGACGCACCGTCGGCCCCGGATTCAGGATCGCCGTGGACGCGAACCAACGCTGGGACGTCGACGAGGCGGTCGAGTGGATGAGCCAGCTCGCCGAGTTCGACCTGGCCTGGATCGAGGAACCCACCAGCCCGGACGACGTGCTCGGCCATGCCGAGATCGCCCGCCGGCTCGCCCCGATGCCCGTCGCGACCGGGGAGCACGTGCAGAATCGTGTGATCTTCAAGCAGATGCTCCAGGCCAAGTCCCTCCAGGTACTCCAGCTGGACGCTTGCCGGGTCGGTGGCGTCAACGAGAACATCTCGATCCTCCTTCTCGCGGCGAAGTTCGGCATCCCGGTAATTCCGCACGCGGGCGGCGTCGGACTCTGTGAGACGGTGCAGCACCTGTCGATGTTCGACTTCGTCGCCGTCTCGCGCACGACGGAGGGGCGAATGATCGAGTTCGCCGATCACCTCCACGAGCACTTCGTGACTCCGGCGGCGGTCGTCGGCGGGCACTACCAGACGCCGACAGCTCCCGGGTCGGGGGCCGAGATCCTGGACTCGTCGATCGAGGAGTGGATCTACCCGGGGGGAACGGGCTGGGCGAGGCTCGAGGCCGGCGGGGACGCCGGCTGATGCTGAAGTTCTTGCGGATCGGTGAGGCCGGGGCCGAACGCCCCGCGGCGCTCGACGATGACGGTGTGCTCTGGGACCTCTCGCCTCTCACCCCGGACATTGACGGCGAATTCCTCGCCTCCGGCGGACTGGATGCCGCGGCGGAAGCAGTGTCGGCCGGTGGCCTCCCCATCATCGACGACCCTGCCGACGGCACGGGAGTGCGGATCGGCGCTCCGGTCGCCCGGCCGCAGGCGGTGATCTGCATCGGGATGAACTATGCGGCGCACGCCGCGGAGTCAGGGTCGCAGCCGCCCACCCGCACGGTTATCTTCTTCAAACATCCGAATACCGTGGTCGGGCCATTCGACGAGGTGCTCATTCCGCCGGGGTCGACGAAGACCGACTGGGAGGTGGAACTCGCGGTGGTGATCGGCGTCCGGGCGCGCTATCTCTCGTCGCCGACCGAGGCGATGGCCCACGTGGCCGGCTTCGCCGTGTCCAACGACGTTTCCGAGCGTGAATACCAGATTGAGATTTCCGGTGGTCAATGGAGCAAAGGGAAAAGCAGCGAGACCTTCAACCCACTCGGTCCTTGGATGGTGCGACCGTCCGAAATCGGGGACGGATCCGGCTTGCGCCTGCGCTCATTCGTGAACGGCAAACCGCGCCAAGACTCATCCACCTCGGACCTGATCTTCAACGTTGCCCAGGTGGTCTACGAGCTCAGCCAGTACATGGTGCTCGAGCCGGGGGATCTCATCAACACCGGAACTCCCCAGGGGGTCGCGCTGAGCGGTCGATTTCCCTACCTTCGACCGGGTGATGTCGTTGAGTGTGAGGTCGACGGACTCGGACGCCAGCGCCAGGTACTCGCCCAGGGGCGACCGTGAGGGGTCGCGCGCTGGGCCGCAGTGGAATCGAGGTAGGTCCATACGCATTCGGTGTCGCTCCCCTCGCAAACCTGGGTCGCGAAGTCACGGAGGAGGAAGCGGCCGCCGCGCTCGAGGCGGCCTGGTCGGCCGGAGTTCGCTACTTCGACACGGCACCCCACTACGGTCTCGGGCTGGGGGAGCGCCGGCTGGGCGCGTTCCTTGCCACCAAGCCGCGGAACGAGTTCGTCCTTTCCACCAAGGTCGGACGCGTCCTCGTGGACAATCCGCTCGGTGTGCAACCGGACGACGAGGGATTCGACGTGCGGTCGCCATTGGTGCGCAGACTCGACTACAGCGCGGACGGAGTCCGGCGATCCCTCGACGACAGTCTCGAACGAATGAGACTCGATCGCATCGACGTGGTGTTCGTGCACGACCCTGACGAGTTTTACCGTGAGTCGATGGAGGGGGCGTTCCCCGCCCTCGACGAATTGCGCCGCGGTGGCGTGATCGCGTCCTACGGCGCGGGTATGAACCAGAGCGCGATGCTTACTGATTTCGTGCTCAACACGGATTTGGACGTGGTGATGTGCGCCGGAAGGTACACCCTGCTCGAACAGGGTGCCCTCGACGACCTGTTGCCTGCGGCCACCGCCAGGGGAGTCTCGGTGATCGCCGCGGCGGTTTTCAATTCCGGCCTTCTGGCCCGGGACCGCCCCGCGCCCGGCGCCACCTACGACTACGCTCCAGCATCGGCAAAGATACTCTCGCGGGTGGAGGCCATCGCCGACGTCTGCGAGGCCAATGGCGTCTCGCTGCCGGCGGCCGCGCTTCAGTTCGCTCTCGGTCATCCCGCAGTCGCGACGGTCTGTACCGGGGCGCGCTCGGCGGCGCAGGTGCGCCGCAACGCGGGTCTCTTCGACCTGCCCATCCCTGATTCGCTCTGGGCGGACCTCGCTTCGGCCGGCCTGCTCCGTGCGGACGCACCACTCCCAACGAAAGAGGATTCACCATGATCATCACTGCAGTCGACGTCGTGCGGGTTGCTGTCCCCGCCTACGAGCCATCGTTCGTCTGGCGGGCCGGTCTCCCCGGCTCCGAGCCGGAGGCGGATGGCGCGTGGCTGGTAATCCGCACCGACGCGGGTGTCTCGGGCCTGGCCTTTGCCCTCCGCGGCGCGATGCTGCAGGATGTCGTCGACCGCCGCATCCGCTCAGAATTGGTTGGCAGGGATCCGATCGCCCGCGAGCTGCTCTGGGATCGAATCTGGGAACTCGACCGGATCGACCGCTTCCCTGTCTTTGTGCAGGGAATCGTGGATGTGGCCCTCTGGGACCTCGCCGGAAAGGCGGTTGGCCTGCCCGTGTACCAACTGCTCGGCTCATACCGGGAGTCGTTGCCCGCCTATGCCTCCACGGTCACCTTCGGCTCGATCGAGGAGTACCTCGACGTGGCCGACCAGTGCCTCGAGCTCGGCTATCCCGCGATCAAGCTGCACGCCTGGGGGGATGCCCGCAAGGATGCCCGACTTTCTGAAGCGCTGCGCGAGCATGTCGGCCCGGACGTTCCCCTCATGTACGACGGATCGGCGGGGTTCGACCTGCTCGACGCTACGTATCTCGGTAAGGCGTTGAGCGATGCCGACTACCTCTGGTATGAGGAGCCGATGCGCGAGTTCAGTGTGACGGCCTACAAGTGGTTGGCTGAACGAGTCGATGTTCCGCTCATCGTGGCGGAAGTGGCGGAGGGCGCGCACATGAAAACGGCGGATTTCATCGCGGCGGGATGCGCGGCGGCGGTGCGCACGAGCACTGGGCTGCGGGGCGGCTTTACCGGCGCCATGCGCACCGCGCACTTGGCGGATGCCTTCCTTCTGCGTGCTGAGGTGCACGGTTCGGGGGTGGCTAGCCGACACCTCTGCATGGCGATCAGTAACACCACCTACTACGAGTCGCTCATCGATTCGAATCCGGTGCGCCGGCCGGCTGAGGTGGATGCCTCGGGAAACATCCACGCGCCGACCCTTCCCGGTGTCGGTTTCGAGGAAGCCTGGGTCGATGGTCCACCAGCCTCCCTTGCCGCTGCACTGTGCGACTAATTGAACTGCGCACCACGCCACAGGAGAAACGATGAAGATAACCGAGATCGATGTCCGAGACGGATATGCGTGCGCACCGCGGGCGGAGACCTCATCCGCCCGCTGACCGGAACTGCGTCCAGCGTTCAAGCGCTCGGAGTAGCGGTTATCGCGCCGGGTTCGCGAAGCCGCCGGCTCGCAGGCATCTTGCTCGCGGGCAAGAGCCGTCTGGACGCTGAGCGAGTCTCCGCGCGAGTCAATGGACTGGCGCCCAGAGGCAATCATCGCCGCCTGTTCGATCGCGGTGACTCCTCCGGCGGTGACCGCTGTCCGGCTCGCCGGGGACGGCGCCCTGATCGGGAACACCGGAACCGTCCACTCATAGGAGAAATGACATGAAACGCATCGCATCGGTAATTGGACTGCCGCCCGAGAGCGTGGACCGCTATGAAAGTCTGCACGCCGCCGTGTGGCCGACCGTGCTCGCTCGTATCTCGGCCAGCAACATTGTGAACTATTCAATCTACCGATATGGCGAACTGTTGTTCTCGTACATGGAATATGTGGGTGATGACTTCGACGCCGACATGGCCGGGATGGCCGCTGACCCGTCCACGCAAGAGTGGTGGGCGGTCTGCATGCCGCTGCAGCGCCCGGTGGATGATCGGGCCGAGGGCGAGTGGTGGAAAGAGCTCCCCGAAGTTTTTCACCTCGCATGATGGCCGGCTTCAAGGCGCAGCCGGTAGACGACCGACTCAGCACGGCGATGTTGCGAGACTCCCTGAATGGTTTTGGCGGTACTGCTCGCGGGGGAGTCCTTGCGCGCGGTGAGGGATCGGCACGGGACCCACTGAACCGCGCGAAGGCCCTTGACGTGATAGAACGGCTCACCACGAGGTGGGCATCATGACAAAGGAGTCAACGCCCGGAGTGCTGTGGGGCACGACCTGGGATCACTCGCGCGGGATCGATGGTCTGGACGATCTGGCGAGGTGGTGGAGTTCACGATCCGACTCGCGGATGCCGTGCCCGCCTGGTGTGTGGACGCCAACCCTGCGGGTTCTTCCGCAACACACTTCGCACGCTCGACCGGATCGAGCTCCTGCCAGCCACCCACCTCCCCAAGGAGATCGAGTGACCTATTTCGAGGAGTACGACCCGGGGTCCACCCGGCAGAGCTACGAACGCACGGTGACGAAGGCCGACATTATGCTGCACGCGGAACAGGCACCTCGCGCAGCGAGATCGTGGCGCTCCGCGACCACGCCAAACGGCCGGAGTCTCTTGGCCTCGCCGAGGAGAATGTCGAAGTTCTCAATCAGAGCGGTGAGGTCGTCATCGCGTTCGTCCACGTTTACCTAGTGAACCGTCGACCAGGGAGTCTCTCATGACCGATTTCTATCAGCCAGCCCAGATGATCGACACACACCAGCACTTGTGGAAACCCTCTGAACGACGATACGAATGGCTCGACGCCGTCGGGACGCCGCTCAACGCGGACTTCGGCCCGGGCGACGTCGAGGCGGATGTCACGGCCGCCGGCATCACCGGGACCGTGCTCGTGCAGGCCGCCGACACCTACGAAGACACGTTTTACATGCTCTCGGTCGCGTCCCGGGTGCCCGTCGTGCGGGGGGTGGTCGGGTGGGTGCCGCTGGACCGAGCCGCCGAGGCCGAAGCGGCGCTCGACGCCTACGCGACAACGGTGGTGCGCGGCATCCGGGTGCTCAACCACAACTACCCAGACCCGCGGTGGCTGCTTCGGGATGATGTGGCGGCCGGGGTCGGGCTGCTCGCTCCCCGCGGCCTGTCGCTCGACGTGGTCAGCGTCGTGCCAGAGCATCTCGCCATGATCGTGGAACTCGCGGCGAGGCATCCGGATCTCACGATAATGCTCGATCACCTCGCTAAGCCAGACATCGCCGGGCGCGGCTGGGAGCCGTGGGCCTCACTCATCGCCGAGGTCGCCGCACAGCCGAACGTGAGTGTCAAGATATCCGGCCTCAACACCGCGTCCGGCCCCGAGTGGACCTGGCGGGACTGGCTGCCGTACGTCGATCACGCCGTCGAGCAATTCGGCTCCGGCCGAGTGATGCTCGGAAGCGACTGGCCGGTCTCTACACTCGCCGGGGACTTCGGCGGCGTGTGGCTGGCCCAGCGTCAGGTAATCGCGCACCTCACCCCCAATCAGCAGGACGACATTCTCTACCGCAGCGCGCTTCGCGCTTATTCGTTGGACGTCTCAGCAACGGACCTCCCGTGACCACACCGTTGCCCGTCGACGGCATGCTCATGCTCAACTTCAGCCAATTTCTTGCCGGGCCAACTCATATCTGGACGGGCAACGGATCGATGAGGTGAGCGACGACGATCCGCAACAAACGCGGCAGTCGGGTGATGGTGGTCGCGCGAGCCGTTCAGATGCCCCAACAATGAGGGACAAAATGAAAGCACAGATCACCATCGACCCGGCATTCACAGTCGGCGCCATCAATCGGCGACTTTTCGGCTCCTTCGTCGAGCACCTCGGACGCTGCGTCTATGACGGAATTTACGAGCCAGGGCATCCGCTCTCCGACAGTGAAGGCTTCCGCTCGGATGTCATCGACCTCGTCAAAGAACTTGGGGTCTCCACCATTCGCTACCCCGGTGGCAATTTCGTCTCCGGATTCCGCTGGGAAGACAGCATCGGGCCGCGCAGCGAACGACCGCGTCGACTCGATCTTGCCTGGCACTCGACCGAGACCAACGAGGTTGGCCTGCACGAGTTCTCGTCGTGGCTCGACAAAGTTGGCAGCGATCTCATGCTCGCAGTGAATCTGGGAACCCGGGGCACTCTCGAGGCTCTCGACCTGCTCGAGTACTCGAATATCGCCTCCGGTACCGCTCTTTCAGAGCAGCGCATTAGCAACGGCGCGACGGATGCCTTCGGCGTGAAGATGTGGTGTCTCGGCAACGAGATGGATGGCCCGTGGCAGCTGGGCCATCGATCTGCGGATGATTACGGCAAGCTTGCTTCCCGCACCGCGAAGGCGATGCGCCAGCTCGATCCGAGCGTTGAACTGGTTGTCTGCGGATCTTCGGGCGCGCACATGCCGACCTTCGGCGAATGGGAGCGGGTCGTTCTCACTCATACCTATGACGACGTCGACTACATCTCCTGTCATGCGTACTACGAGGAGAAAGACGGCGATCTGGGTAGTTTCCTCGCGTCCGCCGTAGACATGGATCACTTCATCGAATCGGTCGTCGCCACTGCTGACCACGTGAAAGCGGTGAACGGCAGTTCGAAAACCATCAACCTATCGTTCGACGAATGGAACGTCTGGTATCTCGACCGCTATGACACCGTCGACAAGATCGAGGGTCTCGAGAATTGGCCGGTGGCTCCACGGCTGCTGGAGGATGCGTATTCGGTTGCTGACGCGGTCGTGTTCGGCAATCTCCTCATCTCGCTGCTCCGCCATGCGGATCGGGTGACCTCGGCCTCCCTCGCGCAGTTGGTGAACGTGATCGCGCCGATCATGACCGAGCCGGGCGGGCTGAGTTGGCGACAAACTACCTTCTTCCCCTTCGCGCTGACTTCGCAGCTTGCTCGCGGTGTGGCGCTCGAGCTCAAGCTTGATACCAAGCACTACTCGAGCGCGGTCTACGGTGACGTCGCCGTGATCGACGGGGTTGCCACGCACGACGCGGCAGCGGGTAATTCCGCGGTCTTCCTGGTGAACCGGAGCCAGACCGATGAGGTGATCGTGACCATCGATGTCTCTGCCCTCGACCGGGCCGGCGTCATCAGTGCCCAGACCCTCAGCGACACGGATGTGTACGCCAAGAACACCCTCGAGCGTCCCGACCGTGTGGGCCTCTCATCGAACAATTCGGTTGTGGCGGGGGAGGGGACCCTCACCATCACGCTGCCGCCCGTGTCGTGGACCGCGATCTCGCTCGGCTGACCGCGATCGACGCAACCTGCTGAAGGGGACTGCTGAAGGTTTAGTTGTCACTTTGACCTGCCCCACGGTTTGATTACCCGAAACAGTGTGAAGATTCGGCCCTTCTTTTGAGAGGCTTCCTCCATGCCACGACCATTCCCCGCCGAGTTTCGCCTGCGAGCAGTCGCTCTCGTGCGAGCCGGCAAACTCATCACGACTGCGGCTGTTCAGCTCGGTGTGAGCGCGGCAGCTCTGCATGGCTGGGTGCGTCAAGATCAGATCGATCGAGGCGAACGACATGGGATAACCACGCCGGAAACTGCAGAGTTATCCAAGGCGAAGAAACGAATTCGGCAACTCGAAACAGAAGTCGAAATACTGAAGATCGCCGCCAAGCTCCTCGGGGAAGATCGTCCCGGCCCAAAAGGGTCCACCCGGTAGTCGACCGTATTATCGAGTCGGGCTACCGGGCCAAGCTGTGCTGCCGACTCCTCGGTGTCAGCAGCCCCGGCTATTACAGATACAAAAACCGACCGATATCGCCCACGCAGATGCGGCGCATTTGGCTCACTGGTTTGATCAACGAAGTCCATATCGCGTCCCGGCAAACCTACGGCTCTCGCCGGGTGCATGCGGAGCTGACGATCGGGATGAAACTTCAGGTGAGCGAACGCCTGGTGGCCGTTCTAATGAGCAAAGCCGGCATCCGCGGCCTGCCAGGGCCAGCGAAAGTGAGACGGCTCCATGGAATCGCCACGGCTGATGACCTGGTGCACCGGAAGTTCCACCGGCTCTCACCCAACGAATTGTGGATCACGGGTATCACCGAACATCCCACGAAAGAAGAAAAAATTTACTGCTGCGCGGTGATGGATACCTTCTCCAGAAAGATCGTCGGCTGGTCGATCGACAACGCGTAAAGACTCAACCCTTGTCGTCAACGCACTCGACATGGCAATCAAGAATCGGCAACCGCCGGAAGGCGGAGTCGTGCACGCCGATCACGGTGTGCAATTCACCTCGTGGGCTTTCACCAACAAGATCCGTACATCCGGTCTGATGCCCTCGTTTGGCACGATCGGCGATTGCTACGACAACGCCATGATGGAGTCTTTTTGGTCCAGCATGCAGATTGAGCTTCTGAACCGGAAGAAATGGTGGACCCGCCTCGACTTAGCCAACGCCATTTTCGACTGTATCGAGATCTTTTATTACCGGCAGCGCCGCCATTCTCAGCTCGGGTATCTCTGCCCGGTCGAGCACGAGTTACGATTCACCCAAACACCCATATCCGCCGGATCTTCACACTAAAACAGGTAACCAAACCATGGGGCAGGACGGACTTGTCTCGGTTGGTCCCGCTCGACTCCGACGCATCCGGGTTGCGTCCCCGAGAGCGGTTAGTTTCCCCGGTTCCGAGCGTCGATTTCATCGCGATCCATGTGAGGAGTGCTCTTTGGTTGAGCGCGGTCACTTCTTTGCTGCTGCTGGCGATGAGCAGTGATCGGAGGCCGGTGGGCATGTCGGTCACCCAGCCTTTGTAGGTGCCTTTGAGCTGCGGTTGCGGATGAGCAAGGTTGCGGCCGACTCGGCTGGATTGGTGGAGCGGTACAGGCCTGTGAGCTCGACGGCCTCGACGTCGTCGACGATCAGGGGGAAGGCGCCGCCACCCTCGACTGCCCCTAGCTGATAGGGATCGCCGACGAGCCGTTTTCGAGCGCCTGCTTCGGAGGAGGCCAGGGGGATGACGCGGCGTGCGGCGGCGGCCCAGCCGGCGCAGGCTGTGTACAGGTCGGTGGTCTTGCCGGAGTCAGCCGGCCCGATTCAGATGACGACCCGCCGCGGGTCGATACATAACGCCTTGCCCAGTTGCTTCTGCTGCAGGCGGTTAGTCAGGTTGACACGCAGACATCCCACCTTTAAGCTCAGTAGCGAGAGAGTTTTGGGGACAGTATGTCGATTATCGTGGGATTCGAAACGACGGACGTGCGCTTCGCTACTTCCCAATTTCTTGACGGTTCCGACGCGATGAACCCCGATCCGGATTACTCGGCGGCCTACCTCATTATCACGACGGACGCTTCAGACGGCCACGAGGGTCACGGTTTTGTCTTCACTATTGGTCGGGGCAATGACGTTGAGAAGACCGCGATCGAAGCCTTGGCGCCGTGGTTTTTAGGACGCAATGTCGAAAGCATGCTTGAAGATATGGGCGCGCTGTGGCGTGAATTGGTGTACGACTCGCAGCTACGCTGGCTGGGCCCAGACAAGGGCGTAATGCATATGGCGATCGGGGCGGCCGTCAACGCGATGTGGGATCTCAAGGCCAAGCGCGCTGGGGTGCCACTCTGGGACCTCCTCTCGAGCCTTTCTCCTGAAGCAATTGTCGCCTTGGTCGACTTTCGCTATTTGGTGGATGCTCTGACGCCGTCCGATGCACTTGCTATCCTGCAAGCCGCTGAGCCCACGCGCGCTGACCGGAGGGCAGCACTCCTCGCCGAGGGCTACCCCGCGTACACGACGACGCCGGGGTGGCTGGGATACTCCGATGAAAAACTCGCACGATTGAGCCGCGAGGCTGTCAAGGACGGGTTCCGGCAGATCAAAGTGAAAGTGGGAGCGGACCGATCTGACGACATCCGCCGCCTTGCCGTGGTGCGTTCGGTGGTCGGCCCGGACATCGGGGTTGCGATTGATGCGAACCAGGCGTGGAACCGTGACGAAGCAATTGAACGCATCCGCGAGTTGCAACAATTCGACCTGGCGTGGGTGGAGGAACCCACCCATCCCGATGACGTCCTAGCCCACGCAGCCATCGCCGCCGCGGTCGCGCCAACTCCGATCGCCGCCGGGGAACACGCGGCCAACCGGGTCATTTTTAAACAGTTCCTTCAGGCCGACGCACTGCATGTGTTGCAACTCGACGCGACACGTGTCGCCGGGGTCAATGAGAACATCGCGATCTTGCTGCTTGCTGCGAAATTCGGGGTGCCGGTCTGCCCGCACGCTGGCGGGGTAGGGTTGTGCGAGGTTGTGCAGCATCTAGCGATGTTCGACGCGATCGCAGTTTCGGGAACCACTAGGGGGCGTGTCATAGAGTTCGTTGACCACCTTCACGAACACTTCGTCGAACCCGTGCGGGTGACCAACGGCCGCTATTGGCCCCCGATCCTTCCGGGCAGCGGCGCTGAGATGCTGCCCGCATCGATTTCCACCCACGAACACATCGCCGTGTTGTGGTGAACCGGCTTCACCGAAAGCGAGCTCAAGCGGTCGCAAGCCCTAGGATGACCCAATGGCTGTGACCGAAGAGGCAATCATTCGCATTAAAGAGATGATCGTCAGCGGTCAACTATCGCCTGGTGATCGCCTTCCCCCCGAAAAAGAGCTCAGCGAGATGCTCGGAGTCTCGCGAAACTCTTTGCGCGAAGCCGTGAAGGCGCTTGAGTTGATCAAGGTGCTTGATGTGCGCCGAGGCGACGGCTCCTACGTCACCAGCCTCGAACCGCACCTGTTGCTCGATGCGATGGGCTTCGTAGCCGACATGTACGGAGATCAGTCGTTGCTGGAGATCTTCGAGGTACGCCGGGTGCTTGAGCCTTACATCACCGGTCGTGCCGTCGAGCAGGCGACAGATGAGCAATTGATCGAACTGCGGAGCATCATGAATGCGGTAGACGCATCAAAGGATGTGGAGGAACTGGTCGCCCACGACATCAAATTCCATCGCTACATCGCGCAGATCGCCGGCAACGCCTACGTTACGAGCCTGCTCGATGGGCTCTCAAGTGCCACCGCTCGGGCTCGGGTGTGGCGCGGACTTGTTCAGGAGCGATCAATCTCCCGGACCCTCGATGAGCACCGGGCTATTGTCGAGGCATTCGACGCGCGAGACGTTGAAATTGCGCGGTCGTGGTCAAAGGTCCACATCGGGGGAGTTGAAGCCTGGCTCCGCACCGCATTAGCCGGTGTCCAAGGCGGGCCCGAGCAATAAAGAAGTGCGAATATGCCTCAGCGTCGACGACTTAACGCTCCCTAAGTTCGTATCGCCGAAGCAGCTCGTCAGGACGGGTGTCGATGCGATGGACGTGTTCGCGTGACAGCGGAACCACCCCGCCGACGCTTGTTGCTCCGATAATGACCTGTGCGGTTTTCACTGCCATCTGCGTTAACTGAATCGCCTCGGCCGCACTGCCACCAAGCGCGAACATGCCGTGGTTCTGCAAATAGATTACTTTCGGCGTCGCACCGGTGCGGTTCACGTGTTCCCGAATCATGCGCTGCACTAGTTGCGCCAGCGGCAGGCCGGGGTCCACGTACGGCACAAGCATGGGATTCGTGCCCAGAGTCACAATCTGGTCGGGAAAGTAGGAGCCACTCACCAAAAGGTCTGCCGCAGTCGAGCACAGCAGGGCATTCACCGGGGTCGGATGCGTATGCAGCACCGCAGTGATCGCGTCGAACGACTGGCAGACTACGTGCAGCAGAGTTTCCACCGACGGGCGTCGGCTCCCCCAGGATCGCGCTGCCAGCAGCTCGGCCGCCACTTCGTCGTCTGGCACCTCGCCACCGTCGAGGAGTGTGGACAGGCGTAAACGGTCGACCTCAACGAACTCAGTGATGCCGCCTGATCCCATTGCCGCTCCCGAGCCCTTGATGAGCATCGAGGGCCCGACTTTGAACGACGCGTTTCCTTCGGCGAGGATCACGAGGTCGCGATGTGGTTCTGCCGCCCATGCAGACAACGATGAAGCCTGGTGGAGTGCATCCGGCGAATGGTATTCGGTCACTGAGGGGTTCCCCTTTGGCTTGGGTGGTAGGTATCGACAACTCTGTCTGTGGGTGTGATTGCGGCGTAGGCGCCGGCGATCGTCGTTCGGTCACCGCTGCCCCAAAGCTGAGTAGCAAGGTTGCCGAGAGCGCTGGCCTCGGCCGGGCCAGCTAGAACAGGGATGTGGCTTCGATCAGCGGTGAGCTGACAAAGCAAACGGTTGCGTGAACCCCCACCCACGATGCGAATATTGGTGATCGGAACCTGAGCGACAAAGGCCGCCTCGTCGACGGCGGAGGAGTAAGCGAACGCGAGCGAGTCGAATATTGCGCGGGCGATTTCTGGGGGTGACGTGGGTAGGTACCGGCCGGCCTTGACGGCTAGTCGGGCGATGCGTTGCGGCATGTCGCCCGGCTCGAGCAACTGTGGATCGGTGAGGTCGAGAACGTGCTCGTCTTCGGCAGCCTCGCCCGCGGCAGTGACAAGTGCCGCGATCGCAGCCATGCCCGAGTCGGTACCCCATGTTCGCAGTGACTCCTGCAGCAGCCACATGCCACTGAGGTTCTTGACCATGAGACTGCCATCGAGGCCTCGCTCATTGGTAAACCCTCGAGCGCGGGCGTCGTCGCTCAACACGGGGTCACGAAGTGAAACGCCGGCGAGCGACCACGTTCCGCTCGACACGAGCCCGCTTGTCGCGGCACCAGGGAGCGCGGGGACCGCAAAGGCCAATGCGCTTGCAGTGTCATGGCCCGCGACTCGGAATACCGGCACGGGACTCTCCGCCCTGAGAAGCGACGTGATTCTCGGGCTCGTCTCACTGGCCACATCTCCGATCGTGCCCAGCCGCGGCAGTACCAGGCCGGACGCACTCAAGCGGTCGGTGAGTAGCCCCGACCACGCGCCGGTGCGGGCATCAAGAAGCTGGCTAGTCGACGCGATGGACGGATCGGATCCGATCGAATCGGAAAGCAGGTAAACCCAAAGATCGGGAATGAACAGAAGCTGAGAGTCTTCGATCGATCCTTCGTCAAGCCGCGCCGCGAGCTGTTGGCTGGTGTTGATCGCCTGGTCGAGGACCCCCGTGATTGAATAGCGGGCCGATGCGCCCTCCTGAAAGTCCCCGCGCCCTACTGACGGCACCCCAGCGCCCCGGTGATGCCGCACGTCATCGAGGTCGACACCGTCCCGCCGGACCAACGCGTAGTCCACTCCCCAACTGTCGATGCCGATTCCCGCGAACCTCGCTCCGGTGTCTCGGCACAGCTCCTGCACCTGTCGAAGCCCGACGATCGTTGATGCAAACGCCTGCCGAACATCCCATTTGAGCAGTGACCCGCGGCGGTGGTACGGTGTCGCAAACCGGGCGACTTCTTGGGTCGACATCGAATGGCCGTTCCAGCGCCCGACGACGATTCGGCCGCTGCTTGCTCCGAGGTCGATGGCGGCAAACACGTCGTCGGGAGTCATCGTGACCTCATCGCAGGAACGCTGCCGCCACTCCCGCGTCAACGGGAATGTGCAGGCCGGTGGTGTGTGACAGGTCGGGTCCGGTGAGTACGGAGACCGCATTGGCGACATTCTCGGGCAGGACCTCCCGCTTGAGGATGGTGCGCTGCGCGTAGAACTTGCCGAGGTCTTCTTCTTCGATGCCGTATGTCTTGGCGCGGTTGGCGCCCCAGCCTGCGGCAAAAATTCCGGAGCCGCGAACGACGCCGTCGGGATTGATGCCGTTCACCTTGATTCCGTGCTCGCCGAGCTCGACCGCAAGCAGTCGCACCTGGTGAGCCTGGTCGGCCTTCGTCGCCGAGTAAGCAATGTTGTTGGGCCCGGCGAACACCGAGTTCTTCGACGAGATGTAGATCACATCGCCGCCCATCTGCTGGTCGATGAGCACGGGAGCCGTGGCCTTCGACACAAGGAACGAGCCCTTCGCCATAATGTCGTGCTGAAGGTCCCAGTCCTTCTCGGTGGTCTCCAGCAGCGGCTTCGAGAGCGAGACGCCAGCGTTGTTCACGACGATGTCGAGTCCGCCGAACGCGAGCACGGCATCCGCCACCATCTGGTCGATAGCTGCGGAATCGGTCACGTTCACCTGCAGGCCGATCGCGACATCGGTTCCGCCGATCTCGGCTGCCGCGGCCTGCGCCTTGGCGAGGTCGAGGTCGGCGATCACGACGCAGGCTCCGTCGGCGGCGAGGCGGGTTGCGATTGCCTTGCCGATTCCGGATGCTGCGCCCGTGACGAGGGCCACGCGCGTGGCATGTGACTTTGGCTTGGGCATCCGCTGCAGCTTGGCTTCTTCGAGAGCCCAGTACTCGATGCGGAACTTCTCGGCGTCGTCGATCGGCGCATAAGTGGAGATCGCTTCGGCACCACGCATCACGTTGATGGCGTTCACGTAGAACTCGCCGGCAACGCGTGCGGTCTGCTTGTTCGCGCCGTAGCTAAACATACCCACGCCGGGCACGAGCACGATGAGCGGGTCAGCACCGCGAATAGCTGGCGAGTCGGCGACCTTGTGCTTCTCGAAATACGCCGTGTAGTCCGCGCGGTACTGCTCGTGCAGTTCTTTCAAGCGCGCAATGGATGCCTCGACCGAGCCACCGGCGGGCAGGTCAAGCAGTAGCGGCTTGACCTTCGTTCTCAAGAAGTGGTCGGGGCAGCTTGTGCCGAGTGCCGCGAGACGCGGAGCGTTTGCCGACGACAGGAAATCGAGCACGACATCGGAGTCCGTGTAGTGGCCAACCATCGGACGGTCGTGCGACGCGATACCGCGGATTGTCGGCGCGAGGGCCGCCGCCTTCGAGCGACGCTCGGCAAGCGGCAGCGCGGCATTCTTAGCGACGGATGCGCCGAAGGGGGCCTTTTTGCCCTTGGAGGCGATGTAGTCCTCGGCTGTTTTGATGATCCAGAGGCTGTTCTTCTCGGCCTCCTTCGAGGTCGTGCCCCACGCGGTGATGCCGTGACCACCCAGGATCACGCCGATGGCCTGCGGGTTTTGATCCTTGATCGCGGCGATGTTGAGCCCGAGCTGAAAGCCGGGGCGACGCCAGTCAACCCAGGCAACCTTGTCGCCGAACGCCTTCCTCGTGAGCTCTTCGCCGTCACTGGATGTCGCGAACGCGATTCCCGAATCAGGGTGCAGGTGGTCCACGTGCGCAGCATCCACGAGACCGTGCATTGCGGTGTCGATGGACGGCGCAGCACCGCCCTTGCCGTGCAGCGCGTAGTCGAACGCGGCAACCATTTCGTCTTCGCGATCGACGCCGGGGTAGACGTTCACGAGCGCGCGCATGCGGTCGAGGCGCAGTACTGCGAGACCCTCTTTCTTGAGCGTGCCGAGGTCTCCGCCGGAGCCCTTGACCCACAGCAGCTCGACCACCTCACCCGTGACGGGGTCAATCTCGGTGCCCTTGGCAGACGTGTTACCGCCGGCGTAGTTGGTGACGCGGGGGTCTTTGCCCAGGCGGTTCGAGCGTGCGACGAGGTCGGCCAGTGTTTGGTTGATCACAGCACAGCTCCTTCGGCTGAGGGCGTGACGCCCTTCCTGAGAATGACATTTCCGTTCAGCCCCGCCTCGGCTGTACGGAGGATCAGCGATGAACCGGCCGCAGCCGAATAGAAATCGCTTCGGTCGATCACTTCGGTGGACTCAGGTGCCACTCCTGTTGCGGCGATAAGGGCCGGACGAAGCCCCTCTGCACCTGTGCCTGCAGCCATCAGCCTCACTGGGTGGACGTCATCGAGCGCGAGCACGGAGACCACGGCCTCAATAACTCTGGGACTGGTGCCCGCGATGTCGATCACGACTGGACCCATCCGCCATGCGGGAAAGTGGGCATCCGCAACCACCACGAGGTCCGAGTGACCCATCCGGTCGAGGGCGAGCAACACGTCACCCGTAAGCATCGGGTCGATCCCTTTCAGCATTGGTTACGCCTCCCGCCGGCCGAGAACGCCTCGACCGCAGAGGTGTACCTCGACACCGAGCGAATGAAAGGTCGCGGCCTTCGCCTGGAGGGCACGGTCTGCGGAATTGGCGTCGGTTGCGTAGGCGACTTGCAAGTGATTCGCCTTGTGCTGCGCCATGAACTGGTCGCGTGACACGCCATGGAGGACGGCGTGCATGATCGGCCACTCCGGGTTGGTTGCCGCCCAACGCCGTTCAGTCTCCTCGAGCGGAAGTTCAACCGCAGTTCCGCGACCGATATCGAAGTGAAGGCGCCCGTTCTGAATGTAAAGACGCGACCAGACGAACTCGCCGGGCTTGCAGATGCCGCGGATTGTTCCCCCGCCGGCCGGAAAGTACACCGGCGATTGCCTCCAGCTTTCCGCACCGGCGTAGCCGCCGATAAGATGCGACGGAGGAACCGATCCAGAGATCTCGAAGACCCAGACGAACTTGCCGTCGAACTCCTCGCCCCAGCGAACGTCGTGAAGGGTGTTCGCGGGGTCGAGCCCCATCGCCTTCCACACACGGTTGGTGATCAGCGCGTCGACCGCGACACCCTCATCTACCTCGTTGAAGTGCGGCAGAGCGTCGCCTTCATACAGGATCCGGCTCCCGTCGCGACTAGTCACGGGCGGCCGCTCGACGTTGTTGAGCAGCCCTTCGATCAGATCCGAAGCCGGTACAAGGCTCGTGAGGCCCTGCTGATATTGGATGCCGATCGCATCTGCACCGAAGTCGTCGGCGAGCCGGACTACGGCAACGTACATCTTGCATTGCATCAGTAGCTGCGCTTCGGTCAGTTCGGTCGCCTCATCGGTGCCGACCCGGAATGTCATCCCAGTGGCATCCAACCATTGCTTGACCGCTGCCGCCTCGGAATCAAGCACAAGGAGCATTTCTGCGTAAAGCGCGCTCTGCGAAAGTCGCTCCTTGAAGATGCCGAGCGGGTTGAGCAGCTCGTCGTCGATGATGGCGTTGTACATGCCCATGCACCCTTCATCGAAGATTCCGATGATCGCCTTGGACTGCTGCAACTGGGCGGCGAGAGCGAGGCCTAATTCTGCTTCTGCGGTCGAGCCGGTGACGCCGAGTGGTTGAACGTGGGACCGATCATGAGTGATCAGGCCGACGTTCAACCATTCCTCGATGCACCCGAGGGCCCACTCGTCGGTGAAGTCGACGCTCCACACCGATGAGTAATCTTTATCCATCTTGGTGAGTCCGGCATTGAGACCGAGCATCCCGACCAGTCCGGGCCAGGTACCCGAGAAGTTCGCAGCGGTGAGGATCGGTCCCCGGTGGCTACGAAGGCCGGGCAGCACATGATGGCTGTATTGCCAAATGGATTCCGCAACAACCAGCGGCGCGTCAAGCGGCACCGATTCGAAGACCTTCAACCCCATCGCTTGGCTTGAGATGAAGCCGTGGCCAGTTGTGGGGTCTTCGCGATGCGCTCGTTTGAGCTGCCAGCCGAACTTGGCGAACGCTGCGCTGAGGGCGCTTTCCAGCTCTAATTGTGTGGCCCACCCCGCACGATTGCATGCCTGTCGCTGGTCGCCGCTCGCGACTAAATAGACGGTTTTCCGGGCAGCCTGCGGCCGACTAGAGAGGGAAGGAATGAGGTAGGGGCTTCTCACGGTGGGATACTTCCTTGTGCTCAAGATTGGTAGGATGTTTTATCAACTGCGAAGCGATGCTACCGGAGTTGAAGCCATACATCCCCCCTTTTTAGGTCGAAAAACCCGAATTATTGCCATTTTGATCGACTCTGATGAAACTGATTGACAATTTGACCCGATGTCTGATTCCATTTGAGAAACCGCACTAGTTAGTCGGATCACTTGATTCACAATTTTGAAAAGGAACAATGATGTCCCCACACACAGCACTATTGAGGCGGCTGGCGGTGATCGCGCTTGCTGCGACCCTGACAGCAACGGCGCTCAGCGCCTGTAGTTCCTCGGCCGGAACCGGCTCGACGAAGCCGGTCGCGAAAGTTGACCAGTCAGTCCTCGACTGCATCGCGGGCAAGTCCGCACTCGTCGGCCCGAATGGCGAGAAGGGCACGTATGCCGACAAGGTCACCGCGACTGCCGATCAGATGACCGCGGCGACAAAGGCCGCAACTGGCGGCAAAATCGCGATCTCAACCCACTTCGCCTCTGACTACACCACCCAGGTGGTTGACGGCATTAAGAAGGTAGCCCAGGAGATCGGCGCAACCGTCATCACCACCGACGCGGGTTCGAAGCCGCAGACACAGATCTCCGACATCGAAAGTCTGATCGCCCAGAAGCCCGCGCTCTTGGTGATCTTCCCGGTTGATGCGGCCGCATCCGCACCCGGCCTCAAAGCCGCTGCCGATGCGAACGTTCCGGTGGTCGTGGTTGGTTCAGCACTTGAGGCGAACAACTATTCCTCGCTGATCTCCGCGTACGATTTCGGCGGCGGGCTGCAGGCCGCGTCGCAGCTCGTGACCGCGCTGGGGGGCAAGGGCGACATTGCTGTGGTCCCCTACAAGTTCAGCCTCTGGCACGTGGATAACCGAGTGAAAGGCTTCGAAGCAGGGATCTCCTGCGCGCCCGGTATCAAGATCGTCGAGAAGAGTGTGACCTGCGGGGCCAAGGCCGACTGCACGACGGCGTTCTCCGACATTCTCACGGCCAATCCCGGCATCGCCGGTGGGTTCGGAGCCTACGACGGTATCGCTCAGGGAATGAATGCAGCCGCGGCATCCGCCGGATGGAAAGGGTTCGTCACCACCAGTGATCTCGGACTTGAAACAGCCCAGCTGATCAACTCTAAGACGGCGGCGCTGCGCGCGACATCTGCACAGATTACAACCTGCCAAGGCAGCGCGGCCGGAACGGCGATGGTCCTGACCCTCGCCAAGGCTGATCTTCCCAAGGTGGTCTTCTGCAAGAACGTCGCGGTAGATTCCTCGAACGTCGGCAAAGTGTACGAACAACTCTTCGGCGCAGCTCTCAAGTAATCGAAATAGATCAGGGTCGCAAATGCCAATGAAGGAAAATCCCGAGGTCGTGCTCGATGTAAGGTCGATCACCAAGACCTTCGGTCCTACACGCGCCCTGGTCAACGTCAGCCTCACCGTTCGCGCCGGCGAAGTGCATGCACTTCTCGGCGCGAACGGTGCGGGCAAGTCGACACTCATCAAGACCCTCGCAGGGGTCTATGTGCCAGATTCCGGATCCATCTGGGTTGGCAGTGAGGAAGTCCATCTCACGGACCCCGTGCAGGCCCGGGCTCGCGGCATCGCGGTCATTCACCAGCAACTCTCGGTGATCTCCAGCCTCACCGTGGCCGAGAACTTCCTCATTCGTTCCTACTCAGCGAAACAGTCATTCGCTCGCAATTCCGCCGAAGCATCAGGGCACGCCCAGCGAGCGCTAGACGCGCTCGGTAGCACTACCCGACCATCCGACATGGTGTCCGCGCTCTCCTTTGGTGAGCGCCAGATGCTGGAGATCGCCATCGCGATCTCCAGTCAGGCGAGGGTGGTCATTATGGACGAACCCACCTCCGGGCTGACGGCCAAGGAGCAGGGCAGGCTCTTCGCGGCGATCCGTCAGCTAGTCGCTGCGGGTGTCGGAATCATCTACGTGAGCCACAAGATGAATGAGGTCTACGAGATCGCCGACCGTATCACCGTGCTTCGAAACGGGAGCAACGCGGCCGAATTTTCCAAAGCCCCTTGGGACCGCAAGCGGATCGTCAGCTCGATCATTGGAGAGACCGCGGCGGAGGCACTTGTCGCCGACAGCGATTTGGTACGTGTTACCGCAAGCGAGCCAGTGATCCTCGAGGTCAAAAATCTCGTAACCGATCGCGTGTCCGGCGTCGACTTCGAGGTGCGCAAGGGCGAAATTCTGGGGGTTTACGGAGTGGTCGGCTCTGGCGGGCCTCAACTTGCCGAGGCGGTCGTGGGAGCGAGGTCTTACACCGGGTCGATTCGGGTTAACGGCTCCCCTGCGCCAAGGACAGTTCTTAAAGCTAGGCGGGCGCGCGTTCTCTTTGTGCCCTCCGACCATCGAACTCGAGGCGCAGTAGCCGGACAGTCGATTCAAGAAAACGTGCTGCTGGGGCGCGGGCAATGGAGGCGTACGGCCTGGCGTACCGTATCTGCCGACCTTCATCAGCGGGTGGAGGCAGCGGCCAATCGTCTCGGTGTTAGGCGACACTCGCTCTCGCAGCCGATCAGCCAACTTTCGGGCGGCAACCAGCAAAAAGCGATTTTCGCGCGAGCGACTTTCGACCCTCCGATGCTCTTGGTGCTCGAGGACCCTACTCAGGGCGTGGATGTCGGCGCAAAGCGGGACATGCTCAATGAGATCGAGCGGCAGCGCGCGTCTGGTGCCGCGATCCTCATGCTGTCATCGGAGGTATCCGAGTTCTCAACGGCCGACCGGGTGCTCGTTCTCCGCGACGGCTTGGTCGTCGGCGAACTAAGACGACCCCACATCAGTGAACAGCAAATTCTCCAACTCTCGGCAGAGTAGCCGACTATGTCGAACGATCTAGAAATGAAAGCTCACGTGAATACAGCGCTAAAGCCCCTCGACCAGTCAACTCGCCCCGGTCTCATGCGCCGAGCGGTCACCTCCCGGATTTTCCCGCTGATCATCGCGCTTGCAGTGCTCATGATCTTTTTCTCGATCCGGTCGCAATACTTCTTCACAGTCGTGAACGCCCTCAACATCGGCCGCCAGATTGCCGTGGTTTTGATCGTTGCGCTTGGCATCACAATCGTGTTGATCGCAGGCGAGATAGATTTGTCCATGGCAGGCGTCATGGCCGTCTGCAGCATCACTGCCGGTGCGATTCTCCAAAAAGACGGGGCTAACGGCTCGCCGATCAACGCGCTAATCACGCTCATCGCTTGCCTCGGCATTGGGCTGACTTTCGGCCTCGTCAACGGACTCTTCACGGTTCGCTTTCGTGTTCCGAGCTTCATCGTCACCCTGGGCACGTTGAGCGTCGGTACCGGCCTTGCGTTGTCTTACAACAACGGTGAACCACGCGCCATCCAATCGCTCGCCTTCTTGGACATCTTCGCGCTCGGCCAGATCGCGGGCATCCCATCTCTACTTCTGTACCCCGTGATCGCCTTTGTAATCTGTCAAATCCTTCTCAAACGCACCCTGTTCGGCGTCCAGCTTTATTCCGTTGGCGGCAACGCCGAGGCGTCGGGCCTTGCTGGGGTGCCAGTCGGCCGCGTGCGAGTTCTCGCTCTTGTCATCTGCAGCGTGTTCGCCTCCTTGGCCGGCGTGATCCTCTCAGCCCGCGTTCAAAGCGGGCTCCCGAACATCGCTACCGGCATCGAGCTGGACGCCATCGCTGCGGCTGTTCTCGGCGGGACCCGCCTCGCGGGCGGCTACGGCACGATTGTCGGCACCGTGCTTGGGGCCGTGGTGATCGGCGTGGTGAGCAACGGGCTGACTCTGATGGGCATCCCGTCGCCAGCACAGAGCGTGGTCAAAGGCGTCGTAATCATCGCCGCCGTCGTGCTCGACCGTGTACGCAATAAAGACTGACCCCTCACACCCCTGGCCCGCACCCGAACGACGTACGTCGGCAGCCGCCGACCGCGGGGGCCCAGGGACCCCCGAGTGTCAGGGACATCCTGGTGCATCAAATGGCACCGATGTCCCGAGGCAGAACTGTTAGCCATGTCCTGAGACGTTGATGCTAGTAGTGCCTCGTTTTGGTCTGAGGGTCTGCTGCACGAGCAGGTGACAGTTTCTAGTCACGCAGCCATTGCGGCTGGCGTGTTCATGATCGCCTCGAATTCGATCGGAGTCAAACGGCCGAGGCGGGACTGTCGGCGTCGGCGATGGTAGGTGCGTTCGATCCAGGTCACTATCGCCAAGCGCAGCTGGTCCCGTGTGGTCCAGGTGCGGCGGTTGAGGACGTTCTTTTGCAGCAGGCTGAAGAAGGATTCCATCGCGGCGTTGTCGCCGCACGAGGCGACCCTGCCCATTGATCCGACGATGTCGTGGCGGGCAAGTGCGCGAAGGAACTTCCGGCTCCGAAACTGCGATCCTCTGTCGCTGTGAACCACACAACCGGCGACATTACTGCGACGCGCGACAGCGTTCTCCAGTGCGTTCACGGCGAGGCTGGACTTCATTCGCGAGTCGATTGAGTAGCCGACAATCCGGTTCGAGAACACGTCCTTGACCGCGCAGAGATAGAGCTTTCCTTCCGCGGTTTTGTGTTCGGTGATGTCCGTGAGCCACAGCTGGTTCGGGCCGTCAGCAGCGAACTCGTGCCGGACGCGACCCTTCTCGTCCGTGACGGTGCACAGGTCGTCGTGAACGGCAGGGCCAGGCTTTTTGCCGTTCTTGCCGCGCTTCTTTCCGAACGTGCTCCACCAGCCGTTCTCTGACGTGATCCGCCACGCGGTCCGGTCGGCCATCGCCTCCCCGGCATCGCGGGCTTCGTCAGCAAGGAGGCGGTGTCCGAACTCGGGGTCGTCCTTGTGCGCGTCGAACAGCGCGTTCGCGCGATACGCCACGATCACCTCGCTTGGCGTGACAGGGTCACGAAGCCACCGGTAGTAAGGCTGACGAGAGAGCTTGAGTACCCGGCACGTCACCGTAACGGGAATCCCCGAAACGGCGAGCTCTGTCACGAGCGGGTAGAACCTTTTTCCGGCAGGTTCGCCTGCGATAGATACGCCGCAGCCCGCCGCAACACCTCGTTCTCCTGCTCCAGGAGCCGAATCCGCTTGCGTGCTTCACGCAGCTCCGCCCCCTCAGTCCTGCTCTGACCGGGCTTGTCGCCGATATCGATCGCGGTCCGCTGCAACCACTTCTGCAACGTCATCGTGTGGACTCCGAAGTCCTTCGCAATCTGCTCGATCGTCACACCAGGCTCACGGTTTCTCGCGACGAGCACGACATCGTCACGGAACTCTCTCGGATAAGGCTTAGGCACAATGACATCCTTCCAGGCTGCCCTCCGGGCAAGCCAACTCAGATGTCACCTAACCGTGCAGCAGACCCCCCAACTGCCAGGAGCAGGAGGGTGACGCGGAGAGCTTCCTTGCCACCGCAGTCGACATGGACCACTTCATCGACGACGTCGTTTCCACGGTCGACGCGGTGCGTGCTGCAGGTAAGCACAAAAAGTACGTGAACCTCTCGTTCGACGAGTGGAACGTCTGGTACCAAACCGGAGTGGACACCGACGACCAGCCCCACAATGTCGGAAAGTCCTGGCGCGAGCATCCGCGACTCATCGAAGACACCTACAACGTGACCGACGCTGTCGTTGTCGGCACCCTGCTCAACTCGCTGCTGCGCCACGGTGACCGCGTGACAATCGCCAACCAGGCACAGCTCGTCAATGTGATTGCCCCGATTCGCAGTGAGGAGGGCGGCCCGGCCTGGCGCCAGTCGATCTTCTGGCCGTTCGCACGGATGGCAGAACTCGCTCGTGGTCGCATCTTGCGCACTAGCGTGAAATCCGAGAAGGTCGAGACCGCGAAGTTCGGTGATGCGGATCTCGTCGACGTGAGCAGCACCTGGGATGAAGAGAACGGACGGGTCGCGATGTTCCTCGCTAACCGGTCGCTCGAATCTCCGGCTGAGGTCGAGGTGTCACTGCTCGGATTCACCGGCGGCCGGGTAACGCGCGCAGAGGTGCTTGAGGTTCCCGCCGGTGGCAACCGATTCAGCGCGAACACCGAGAATGACCAGCACACCGTCGGGCTCCACACCCTCGATGGTGTGGCAGTAGACGGCGGTCGGATGACGTTGACTCTCCCCGCGCTGTCGTGGGCAGTCGTCGAGCTCGAGGTGACGACCGCCTGAGCCCCCCGGGTAACGCGGTCACACTACCCTCGACGATGTCACCCCACTCGATCGCTCATCTCGCCGCGGTGTAGAGCGCCTCGCACAATTGTGGTTGTGAGTGTCGCGGAAGGCTACTAGTCTCGAGGAGCAATGTGATCGCTCACATTTGTTAACGCGGACTGAGTGCCCGCCCTGACGAAGGAGTCCCTGAGGTGAGCCCCCACCTGTCCGACAATCCTGCCGAGCAATATGTCATCGGCGTTGACTTCGGCACCCTTTCGGGTCGCGCGGTCGTGGTGCGAGTCTCGGATGGTGCGGAGCTCGGCACTAGCACCCACGACTATCCGCATGCGGTGATGGATGCGGTCCTGGCGTCGTCTGGTGTGGTGCTGGCTCCCGATTGGGCGTTGCAGGTGCCGGCTGATTATGTGGAGGTGCTGAAAGTGGCGGTCCCTGCTGCGATCGCCGCGTCCGGTATCGACCCCTCACGGGTGATCGGCATCG
>Ga0209512_1000405_pt1 | contig 74196 bp, 89 predicted proteins | sample frozenSSSSmetaG_FD_184142 | JGI IMG/M metagenome (GOLD analysis project Ga0209512, IMG submission 184142) | Glacier valley bacterial and archeal communities from Borup Fiord, Nunavut, Canada, to study Microbial Dark Matter (Phase II) -... | ecosystem: Environmental > Aquatic > Freshwater > Ice >...
CCCCCCCAAAAAGCCTTCACCTTCATCTTCTGATCACTCCATCGTCTCATAACTCCTTCCTATCTTCGCCGTACGCTGGATATATATTCATCTCATCATCTCATCTCAACGAAAGTAGCCACCTCAATACATAGAAACGTATTTATGTACATTTACTCCTCCTTCTTGATCATAGAAGACTTACGCGAACAACCACCACCCTTCATACAACATATCACCTCCTCTTACTCGACAAGCATAACTATGGCAAACACACCCAGCGGAGAGAATCGCTGTTGAAGGATTGCTATCTGTATCAATATCAAACCCATTATTCATTCACCTCCGACAATCCGCCTCACGACTTCCGACAATCTCTACATATCTTCTTCTCACTTCGATCCTTCACCGCCGCATATACTATATCAGCCTCTCTTGACGACAGCACATGAAATAGGACCATACTTCATCCTCTCTTACGATGCATAGCCGCCCACATAGACAGAATACAGAGTCGAGTACGACTAGTCGGACGTCAAGACGAAGCGGTGAATCCTATTCATCTCAGAGCACAGCGGCAACTTCGATATACCAGGAGCCGGAAGATGCACTCTCCATAAGACCTCCATTGCCCCACGCCACAACAGCCAATGCTCGATACTGCACCGTCACTTATGGCGAGGCGCCCAAACAGCACTCCTACGACGATGCCAGGGATTCCAGAGACACATACGGCTCAAGCAATACCTCAGAAGAGGAATTCTATGAAGAGCCAGAGGAGTACGACGACAAGGACTACGAATACACCAGTGCCTCCCACGCAAGCCCATCCCACGCGGCCCCATCCCCAGGCACATTCGAAGCCATACCTACCACGCCCCAAGACTTCGCGACCTACTTCCCCTCCCAACGCCGTCTGAACATCCAGCACGACCCCAACACCGACGACGGCAACATGAACCTCGTCATCTCCACTGAGCTCCTCGAAGGTGTCCACAAGATCCACATGCAACTCTACCATCTGCGCATGCACGAGCTCAGCACGCGCCAATTCTCCCTGCGTCGCTACTGCCGCGACTCGGGCCGCGAGGTCTGCAACAGCATTGCACGCACGGCATCGGCGCCGAACCTGCAGCGCTCCGTCTCCAACGCCCTCGCATCGGTGAAGCGCACGAACTCCTGGGGCTCCTCGAAGTCCTCCAAGGACTCGAAGTCCTCCAAGGCCATCCCAGAAAGACAGGACAGCGGCTATGCCTCGAACTCCGACGACGAATCCCTGTGCGAGGACGACGGGGACTACTTCACGCCGGCCGCACCGGCACCGGCACCAAAGCCAACCAACACCACGAAACTGGAGTTCTCAAACTACGCACACGTCGACGTGAAGCGTCGCGGCACGAGGACGAACAAGCGCTGGGAATTCGAGTACTGGGGCAGCCTGTACGCGTGGAAGCGCGTCATCAACCGCGACGGCGCGGCGACGGGGAAGAAGAGCCATTCGTATCATCTTTTCAAGAACGAGACGGGACATCCCGTCGCGCACATCGTGCCGGAGATGCGGACGACCGAGGAGGTGCGGGAGGAGGAGCTCATGGGCGGGTGGGTGCCGCCGTGCAGTCTCTGGATCAGCGACACCAAGCTCCTGGCCGAGTCGAGCGATGTCGCCGACGTCATCGTCGCGAGCGGGCTTATCGCCTTGGTGGACGACTGCGCGAGGAGACTGAGCAAGAGGAACGGACAGGGCAGGCCGGCGTTCAAGAGACAGATCAGTCTGCCGATGAGCCCGGTGAAGCTGGACATGGAGTTTGTGCACCCGAGGGAGATGGTGAAGCATATGTTCCGCCGCGGGAGCAAGGATGGCGAGGGCAGCAGGCCCGGGACGGCCAGGAGCGGGAGTCATCATGGGAGGAGCCCGTTGCGGTTTCACAGTCCGGTCGAGGCCTACTAGCCTCAGGTCGGGAAGGAAAGGCGTCTGGAACTGGTTACGAATCGTCACGTACTCGATTACTAGGGCAGAAAGACAGCGGAGAAGAACGACAGCTTCAGATATACCAGCGTAAATCGCAGAGTAGTAAGGGAAAACAAAGGACATCCGCATATACCACACATTCACAGCAAGACATCACCGACAGTGCAGAATACCCAAATCTTCCACCCCGCACTGCATGGGCTGCATCTCGCATCGGAGCATAGCGGGCGAGCATGGCGACAGGCGCATCTATGACGCCTCTCTCGACGACCTGCAGGTCTCCTGCGGAGAGAGGGATTTACGATCTACGACTTATTTATGGCATTTTAATGAATTATTATCTCACTTTGATGCTCAGTGCCGGGTGATTGACTGTAGTGATTTTACATATGTACTAGCAGAAGTGATATTGTAGAGTAGACTCGAGAACTTCTTGTAGTTCGGCGCTTTCTGGGGCTTGGGAGTCTAGAACAGTCACTCGAATCCAATAATAGACATAGCGTCTCGGCATCTTCACATCCCCATCACCATCCAGTCAGTCAGTGACTCAAATGATCACATGCCACCTCATCGTCGCACATCATCATCATCATCACGGGAAAATTGGAGCAAACAGGAAGGAGGTTTGACAATTCTTCATTGTTTCCACATCGCAGCTCCACTCAACAGGCAGCGAGGCCACGCTGTAGCTGCTGCAGCCTGGAGCGAAGCGCCCTGCGCCACAAAGCCAGACGCCTCTAAGCCCATGCGTCTAGCTATCATCGCCAGAGCGGCGTCTAGTTGATCTTCTTGAGCTCGACCTCGAAGAGGAGGTCGGCGCGGGGTGGGATGGCGCCCGGGAAACCACTGTACGCGTGGGTTGTCAGCACCGATTCCCTCGTATCTTTTCTTTTGTTCATTCCACGACCTCAGCTCACCACGCTCGGGGGGCCGGGCTGGCCGGTGCCCAAGAGCAGATGAGGGAGATGTGGAGGGGAGCGAGCGACGTACCGGTCTCCGTAGGCGTAGTCGGAGGTGATGTCGAGGAGGGCCTTCTCGCCGGTCTTCATGGTGACGACGCCCTCGTCCCAGCCCTTGATGACGCGGCCGACGCCAATGTCGGTCTTGAAGTCGCCGCGGCCGACCGAGGAGTCGAATCTGCAGAGGACGCGGGTCAGCCGTTGCTCTCTGTCTTGGTCGCGGGTCGGGCATTGTGGCTCCCTTGTTCAACCCGTGCATGGAATGATGGGTCTGGGGAGTCGATTCCCGCAAGAAAGAGAGGAGGGGAGGGGAGGCACGTACTGGCTGCCCTTGTTGTCGGGCTTGGTGGTGTCCTTGAGGAAGCCGGTGTACTCAATGGTGACGTGATCGCCGACCTTTGGGCTTGGGCCGCTGCCCTCGCGGAGGATGGTCTTGGTGAATCCCATGATTGCTGGTGTTTTGGAAAAGCTTCTGGTGGTGGAGAGTCTGGTGGTGGTGGTGTTGATGAGACGGGGAAGACTGCGGGAGAGGGTGGTGAACATTGCAAACGAGGGGCAGCAGCGACGGAGGGGTAGACAGTTGTTGGAGGGGATGGGGGAGCAAGAGTCTGCAAGCGAGCTGCAGCAATAATAGCAAACAATATACTGGGGAGGAGGGAGCTGATGTGGGTCTGCTCTACGGCGGCCGAGGCCAATGGCGTGAGATGCGACGGATGAGGCAAGGCTTGGCAGAGAGGCTGATTACGTAGGGCCGTTTCAATGCTGCTCTTCATCTCTGTCTTCATCTGTCTTCATCTTCTCCATCTCCTCCATCTCCTCCATCTCCTCCATCTCCTCCATCTTCGCATCAATGCCATAATGAGGTGATGCTATGTACTGAGCCCGGAGTTCAAATGGCAGTCAGCTCTAATGACACGAGATGAGCGGTCAGCTCTAAGGATACGACATCCTCTTCAGCAAACACTTGCAGGCTCGGTATGCTGCAGCTTATTCCCATGCTGATCCTTTACAGTTGGAGGAAATGGTCGCCCGCTGATCTTCCTTGCTTCATTATACTACATTTTCTCTTTGCATTACGTGCGATGATCGTCCCAGATGATGTGCGTTGCAAAGGCCCAAGTTTGATCCAAATTGAGTGCGACATGACGTGCCCCTTTTTGAGTGCTTGTTGATTTGCTTCTCTTTGTTGCTGTCTTCTTTATAGCTTCAATCCTGATGAGAAGCTCGTTGCTCTGGCGTAAGTTCATTAAATAGTCTATCTGCATATTTCAAACCATTAAAACACTTCAAGTTGAAGCATTTCTCATCGTTACTCTACCTGTTGTATATCGTCTTCGGATATCTACCACATTTCTCTACAATATGTCATACTTTAGGAATGCGTTGATCTAGCAGAAAGCTTCCATGTTCAGCATTAGATCCTCAATTCCTCAGCTTCTCATGATATGCTGTTTTTTTTTTTTTTTTTTTACAAATCTATGGGAAAAGATATAAAGAGCCGTCTGCTTGAAAGTTTTGCTAGAATTACTACAGCGGATTTCATCTTTATCCTAATACATGGATGCAACGATGCTCTGTGACCCTAGTATCTCAAGGTCATCAACCAAGGAGTACGGCTCTTTAGACTGTCTAAGATACTTCCTCGCATGGATTCCTATCAGAGCCATATGAATAATGTATCTAAGGGACTTATTTCATTGTAAAGGTCTGCATTAATGGTAAGTCTCATATGTTTAGCAAGCAACAGTGTTCCTAATTATCTTGCCCCTCACTTTTAAATGGAAAAGCAACCCATTTTCCCCCAACACATGACACTGCCCAGCTAGCGAGATCGTTCGCAATACGTCGATATATTACAACAACAAGCAAGCTGGTGTAGCGGTATCATCTCGCATTTATCTATAACTAACAACTTATAGATCCCAAAAAAAAAGCTCGAATCCAAACTCGACTGGCTCGAGTCCAACTCCGTTTGAATCTGCTCGAATCCGCTTGAATCCAACCCCCACTGTCACTTACCATTGTACCAACTCCGTCTAGGTCCTGTACATTCAACAAAACACCATAAAACAACAAAACACACCTAAAAAAAATATAAAAATACAAAAGTAAGTACATAACCTCCCTCCCCTATCACCTCCTCCATCAGCTTCCTTGTTGTTCTCTTTTTTGCATTTTTTTTCAAATAAAATTAGTAAACTATGCGCATTTTTGTTAGTAACCTTACCTCGTTTCCTGTACTATAACTATGAGCATATTTACTACTTTTAAACTTCTATCACGTTTGCAGTGCTAGCTCTAATCTACTATTTAGGAACAATTTCCTATCCTCTATGATTGCTGTGCAAGCCTTACGAGTTTAAAGCACCACACAAAGGATAGACTAAGCTGTCTTACTGCCTGCTCCCTACTTTGTTTTTAAAACCTCCATCTGATCTGAAAGGCAACAGCCTGATGAGCGCAAGGTAGTAGGATCTGGGATTCTAGAAATCTGGACTGTGCATGCCCTGGCCTCTGTCGTGGTTGTGATGCACGTGACTGGAGATCTTTAATTATACTCACGTCATCAACATTACGGAGACACATGGCGTCACCATGAGAAGAGGTGGCGAAGAGGGGACCAGGTCGCTCCAGTTTACGTATGGATATCGTCAGACGACCAAACAAACACAGGATTACTCAGGATCAAGAAAGTTGCTGAAATCAACAGATTCTTGTGGGAGGCAATCGAGGAGGAGAGGCAATGGACGATACAGACTGTGTGTATGGGGAACGTGGGGATCGGCCATAGGCCAGATTCACGACACGACACGCGGCGGGCGACTGTGCTGTGCTGTGCTGCTGTGGTGTGGGGCTGGCGTCCTGCGCTTGGCGCCAATTCGAGGGGCGGGGGCGGGGCGCGGGCGCGGGCGCGGGCGCGCGAATGAGAGTGGAGAAGGTTTGCTCAACCGCATATGCTGGAGGTGTCGTCTTCACAAGTCGTGTGCCAGTGCTCTTGCTTGCTTCCTTCCTTGGTGATCGCGGAGAATACTGTCCATGATGAGTGATGAGCGAAGTGACGGTCTCACTCTCTCTCACGGCTTCGTGAGATCGAGGTGGAGGTGGAGATGGAGGTGGATTGGATCAGATGGGCTTGGAAGATGGATCATGACGAAGGCGAGGCAATCTGCTCTTGGGCGTGACGTGCTCATGGGGTTAGAGCATTGATTGATTGATGATTGATGATTGATAGGAACTAAGAACTCTATGAGAACACAACACATAATTAGGTACCGTGTACAACAATGGAGTACAGGCAGCAGTAGTTGATACTGGTACACAGTACACACTACAGAGTACACGGTACACAGCAGAAGAGATGTGCCACTTGTCCCTTTTCTCCCTTCCCTTCAACGACATGACATAAGGGAGCTTGACCACATTCAGACATAGTGTCACAATGCGCTTCACCTGATGCCTACGGTGAGCCAGTCGCGTCTTGTCGTCAGTCGGCACTCGTCATTGGCTTGCATGGCCTCGATGGGATTGGCCAGAATCTATTATGCTGTTATGTATGTACAGGTACCTACCTATGTTGCCTTTATCACTTCCCCCCCCCTCAATCCCAATTTCTTCTTCTTTCCCTTCTTCATCTTCTTTCCCTTCTTCTCCTTCTTCTTCTTCTTCTTCTTCTTCTTCTTCTTCTTCTTCATCATCAACAACTTCATCTCGAAGTACTACACTACACTACACTTCTCTTCTCACTTCATTTCATTTCATTTCATCGAACACCTTCTCCCTTCACCTTCACCTTCACCTTCACCTTCACCTTCACCTCACCTTCACCTTCACCTTCACCTTCACCTTCGCCCTTCACATTTCACCCTCCACCCTCCTTCCTTTCTCTACTGTGCACCACTTCTTATTGAATGGTTATTACTGAGCCTAGATCCGCACTTGAGGAATGGCACAACCTTCCCTCACCACCACCTACCTTTCGCCCTGATCGGCCTGAAGGATCGAAAGAGAAAGAAAAGGTTGCCGCAGGAAGCATCAGCAACGCCCTGCAGTCCTCGGGATCCAGCCTCAGCAACACCCTCACTGAAGGGGACACCATCGAGTGGTCTCCCAGTCGTCCCAGTACTGACCAATTTTGGAATGGCGGCTCGAAGTCTGCCCACGCCACCGACGCGAACCTCATCGCCCGCAAGCTCCTTGTTGACCTCCAGTGAGTCTACTTCAACAACAGAAAGCTGGTTACTTTGGGGGACTCACTAATCAATGTCCAAGACATGGACTCGATGGCAAGGAGGCGGCAGCTCGTCTTGAACGGGATGGCCCGAACAAGCTTGAGAGTGCAGGGGGAGTATCGGCGTGGAAAATCCTCTTGAGACAGGTCTCCAATAGTTTAACCATCGTAAGAAAAGAGATCCTCATGGGGTTTTTCGCAACACAATGCACTCTGCACTCTGCACTCTGCACTGATTCCTCCTGTTTGCTTGAACGAATGGACATGCAATGTATTCATGGCATGGCATGTCGCTCTTGCTTTGTCTGTTTTGTCCTGCTTGGTCCTGCTTGGTCCTGCTTGGTCCTGCTTGCACGTGCAATAGCAATATCAATAGCAATATCGGTGCAAATGATGGTGATGGGATGGATGCTGACATAATCCCAAGGTCCTCCTACTTGCTATGGCATTATCATATGGCACATTAGACTTCATTGAAGGTGCTGTCATTTCAGCAGTCATCATACTGAACATCATTCTTGGGTGTGTGCTTTGCTTTTTGACCCTGCATCAGCATCCGCATCCCCATCACCATCCCCGCATTTGGAGACTGACCACGTGCCCTCAGGTTCGTCCAAGATTATCAGGCTGAGAAGACTATGAAATCTCTCCAGGGACTCGCCGCTCCCACTTGCAAGGTCGTCCGAAATCAGGGCAAGGTTGATTCTGTCAAGGCAGAGACACTTGTTGTCGGAGATGTCGTTCAGATATCTGTCGGCGATGTCGTCCCAGCTGATCTTCGAATCTTCGACGGTGTCAATCTGGAGATCAATGAGGCTCTCCTGACCGGAGAGTCTCTTCCTGTGATCAAAACGCCGAAGACAACATTGAAGCTGCTGGACATTCCCCTCGGAGACCGTACTAACTGTGCCTACTCTGCTACCACAGTGACGAAGGGTCGCGGTACCGGAGTGGTCATCTCTACGGGCATGCAGACTGAGGTAGGTCGAATCGCTGAGATGCTTCAAGACAATCAGACCAGCAAAGACGGCAGTGCCTTTACCCGTTTCTGCAAGACACTCTGGGCTGGTATCAAGAATACTCTTGGTCTTGTCGGCACACCTCTCCAAGTCACTCTCAGCAAGTTTGCCATCTTACTCTTTGGCTTGGCCATCCTTCTCGCTATCATTGTCTTCTCTGTCAACAAATGGAATCTCAAGGGCGAGGTCGTCATCTACGGCATCTGTGTCGCTGTTGCAGTTATTCCTGAATCTCTCATTGCTGTCCTGACAATCACCTTTGCCATTGGCATCAAAGCCATGGCAAAGGGCCATGTGATCGTCAGAAAAATGCAAGCCCTTGAGGCGATCGGTGGCATCACCCATATCTGTTCTGACAAGACTGGTACTTTAACACAAGGCAAGATGATTGCTCATAAAGTCTGGGTTCCGGAATTGGGCACGCTTACCGTCCAAGACACTACCGACACCTTTGATCCAACCAGTGGCCATGTTACTCTAGACGAGAAAGTCATCGACAAGTCCAACGAGCTGGATCCGTCATTGCGAAAGCTCCTCGACGCCATCGCGCTGTGCAATCTGTCAACTGTGTACAACAACCTGGAAGAAGGCAACAACGAGAAAGCAACTTCGACATGGACCGCTGTCGGCGAACCAACAGATATCGCACTCCAAGTTCTCGCTATGCGCTTTGCTTGCGGCAAAGCCGACATCCTCGCAGACAATAAAGTAACTTTTGTTGCCGAGCATCCTTTCAACTCTGCTATTAAGCGTATGTCGGTTGCCTACCAGAACGAAATCACCAATACTATCGATGTCTTCCTTAAAGGCGCCGGCGAAGCTGTCCTTCCCTTGATCACCTCCTCGCCCAGTGAGAAAGCCAAAATTGAGCAGCGCATGACTGACCTTGCCAAAGAAGGTCTGCGTGTCCTCTGCATTGCCACCAAGTCCCTTCCTTCTTCATCCGCCTCCGATGTAACCAGTAGAGAATGGACTGAGAGCAACCTCAGTTTCCTTGGCCTGGTTGGATTATATGATCCTCCTCGTCTCGAGACCGCCGGTGCCATTGCAGCCTGCAAACAGGCGGGTATAAGCATCCACATGCTTACTGGCGACCACATCGACACTGCCACTGCAATATCCAAAGAAATCGGCCTGTTGACCGGTCTCAATCTCACCACCACAAATGCAAACACTTTGGTCATGCAAGGTGGCCAATTCGACGCGCTCTCTGATGCCGAAATAGACTCTCTAGATGCTCTACCTGTGGTATTGGCTCGTTGTAGTCCAGCCACAAAGGTTCGCATGGTCGATGCCCTCCACCGTCGCAGCGCCTTCTGCGTCATGACAGGCGACGGTGTCAACGATGCTCCCGCTCTGAAGCGCGCAGATGTCGGTATCGCTATGGGCCTGAATGGGTCCGATGTCGCCAAAGAAGCGGCAGATATGGTACTGACGGACGACGACTTCGCCTCGATCGTGAAAGCCGTCGAGGAAGGCCGCCGTCTCTTCGACAACATTCAGAAATTCCTCATGCATCTCCTGATCTCGAATATTGCGCAGGTCGTCTTGTTGCTGATTGCCCTCGCGTTCAGGGACGCCAGTGGCAATAGTGTGTTCCCCCTCAGTCCGCTGGAGATTCTCTGGGTCAACATGATCACGAGTTCCTTCCTGGCGCTGGGGCTAGGAATGGAGGAGAAGACCTCGGATATCATGCTGCGCCCGCCACACTCTCTCCGCACTGGTGTGTTCACAAAGGAGCTCATCATCGACAAAATGGTGTACGGCACTCTCATGGGTGCTCTCTGCCTCGCCTCCTTCGCCATCGTCGTTTACGGCGCCGGCGACGGATATCTCGGCGACGGTTGCAACCAGGAATACAACGACACGTGCGACGTTGTATTCCGCGCGCGTGCAACGGTCTTCGCGGTGCTCTCGTTCCTCATCCTCGTCACGGCCTGGGAGGTGAAGCACTTCAGCCGGTCCTTGTTCAACCTGGACCCGACCCGCTACAGCGGGACGCTCTCCGTCTTCAAGGCTGTCTGGTACAACAGATTCCTCTTCTGGGCCGTGGTCGCGGGGTTCGTGATTACCTTCCCGGTCGTGTATATCCCCGTGGTGAACAAGGTTGTCTTCAAGCACGTGGGGATCACGTGGGAGTGGGGTATCGTGGTTGGATGTCTCGTCGTCTATGTTGCGGGCATCGAAGTTTGGAAGGCGATGAAGCGCCGCTGCGGTATCTATTCTGGTAAAAACATGGGCCTCGGCGCCAGTGTCACTGAGGGCGTCGCCCTGTAGATGGCGTTGGGGTGCTGATGCGGGCCGGGGTGAGCTGGCCTCGCTCAGGATAGGATGTTGAGAAGGACGGAAGAAGGGAATGCGAAGCAGGGAAATTGATAAGGGGAATGGATGAAAAACGGGGGAGGTTCTTTTGGGGGTTTACGCAATAACGATAACACGACAAGTACGATGATTGGACTTGATTCGGTGTTCTTTCTATTCAAGTCTGTCTCTACCGATTAAGATATGATCAGGACAATTTAGCTTTTCCCAATTGCTTCCACAACAATGCCTCTATTGCTTCTGCGCATCATCGTGAGTTGTGTTCATAAAATTTGACAGCATACCAAAGCAAGTCAAATTTCTAGTGCGGAGATGATACGACATTATACATATATGCTCTCTCTAAGGCATCAAAACGCCAAAACCAGCCCTCTTAAGTACCCTAGACCTCGACCTCCAGCCTCCCATCCCTCTCCCCATTCCCTGCCTCCTCCGCCGCCTCCTCCCCCCTATTCCTCCTCGAAACATTCGTCGTCGGAAACATCACCCTCGCCTCCCCCAACGCCTTCGCCCCCTCCTGCACCAGATGAAACACATCCCCCGCACACGCCACCAGCGCCTTCTCCCTCCCCAGCATCCTCCTGAACTCCTCCGGCCCGACCGCCGCGCCCGCACACGGCTTATCATGCCTCCTCAGCGTCTCCTCGAACACCCCCAGCAGCTCGAGCCACTGCGGCTCCGCGCCCCAGAACCCCGGCAGCCCCATGCTGACGCGCGCGTCCAGCGTCCCGAACCACACGGCGTCGATGTGCGGCCCGGCCAGCGGGTCCGCGAGGATCGCGTCGAGGCCCGCACCGCCGCCTCGCTCTCCACCTGGATGATGATGGCGGCCTGGTGGTTGAGGTTCTCCCAGAGCGTGAGGCTGGGGTCGACGGGGGCGTCGGAGTACCCCTGGATCCAGCGCCCCGGCGGGGCGGAGCGCGTCCCGTTGACGGCCTTGCCGAATTTGGCCGCCGACACGATGTGGCGCGCCTCTTCCACGGTGGAGACTTGCGGCACCATGATGGAGGCGCCGGCGTCGAGGGCGTAGCCGATCGTGTCGTGGTCGTGGCCGGGAACGCTGGGTCGTCGGGTTAGCATCTCCTCTCTGCCACCTGCCCGCCTACACCACCTTCCCACACCGTCGCGCGCGTATCGTCGGGGGAACAGGGGGCTGCATACCGGACCCAAGCAATCGTCTTGCCCTCGCTGATATGCTGTATGTCATGCACCATGTTCGTCATGGTCTCGACGCCCATGGCCGCGTGCTCGTAGTCGATGAGCAGCACGTCGTAGCCCAGCTGCGCGACCACCTTGATCATCTGCGGCGTGCTCAGCATGGCGAAGTAGGCCAGCAGCGGCGGGATGCGGCCCTCGTGCGCGTCACGCAGGGCGGCGCGCGCGCGGTGCGGCTGCAGGAGCGAGGGGGCGCGGTAGGCGCGCATGTCTTGCGGGACGGAGGCGGAGGCGGAGGCGCCGTTGTTGGTGCTGGAGACCATGATTGCGAGGCTGCTGTTTGGATGATGCGGCTTGAGATTTGGTGGGTGGGAGGGTCTGGATGTAGATGTGCAGTGGGCTCCGAGGGTGGGAGGTGAAGGTTTATATACCGGGGGATGACGGTGGCCAGATCACACCGTCGAGTCTGAGAGCTTAACCCCGAGGGTTTCGACCAGGTCTGTCTGGCTGTGTCCGTTGCAGGCGTTGTAACTGTGCACAGCATGTCTGATGCGCGGCTGAGTTACACCATCGGCCAGATGCGACCAGGTATGCGGGGATAATTACCAAGAAACGACGATCGAGTCCCACCTTAGTGAGGAGGCCAGGTGTCCGGTGGACTTAAAGGATGGAAGTAGAGCAATGACCTAAACATTGTTGATTAATCCGACATAACATTCCTTCAAAGCCCGTGCAAGAACAGAGAGACCAATGAAGTACAGAGCCTGGTTGCGATCCTGGATTTTTGGCTCAATCCTCACTGGGCAAACAGTGACCGGCCGGCCTGCCTTGTAAAGTCATATCTGACGAATAGTCATCGCCGTCTAGCCAGGCTTCATTAGCCTATCCTCCATGCTGAGGCCTGCAGAGGCGTCTCACAAAGAATTTTAAGCGTCGGAATATAAATATAAATATAAATTTCTGAGAAAGACATCATAGGGCGTGGAGGAGAGCCACGATGCCTGCAGCTACTTAGTTCCGCTTAACTCCGGTACTACCAGAGCATGGAAGATATATAATTATGAAACGGAAAAGAAGTATAATTACCCATATATTGCGACCAAACCAGGTGAAGAAGAGGCTTAACTTAACACGCCATACTGCATGACTCTGCAGATTTACTCGTACATATCCGCAGAGAGGTTTCATCCTGATCGATCGTCCTTCTTCGTTACATCTGCAAAGGGAGATATGATCCTCGCATGTCGATCCTCACCACGCGTTAGACAGCCCGATGAATCCATCCCACTGTCGCTCTCCCCGAATCTCAAATCCCCCACTAGCGCTGACTGGAAATCCGCTCTCCGGTGGGCAGGCAGCGCTGTTCAGTAATCCGAACGTCGGGTTTATCTCCACGTACAGACGAGTATAGTACTGTGGCATACCCGACGTTGCACTGCTGTTCCCGGGGGAGCAAGGAATGGTGGTGGTTGACGTAGCACAGTACAGGGACACGGCGGTGGAATAAGCCATACTGAGTACACAGCATACACAGTAGAGTTGATATCATTCCAGTTCCACGCAAGTGAAATTCCAGAAGACATTATATCTCGCTGCTGTGATTGCTCGGATGGCGAACACGCAGGGGGTATGTAAGCTGACATGTAGACAGGCGACCCTGGGACGGCGGGAGGCTGCGTCAGCGGCGAGATGGGGAACGCTGCGTGATGCAAAGCCGCGAGCCGACGGAAGAGAGTAAGCGATGAGGCATATGGAGTGAGAAATAGGGGGGAAGAGGGTTTGAGGAGGAAGGATGCATTGATAAGCTGGAGTCGTGGTATTTGGAAGCTGGGAGGTGAGATTGGGAAGGCTGTCCATATCCATAGAAGACTGGGGCTTTCTCCATTCATGTCAGCTAGGAGCCTAGGATGTGCACACTGCTAATTAGGTCGAGATTTCTAATCAGCGCGGATGTCTCTCTTAAATGCTGTGTCATGCGCAGGCATGTATATCGTAGCATTGTTATGCCATTTTGAAGAGAGCAAATTAGGTTCGAATGGTCTGATATTTTCAACAAAATACCTACGTGCTCCGTAAGTTGGATCTCAATTCTCAAGGGTCGTTGGCGGGGTAGCGGCGCTTGTCCAAACCCGCGAACTAAGCCGCGCCTATCGGAGAAACCCACAATCCGGATAAACTTCTGTAAACGCATCAAAAACTTTCGTCACTGCAGCGTTCCAAGACGACAGCAGTAATCACGTTCTTCGATCCATTGATCTTCGCTTGGTGGTGGATTTTTCGAACCTCTATACAAACCATTCAACTTAGGCGCCATGGGTCGTCCAAAGCGCAATGTCCAAGCCGCAGCAGAGGAGACCTCAACTCCTCCGGACGAGCTCACAGCGACTCAATCAATTGCCCGCGTGGTGAAGGCTGCCGGGAACAATCTCTACCTCTGCGGCCTCCCGGGCGGAAAGGAGATCCTCGTCGAGTTGCCGTCACGTTTCCGCAGCACAATCTGGATCAAGCGCGGAGGCTACGTTGTCGTCGAGACCAAAGACGGTGATGCGAGAGGGAACAAGCTTGGCGGAGAGATCCTGAATGTCGTCCGCGATGAGCGCGAGTGGAGGAAGGCACCGTATTGGTAAGTCAATGGCACATCTGCTGCCTTCAAAGCTCAACTGACTGGGCAGGCCAAAGGAGTTTGTGAGGGTCGATCCGTATGCGGACTCGGACGACGAGGAATCGACCGTGGGAAAGATGCCTCCAAGCGACTCTGAGGATGAGGAGTGATATTCTTGATGATACCCGTCTATTTGACAACACGCTGCTTCTCAGATCCAACCTTGGAATATTCTTCATTCCCGCTGCCCCACCACACCCCAGCGACAGTGATAGCGAGGACACCAACAACAACCTTCGAGCTCAAATCTGTGCTAGGATAGACATTCCATGCCCATTCTTGTGCACCCCAAAGAGCGTATTGCAGGATCGGATGCATCCCACTGCGCCAGAGAAGGAAAGGGGTTGACCATGCCAGATATGCGTAGAATTGATAGTGCAGCGAGCGAGCAAAGAGGATACCAATGACATTTGCGGTCAATACCGTTGTCAGAACAAACCGTGGTGTAACACGCTGAGATACCAAATGTTGTATATCGCCCAGTGGTTCTTCTCCGCGAAGGGCTCTTGATATTACAGTCTGGATTGGTCGGCCAGCTGGTTTGAGCCAGCGAGTCAATGCGAAGGCTGCCAAAACGCTGATGTGCCCAACTAGCAGGCTAATTGAGAATCCTTTACTCAAAAAAGTCTCTTCGCCAACGAAACGCCAGTTAACAGTCCATTTAAAGAGGAATATCCTGGAGAACTCAAACGCCCGCCCTAAGTACCCTCTCAGATTTGTAGATGCGAATGGGAGTGCAAGGAGAATCTGGAGCTGTGCCATCAAGGCAGCCTGTCGAAGTCCAGGTCCCACGCCTCTGGCTAGAAAAAGCACAACGCCCAATGCAGGAAGAACAAGTAGCAAGCTCATCTTAACTCCAAGTCCCCAGCTGTATATCAAGCTTCCGACCGTATACATCCTTCGTTGATAGGCGTAGATAGCAATCCAGAGGAAGAGTACTGCAAAACAGTCGTTGAAGCATCGGAGCACGAAGATGCTATGCAACCGCTTTGACAAGATGAGCATGGGGAAGATATATGGCGGTGCCTGTGGAATTAAATTAGCCATCTGTCCTCTCCATTATTCCATTGATGTGTACCTCAGCCCGCCTGTAGCATGCCATCACTCCTCCTAACGTGAGCAAGTACACAGCAGCAAACACACCCTGCGCAAGCCTAATATCCCTTCCTTTCTCTGTAATCCAGTATAGCAAAGAATAGATGTAGACATGCGCAGCAGGATACACCAACGGTCCCGTGCCGCCCTGGATCTTGACATAGTCGCGCTCGCCCGAGAGATATTGTGAGACTTGCTGCATGTAGGCCTCCCAATCAATTTCGGTATCTGCACATAATTTATCAGGTTATTGTCTTTGGGGATCAATATGGTTTGGAGGACATAGTACATACATGGCACTTTCTGGATTATCACGAAGCACAGCAGCGCGTCGAAGGCGAGCAGCACCGGCGATTGCCAACGACTGTGCTTGGGATTGGTAGCCAGATCCACGGCTCGGCCATATAGCTGAGCAACGGAAACCATCTTGATCCTCTTTGAGCAGTTCTGAGGTCTGAATTTCCGAACAGCGAAAGTGCTTACTTGGACATCTGGGGGGAGCTCGAAGCTCCAGAACCCCTGTCCCAGCGGCCGCAATAATCCGGACCGACTTGGCACCGTCATGGGTCGTCGACCTCGAGCTTCACACACCAAAACACCATCCGCAAACCCCGCGAGGAAAGCAATCCACATCCCCCGACCTCCCCCTCCACAATGGCATCGAGAGCTTCAACCACGCGTGCCATTCGCGCCGCATCCCGCGCAGCCATAGCTACTCCGCGCCCTTCCATCCCAATTCCGCAATACCGCTCCTTCGCCTCGATCTCATCACACGTCCACTTCCCCATCCTCGCGCCCTCGCCGCCAGCGCCATCCCACAACCCCGTAACGCGACGCTACGCATCGTCGTCCGGTCGTGCCGCTGCCGACAAGATCGCTGACCGCCTGCAGCACCTGTACGCGGAGGCCAGAGACGAGTTCGAGATCGCGGTCGAGTCGACGGAGGCGCACGCCGTGTATGCGCAGTCGGATCGCGATGCGACGCGCGCGGAGCTCGAGAAGCTGAAGAAGGCGTGGCAGGAGGCGCTGTTTGGGCCGTCTGAGGTGGTGGAGGATCTGAAGAAGAGGCCGATTGCGCAGAGGATAAGGGAGTTGGAGAATGCGGTGGAAGGGTTGGAGAAGAGGGGGAGTGCGGGTTTGTAAGGTCTACAGCAGGCTGGGAAAGAGGAGATGAGAATGGCAAGGGAAGATGGGATGGGAATTATGATACTACGCTGTACTGGGCGTCATGAAGGCTGGCCAAGCATGGGGGGCGTAAAACCAGCATCGTCAACGTGGACGGAGAATCAAAGTGTATTCCGTTATAATTGTCTATGGAAGAGAATAAACTGCCCGTCACCAAAATAGAAAAAGCAAATGCCCAACACCAGCTCGATGATTATACACGTTCGTCAGCATCACATATCCGATATAGCACGCTTGTTGATGACAGTGGCCAAGCATGCTGTTTGTTGTTGAGAGCATTGAGCGGTTCCGCCGGCGAGCTGGCCGGAGTTGACGGCGTTGAAGCAGCGGTTATTCTGGATGTCGCAAGAGCGTTGGAGAGCAGCGCCGATGTTGACAAAGGTGTTGCCGTTGACGAGGAATGGACGGTTGCCGGCGATGCTCTCGATCGGTGGTGCTGCGCCACCCAGGGTTCCAGTGAAAGTCTGGATGTTCGTACCAGTCGCGGCTTCACCGCCAGCTGTAGCTGCGGCAGTTGCAGTGGCGGCAGCAGCGGCTCCAGTAACTGTGACCGTCACTGTGGCTCCGGCTGGGCAAGCAGATACAACTGCTGCTGCGGTCTCTTTGGCTGCTGCTTCAACAACGATTGTTGACGTAACTTGGACAGGGCAGGCAGATGCAACAGTGGTTGCGACAGATGCAGCGGTGGGTGCGTCAGATGCAGCGGTGGTTGCGGCAGATGCAGCGGTGGTTGCGGCAGCTTTTCCAGCACCGACATTGACACCGGCTACTGCTGCTGCAATCTCTGCTGGGGTGGCATCCTCAACAAGAAGCTTCAGAGTGAAAATACAACCCTCGGCATCGTTAGGGGTATCGCATGTATTGCCAGCTGCAGTTGGATCGCCAATCTGCAGAGGTTAGAGATAATTTTCCCAGGGATAGTTACACGCTTACCTGTCCAGGCGCAAACGTGCCAGATTGAAGAGCGATCAATGGGTCTCCACCAACAGCAGCAATTTGTCTGGCCAATTCCAAAGTGATTTCCTTGTTAAGGGCAGCTGCTCCTGACGATGCCGGATCCTGTTGAATGTCAGTATGTAGAACATAGCTACTCCATGAGCGCTGGACGTACTTGATGTTGAGTGAGAGCAGCAATCTCAGGGTTCTTGGCCGGGATGCCTGTGCAGAGCACGCTCTTCAGCCCAACACTGCCAGTGTTACGCTCAAGAGTCTCGTAGACCAGAGCGCCAACCAAGCCGTCGATATCTCCAGCAGCTTTAGCGTTCGTGAATGCCTGGTCGGCAGTCGCTTGGTGGAGACAGTCGAGATTCGTTATTTTTCCCTGCCCATGTTAGTAATGAAAAAAAGCGCCACAGGATAGGAAGAACCAACTGCCCCAGCCGCAGCAGCAGCATTTCCAAGTAGGCCAAAGACAGGATCGACAATTTGATCCGGGTTGTTGAGAGCCAAAGTCTTGCGGACAGACGCCAGGAATTTGTTGTGAGATTGTTCTTGAGGCACCTCACGACCTCGAATTTTGTAACGAGGAATCAACGTGCTCCTCGATTCCTGAACAGGAGCAGCAGAGCTCAAGCCAAAGAAGGCGAGAAGAATGAGTGCGGTATCGTACTTCATGGTGAATAGGTTTGCTCAACGACGGTCCTAGAATGTAACGTGGGCCGGCCCGGTTGAAAGTTTTTGAACAGATGGCAAAAGCTAAAAGAATGAAGAGAAAAGAATAGAACAGTTCGCAGAACTGGTAAGGACAAAGAGAATGACTGTCACTGCCGGAGAAAACGAAGATGCGGATGAGAAGTGAACTATCATCTGAGAAATGCTGGATCTTATATATCCTCCAGGGTGGAACTGATGCACAGGTCTGGCCAAGAATTGGCAATGGTCATTTCCATGCTACTTACCAGTACTAGTGAGAGATCCAGCCGCATCAACTACCCTGTATATCCCACAGAAACTGGTAGGGAGTCCTCGAAATTGGGCGTTAACCAGATTTGATAGAGCGGAAGAATGGGCCCGCGGAGCCTTGCCCTGCTATATTCCTTGCCTTGTCCCCTTCGGTGCGGGTTCCGAAAGGTAGATGAGATGAAGTGATGGAGTCGGACGGAGATGGAAGAGGCATTTGCAGGCAGTGGGTTGGCCAGAAGCTGGACAGGATAGGATCTCCTGTCTCATGTCGGCGACGGCGTCTCAGGCCGAGCGCGAAGCTGTTGCGCACCATGAGGAGCGGAGAAATTTGAACTGTGGTAATATAATATCAGACGATTGACTATTCACGGTAGTTTGTAGTGGGACATATTGTGTCTCGGGCTTTGGCAACAGGAGGCGGTAAATACAGATTTGACGAAGATGAGACGACTGTCGTCGCTTTGACGTTGTCGCTTAGATTCAGATTCCCAGATCCCATACTTTCAGGGGTAAAGTATGTAACCTTGTTGCCGCCGCATCCTTAGCGATGAGACATCGATCCTTGAAGCAATGAAGGAGACCAGATGATGTTTTCTAAGTCCATAAGAATCCCAATGGCGTGGGTGATATGTTCGATACAATGTGCAAAGCCATGATCCGGATAAGGACGACAAATGGTCTCTGGAGAACTGTGGCAAACGAAAGACGCCAGATTTATCCGGAAAAGGCCATATTTATCATCTAACGACAATAAACACATAGGATCACTGGTTGATAATAACAAAAACTATCTGCAAAAAAACACGGTGATCGTTTTTTTCTTCGAAGTTCATCCAGCTCTGATATAGCAAGCTAATGCCTGGCCCTGAAGCACTGGACTAAATAAACAATGACATCGCTATGATCAATGCAGACCTCCTGATCCAGCAAAACTAAAAAGATGATCGTCCGCGATATCCATCATTCTTCACTCGTTAACGTTTATCATCACTTAGTAACTTCTGCCGAACATGCACCATTTCTCAGCGAACGAATTGCACTCCGGATTTAAGCATTTCGTTTCGCCCCTGATGATGCCCTCCGGCTGCTCGAAAGGAATGCATAGACTCTTCATGCCCATGCTTGGAGTCTTCTTCTCGGCTGGACCTTCAGCAGCAGAGTCCTCACGACCGGTAGTCAAGTCTTTGATCGTGTCTTCGCACTTCTCATCCAAGCAATGTGGAATTAGAACAACGTTTTTAGCATCAAGAGCAGGAACAACGTCAGACCACTTGGTCAACTGGATACGGTGAGTGCGGAAAGCAGTCTCGGCCTTGTTGTACATATCACGTTGAATAGTCTCGAGGAGATCGCCGACCTCAGTTGCGAGGCTGGCAATGTTGAGAGTGCCCTTCTCGCCGGTGTCACGACGAGCGTAGCTTACGACATTCTTTGCGGCGTCCTTTGGTCCATATTCAAGGCGGAGCGGGACTCCCTTCAGTTCATAATTATTGAACTTAAACGCTTCGGTATATTAGTTGGAATCCAACGCCGCATAAAAAACGCAGATAGAGAAAAAGAGGGAGAGGAGAGAAGAGAAAAAAGGGGGAAAGCTTACCTGGAGTGTAGCCATCCCGAATATCGTAATCAGCACGGATACCAGCCTTCTTGAGTGTAGTCTTCATCGCCTGCAATTGATCGTAGTGACGCTCTTTGTCCTCTGGAGTTGTGTTCTTGTTGATGCCAACTGGGATGATAATAACCTGATCGCGAGCAACTCTTGGTGGAAGAACCAACCCCTTGTCATCTCCGTGAACCATGACCATCACTCCGATGACACGTGTCGACAGACCCCAAGAGTTCTGCCAGACATTCAAGTGAGCAGCCTTCTCGCCAGTCTTTGGATTTGGATCCTCAACTGTGATATCAAACATCTTGCTGAAATTTTGGCCAAGGCAATGCGAGGTCGCACCTTGAATTCCACGGCCATTGGAAGGAATGTATCCCTCGACTGTAGTGGTATAATATCCTCCAGCAAACTTCTCCTTCTCGGTCTTTCGCCCTCGCACCACAGGTACCGCAAGGATCTCTTCGTACACTAGAGCATATAATTCAAGAATTTGAAGTACCTCCTCTCCGGCAGCCTCCTCGGTCAGATGTGCGGTGTGCCCTTCCTGCCATAAGAACTCTCTGGCTCTCAGGAACGGGGTTGTCTGCTTCGCCTCCCATCTCACGACACTGCACCACTGGTTGAGACGAAGTGGAAGATCACGATGGCTGCGGATCCACTTGGAGTAAAAAGGGTATAGAATAACTTCGGAAGTTGGGCGAACAGCAACTGGTGCCTCGAGGTCTTTGTCACCACTAAAAAAAATTAGCAACTGTGAATTGCTATGCAAGCAAGTATGAAGACTCACGCCTTCGTGACCCAAGCCAATTCAGGTGAGAATCCCTCAACATGAGACTAAAAGGCTATTAGACAATGCTAATAGGAAGAGGCATAGATTAGAAACCTTCTCGCGTTCTATAGCACGCTGCGACAGAAACATTGGGAAGCTAGCCTCCTCGACATCCAGCTTCTCAATTTCCTCGGTGAACCACTTCTTTATGACGTTCCATATGAACATGGAGCGAGGCCGTAATACGAAGAAGCCAGCTATCTCCTGATAGTATTCAATCATCTCAGATTTGAGGACCACCTCCTGGTACCACGAAGAGAAGTCCTCTTCCTTCGAGACTGTCATGCCGAGGATGTCGTCCGCCTTCTTGCCTTGTCCAATTGGGAGTGCCTTCTTGGTTGCCTTTGCTGCTTTGTCGGCGGCCATCTTTGCCTGCTTCTCAGCCTTCTTCAATGCACTCTTGGAAACCTCTGGAGCCCCTGCCGCAACCTCAGAAGCCTTGTTGGTAACATCGTCGAGGGTTACTTGCGCCACGGCAGCTGCAGACCCTTCCGAGGCCATTTTTGCGTTTTGTCTCGGCGAGATATGTACTCGAGGTATCGTAGTATGTAGTCGTGCAGGTAGCAAAGTCTATATGTGTTGTGCGCCGACAAACACGACGATCGTCTTCCGAAGTTGTTCTGTTCAGAGACCCTTTTGTTCGTTCGGAGATCCTTGGAAATTTGGCGGTGACTCCCCCACCATTAGCGGGCTTTAAGCGACTCCACCCTGTTGGTTCACAGCCTAACCACATTGACTCTAGTGTCTAAGCTTCGCCGCGTCCGCTGAACATTTTCGCGACGCTGTGCGGTAGAGGCTATAGCTGGGGATAGAGTCAAGTGAACGAGCATTGTTACAGACGGACTCATATACTCCAACATGGCCGCATTATTCGAACAGCCGCGGAATGCGGGAACTCTCTGTAAGACTTTCCCATAGCTAAGGCGATAAAATGAGATATACAGCTGACGGCATCCATGTAGTCCTGGGTGGAACGAAGATCAGCGGTTCAGATATTAGAGATCAAAATGGTATGATGCCCAGCGTATCTGTCACAGAGGGACCGCAGCTGACGACTTCTTAGTCCTTGCTACACAGGCTATTGCAAATGTTGTAAAGAGCTCATTTGGCCCAAGCGGCTTGGATAAGATGATGGTGGATGATATAGGAGTAGGAGGACCATCAACCCCTTTCAGGTGCCTGTACTGACCAGAGCAACCACAGGACGTCACAGTTACAAACGACGGAGCTACTATTCTCTCTTTACTAGATGTCGAGCACCCAGCAGGGAAGATTTTGGTGGACTTGGCACACCAACAAGACAAGGAGGTTGGAGATGGCACGACATCCGTTGTCATCATCGCCGCAGAACTCCTTCGGAGAGGAAACGAGCTTATGAAGAACCGCATACATCCCACCACCATCATCACCGGCTATCGTCTTGCTCTCCGCGAGGCTGTCAAATACATGCATGATAATATCAGCGTAAAGGTCGACAACCTCGGACGGGAGTCGCTCATCAACATCGCAAAGACCTCGATGTCCAGCAAGATTATCGGATCAGATTCAGATTTCTTTGCCAATATGGTTGTGGACGCCATACAGGCAGTCAAGTCAACAAACAATAGGAACGAGACGAAGTACCCGGTCAAGGCAGTCAATATTCTCAAGGCACACGGAAAGGGAGCATTAGAATCGATATTGGTGAAGGGCTATGCGCTGAACTGCACTGTTGCCTCGCAGGCTATGAAGACTCGCATCACGGATGCTAAGATTGCAGTTCTTGACATCAATCTGCAGAAGGAGAGAATGAAGCTGGGAGTTCATATCACAATCGACGACCCTCAACAACTGGAGCAGATCAGACAACGCGAGGCTGGCATCGTTATGGACAGAGTCGAGCTTATCCTAAAATCTGGTGCAAACGTCATCTTCACAACTAAGGGCATTGATGATTTGGTGCTCAAGCTCTTCATTGAGAAGGGCGCCATGGCCGTACGCCGGTGCAAGAAAGAAGATCTCCGCCGCATTGCCAAAGCAACCGGTGCGACTCTCGTCTCTTCCCTCTCCGACCTCAACGGCGACGAGAAGTTCGAGGTATCCAACCTCGGATATGCCGAAGAGGTCGTCCAGGAGAGAATATCTGACGATGAGTGCATCCTCGTCAAGGGCACCAAAGCCCACTCCTCCGCCTCTATCATTCTTCGCGGCGCCAACGATTTCCAGCTCGATGAGATGGAGCGCTCCGTCCACGACTCTCTCTGCGCCGTCAAGCGCACCCTCGAAAGCGGCTCCATCGTTCCGGGCGGTGGTGCTGTTGAGACTGCTCTTCATATCTACCTCGAGGAATTCGCTGGCACTGTCGGCTCCCGTGAGCAGCTTGCCATTGGCGAGTTTGCTCAAGCTCTCCTCATCATCCCCAAGACCCTCGCCGTTAATGCTGCCAAAGATTCTTCCGAGCTTGTTGCACAGCTCCGCTCTCGCCACGCCCTGTCACAGCGTATCAAGGATGGAGATGCGAACGAAGACGAGAAGAGTATTGCGAAGAAGAAGAACTACAAGAACTACGGACTGGACCTGATGAAGGGCAAGGTGGTTGATGAGATCAAGGCGGGCGTGCTGGAGCCAAGTATGAGTAAGGTTCGGCAGCTGAAGAGTGCAGTGGAGGCATGTATCAGTATTATGAGGATTGATACGATGATTCGGCTCGATCCCGAGCAGCGAGGTGATGGAGGAGATGATGGGCATGGACATTGAGAGGAGCTGTGTGAGGATACAGTCTTGCCCATATTTTGGCACGGTGGTGGAAATTAGACTTGGTTCATACAGCAACCAAAGACGGATTAGCAAATAACAGCGTCTGAAAACAGCCAAAAACCCATAAATTACCTATTCTGACCTGTATGACGCTAAAAGTGTTCGTGCCAGAATATGGGTAAGACCCTGTATGACGAGATAGAGCTTGTAATATAATTGACATGAATACCAAACAAGCTTGAAAAGGAGTGGAGATTTATTCTTACATTAGAACAATCCCTTTTATGTACAATTTTTCGGTTCTGGATCCATGCACAGTTATAACGACATAATTTTGTGCTATTCTAAGATGTTCTTTGCATTCAAAGCTCCAGACTGATGGTATGATACGAGTACGGCTTCTCTTCTCCGTAAATTAATTTAAAAATCACAATCATCAAGCACCTAGAGCTTAATTTTTATAGACCTACACTTGCAGAGAACGGATACTCTCTATTCCGTTCTCCATTCTCCAGATTTCATGTTTATTTAATATTTTCCCCTCAGTGCTACAAGTCGTAAACTGACACTTGAACTTCGTCCAGCATCACGTGTTTCCTGGGACACCCGACCCGCCCGGCCAATCAGCATCCCCCTATAGCTTCGCAACTTTACCGAACCTCAAATTCAATCCGCCCGACATCACCCATTCCATCCCATCCCAACCAGCGTCACAACCAGCTCCTCTCCCTCTCACCCACAACCCCGAACTCTACACACAATGGTGCTCACCCAGTCCTCGCGGGCGCTCCTGCGCACCGCTCCCCGCACCGCGCAGGCCGTTCGCGCGCTCTCCACCACCGCCGCGAAGAAGGCCGACAACACCGCGGCGCCCGCCTTCCAGAGCCCCTTCAAGGTCCCCGGGGAGACCACGCAGACCACCAGGATCCCGGACTTCAGCCACTACAGGAGCAAGAGGGGCGCAAGCAACAACAATCTGCTGTTCCAGTACTTCATGGTCGGGACGATGGGTGCGTTGACGGCAGCAGGCGCGAAGTCTACGGTTCAAGGTATGTGGATTGCTGTGGAAGGGCAGGAATGGGACGAAAGGGCGGCAGTGGGGATCATAGCAGATGGGAATGGGCGGAAAGAGAGAAGATGGCGAAGGAAAGCTCAATTGGGACGGTTGGCTGACGAGTGATGCTCCAGATTTCCTCGTCAACATGTCCGCCTCGGCTGATGTTTTGGCCATGGCCAAGGTCGAGGTCGACCTCGCTGCCATTCCAGAAGGCAAGAACGTACGTACAGACATATACTGAGATACATTGGGGCATCTGGAGGCTAATTGGGCACGTTGCAGGTCATCATCAAATGGCGTGGTAAGCCAATCTTCATCCGTCACCGCACCGCCAGCGAGATCGAGGAGGCCGAGAACATCAAGGTCGAGACGCTGCGTGATCCACAAACCGACGCTGAGCGCGTGAAGAAGCCGGAATGGCTGGTTATGGTTGGTAAGTCTCACCCTTCCTCCTATGACTCCCCGAAGCCGCAAGCCTCGGCCCTCCAATTGGACCCGTATTAACAATCTACAGGTGTTTGCACACATCTGGGCTGTGTCCCAATCGGCGAGGCCGGCGAGTTCGGCGGCTGGTTCTGTCCCTGCCACGGTTCCCACTACGACATCTCCGGCCGCATCAGGAAGGGCCCGGCTCCTCTCAACCTCGAGATCCCAGCATACGAATTTGCGGACGAGAACAACTTGATCATTGGTTAAGCGTGGTTTGGGGTAGATGCAGAGATAGACACGGGGAGAGAGGGGGGATCTCAGGAACCTTTTTGTATCATGATGAGGTGATCGATTGATGGAGCGGAGCGAGTGGCGGATTGTACAAAAGATCGTCAAGAATGCATTCGAATCATTATCTAGGTAGTTCTACATGCTGTGAAGCGCCTGTGCTTGTTTGAATGTTCGCTTTTAAATAAGCTCATGTTATCTCGGTGAATATATATGTATGTATATTGTATGTGGTACGTCATGATTCATCTGGTTATGCAATCAACTATTGATATTTAATCCAATTTCTCTTATTGGGCAGCTCTCACTAACGGGTGGCTTTCACCCTCGTCCTCACTCTCTTCTTCCTCCTCTTCCTCTTCCTCTTCTTCGCTTTCTGCTTCCTCCTCTTCTTCTTCACTGCCACTCTCATCTTCCTCAGTTTCCTCCTCTTCCTCCTCTTCACTCTCCTCCTCCGCCAACCAATCATCCAAAGTCTTCGCCTTCTCCTTTCCCTTCCCCACCATCTCCTCCCCATCCTTCCTTCCTATCCCCACCTTCACAACCCCCACCGCCCGATCCAACATCTCCCCGGCCGGCGCCATCTTCGCACTCCCCTCCCCATACACCCTCTCCTCCTCCACCTCCCTCAACTTCGGATCCGGCTCCTCGCCCACCGCCACCCACTCCGGAAGAGTCTCATAGCCCTTAATTCCGAACTCTCCAATGCTGTCACCGATAACCAGACTAGCAGAGCCAAGCATAAAGCCCTTCCGACTCTCGCTGGGACTCGGCACCTGCGGCACGGGCTTGGGCGCAAGTAGCATCAGGGACGCGAGTTGTGTGGACGAGGGCGTAGAGAGCAGCGAGCGGTAGAGGCGCAGCCGGTCGCGCAGGTCGTAGGACGTGTCGTAGCGAGCGAGGAGGAAGATATAGTTCCATAAGAGCACGATGGGATGGCTTGCATCTGGTGTTATTGCAGGCGGTGTTTGGAAATAGGAGGTGGAGGAAGATGCATGCCCCTCCTCTTGGGCATCTGCGCCTGGTTCGTCGAATGGAGATGTGGGTTTGGGTGGCGAGGGTGCGGCAAGTTGCAGGCGATTGAGGTAGTGCAGATAGACTTTTGCGGCGAGGAGAACAATTTGAAGTTTTGCAGGCTCGGCTTCGTCAACAAAATTCTTGGCGAGGATGCGGAGGACGTCTGGAGCAATGTTGTCCTCTCCACCCACGCCGGAGAACTCGCCAACGAGCCAGATGATCGTGGCTCGGGCCTTGGTGCTAGTTGTGGTATCGAGGTTTTTAGCCAGACGAATCACGGTGTTGGTATGCGAATCCGGATCTTGCTGGATCAGGTGCCGTATCACCGTCAATGATTCTGCGACAAGGTTCTCGTCTGGACTGCTGATTTGTTTCAAAAGTAGCCTTAAGCAGCGCGCTGATGTCCGAGTATCAGATTGTGCACAGCGCCCGATGGCTCGTACGCTTTCACGGACTAGCGCTCTATCAGACCCAGAAGCAAAGTGCTCCAGTTCATTGAGGATGAGACTTTTGATATGGATATCGCAATGAGGAAATATCAGGGTGAGCATTTCGAGTTTCAGCTCCCAGACCTGTGGTGAATCGGTAGAGTGGACAAGAAAATGAGAGGCATATCTGACGAAGGATTCGGGACGCGAGATGGCCACGGAGACGATGTTGTAGAGCGCGATGTGCTGGATATCTTGTGGTCCACGGAGGAGGGCAATCAGTGGACCGATAGTGGAATCGATATAGGACGGAGTGCCGAGATTGACGTAGGCGCGGGCTACGGCGACGACAACTGCCGAATTACGGCTCTGGAGGAGAGGCTTAATGCCCTTCAGGAGAAGTTCAAGATCTGGATCGAGAACGGAGACTTCTCCTGTAGTCTCCTCCTCTTCTGCTTGGGGCTCCTCATCCCCATAAAATCCTCTTGCATCATTCTTCTTCTTCACCCTCGCCGTCCGTCTTGGGAAGCATTTCCTTGCATAAATAGTCATCAACTGCAGCGTTGCCAACTGGCTCCACTCATCCATATCCACCACCTTCTTAACCAGTCCCCTATAATGCTTATGAATAAGATCAATCCTCTCTGGACAAATCTCCATGAACGCATTCACCGCCGCCCCAGCCACATAATACTGCTTATCTCCTAACAGCGTCGATAAGTAACCCAGAAGCTGCGGAAGAGTCCCTGGATCCAGTCTATAGCATTTTGGAATTGACAATGCCGCTGCCTTCCGCACGTACGGGCTCATATCTCCTGTTCCCTTTCGTATTGCCAAGGAGACGATCTGGCTGATGACCGGGACACGGATCCCAGACATGGTTTTGAGCGCCAGGGCCCGCACTTGTGGATTCCCATCGGAAAGGGACTTTTGGATCGTGTTTATAGAGAGAAGGGCGAGGTCCGGCTCTGCCTCAGCGTGGGAGAGTAGATAGATGTAGACGAGCTTCTTGATTTCGAGGTTGGTAGAGGCGACATTCTTGACGACGGAGGAGAAGAAGGGAAGACATGGCTGGCCGCGGTACATCAACTAGAAGGTATACTAGTCAGAATACTCCCAAGTATTCTCCCCAATGGAGCTCAGAAAGAAGTGCAGCTTGTCGTATGCGCCTCAGCATCCAGCCGGCACTCTGGGATAGACATACAGAAATAACCTTCCTCAGCCCATCCAGCACCTCTCTGTCATTCCTACTATCCAACAACTTCCTAATCTGCGCCGTCGAGAGACTCTTTGTCTCCGTCCTCGAGGCTCTGGCCGCTTGGGCAGCATCGAAGGTCAGGTCGCGCGCTGCATTCTGATCAGCTTCTTCATCGTCAAAGACCATGGTTGGTATGTAAAACATTGGAGGGAAATCCATAGTGACTGGAGACTTATGACTGGAGACTTACCACTCTCCAGCAAGCTGGAAATGCGAGACAGCGACTCCATATAGACCTTAGCAATGGAGTACAGAGTACAGACTGGTGTTGTACTTGTACCTGTACCTGGCAGGAACGATGGTGGGGTTAAGCGCTAAGCGATGGGAAGTGACGCCGGTGATGGTGACGGTGACGGTGGCGATGACGCTCTTGTCGCATCCATTTTAAACCATAAGTTCATAACAACAACAACAATAATAATAACAACGTCAACTACAATAACAACATCAACAACAACACAATTTATGTATTCTACGCCTTCCACTACAGCGAGGAATTCGTCTCTATGTATTGTCACTTTCTGAAGTCTCATTCAAATCTTCTGCTATGGCCAGAAGGGCCAACTAATCCAAATCACTGACGACAGCAAGGCGATTCACCACAACGAACCTCGTCCACAGACACTCCGAACCCCAGACGACATGCTTTACGCTCCGATGTTGCTGATCGATTGAGTACCAGCATTCTCAGATGAGAAACTTCCCAACCGCGATACAACTACAATTACCATAAGCTTGACGACGTGCCTCAATGGCGCCTGCACAACCAATCGTTCTCCCACCAACAACCTCTCCACAGCTTCTCAATTCCATCCTCACATCTGCATCCTATCCGACTACGCTTCTTATCTGCTCCTCTCGTGAAGCCTTCCTCTCTTCCCTTCTCGCCTCGCTATCCTCGTCAGAATCCCCGAAGCGTCTTCTAACACCAACTCTCCACACGCTCTCGCTCGCACCACACATCCAGGTCATCTACACACCCACACTATTGCATCTACGGGCATGGCTTGCTATTTCGGACAAGGACTGCGCTGCGCCAGCACCGCCTGCTGTGCCTGGATCTGAAGATTGTGGGGGGAGAAAGGATGGGAAAGACAAGAAAGGCAGAAAGACGGGGAAATTGGTGGTTTGGAGACCGGTGAAGATGCATGAGGCAACTAGCGATTGGAGTGCGCAAGGATTGTCTGCGACTCTCGCTGCTCTGATCGAGGCGGGGAGGAGGATGGGAAGGCAGGTCGTTTTGGTTGAAGCTGTCGAGCGGGATATTGATGGATCTCGTCGGGATGATTTCATGGGTGACGAGCTGCTCGAGCTGGATGAAGTAGGGGAAAGAGATGAGCAGGAGGAAGTGGAGCAAGATACTGGGAATGGAGATGTTGAGCAGGATGTCACGGAACAAAGACGGGAGGATGTGAAGAGCATATACGCAAAGCGACTGCCGATGCTGAATGGGAGCTCGAGACGGGAGGGTCTGGATGAGATCGGTGCTTGGAGTGGTAGGACGGTGGAGGTGGGGGTTGTGCTGAGAAGATGGTTTAGATTCGTAAGGGAGGATATGATGTGACTTGGCCGGCGTGGAACTGGGAAGCAAGAGGCTGGCTCAGACACCGTCGATCGATGGCAGGGGTAGCAAGCAGCTCAAGCTTTTGGCTTAATGCTGAAGCTCCAGCGGTTGCACACCGCACAAGCAAACTCATCTCCATCTCCCGCCATCTTCAGTCTGCATCCCCAACTAAGGTATGTAAATGCCTCTACACCGTCAACACAATCCAAGCGACGCTCTACAGTATGGGCAGCCGGTCACAAAGTGCTTACTGTCGTCAGAGTAGATTCGAGTAACTCCACGGTTTAACCTTGATTAATCTGCCTGACTGCTCTGACACTGTGGATGTCACATCTCAATATCATGACAACAAATCGTACAAGATGCGAGGAGAAGGATCATACGACCAGGCGTCTCGGTGGCTCGATTCCTGCCGACCTCCGCAGATAGGTAAATCGCGGAGGTACATACATGCATATTCGCACTTCATATCGAAGCCGATGGCTATAATTTCCATTTCGTCCGTCTTCGAGTGGAGGAGCAACACAAGCACATGTATTTGCACGTGACCTTGTCATTCCTCTCCTCGGCACTTAGACATATATAATATATATATTATATATTATCATGTCGTTTCGGTAGTTCGGTGGTTGGGTGGTTCAGCGTCAAAAGTTCCCCGCAATTTCCCCCCAATCCATGCGGATGTGGGAATAATGGGGGATAATGGGGGATAATGGGGGAATTATAGGGGAATCATGAGGAAATAAAGGGGAAATGGACCCAAGCTGAACGCCTGTGCAGCGCCGGCCATGTGCTACTGTAGTGTACTGTACTGTACTGTACTGTACTGTACTGTACTGTATTGTACATACATATACATAGATATTGCATACAATATTATGTACCTGCTATGTACTCTACATGCAACAACCGCGCGGTCCACTACCCCACATCTGGCGGCACATGTGAAGTGTGGATCTGGGGAATATTCACGTTGCACCTCCCTCTGTGAGTCTGTGGTATAAGGGAGAGCACACCTGTTTGACATTGGCTCTTCCGTTCTGCTGTTGTCATGTTGCGTTGTGTCTAGTATTTATTTTCATATTCTGCTTCTGCCCTGAGTCGATAATCGAGTCTATTGATCCCCGATTCCCCTTATTTCTAGCACAGCAATCCTGCAGTACGTACAGTACGTACTTGACCGATATCTTGGCGAAGAGCCCTATCCTTCATTTTCCTTGACGGGGAAAGCAACGGCTCAGTCGTCATGTCGGCCATCATAAGTGACGGCACATCCACGGTTCTCAGCGCCTCCAAGGCCACATCATCTGCTCTCTTGAGCTACCTCAATAACGCATCCGCCTTCACGGGCAAGGCATGGCTCGTCGCCGCCGGTACGGCCAGAGACTCCACGACTGCTGCTCTGCATTATCTCGTGGAGAAAGATTCAACTGGGCTCCTCCGAATAGCAATTTCGAGACTCGAAGCCGGTGACACCAAATCATGGATCGTCTTGGGCACGAGCCTATTTGCCTCCTATGCCTTGCTGTGCTCTGCCCTGCGCTTCAGGAGGAGGGATGCCATGGCGAAGAAGTACGGCTACACGACTCGCGAGTCGATGGCCAAGATGACGACCACAGAGGCACAGGAGATCATCCGATACATGAGCGAGCTCGAGTTCCCCAAGGTCTTCGTGACCTCCGTCGAGTTCGCCCTGTTCAAGGTATTTCCTCATCCATCTCATTCCACACGAATCCCACTTATCACATGACAGACATACGGCATCCCGACCATCTCCGGGCTTCTCACAGCCACGAAGGAATTCTACGACCCCGCCACCTCCTCCAAGCGCCTCGCCGACACCTCCATCCTGATCGGCGAATTCGTCTCCTTCCCACCCACCTCCGAGCGCTCCATCAAGGCCATCAGCCGCATGAACTACATCCACAGCGGCTACCAGGCGTCCGGCAAGATCTCGCACGACGACCTGCTCTACACCCTCTCCGTCTTCATGACGGAGCCCGTGCGCTGGGTGTCACGCTACGAATGGCGCGACTTCACACCCATGGAGCTATGTGCCGTCGGCACCTTCTGGAAGGGCATGGCGGACTCGATGGGCATCGATTACCAGAGCCGGCTGAAGCAGGGCAAGTCGGGCTGGAAGGACGGACTCGAGTTCTGGGAGGACGTCGCGCAGTGGGCACGAGCGTATGAGGAGAGATGCATGGTGCCGGCCGTCTCGAATAAGAAGACGGGAGATGAGACGGCGAGTCTGCTGCTGCATCTCGTGCCGCTGAAGCTGAGGCCGTATGCGATGAAGGCGATTACGGTGGTGATGGAGGACCGACTGAAGCGGTCGATGATGTAGCTAACATCCCCCCCTTCCCGCTTCCCAATAACTCTCTCCAAACCATCCTAACACCCAAGCCCAGGTACCCCGACCCCCCCGCCTCCTACACCACCACCATCAACGCCATCTTCCAAACGCGGCGCTTCATCCTGCGCCACCTGTCCCTCCCGCGCCCCGACTTCCTGCGCGTGCGCGGCTTCCACGAAACCCCCGACCCCGCGACCGGCCGCTATCACTACGACTTCTACAAGGCGCATCCCTATTACACCAAGCCCGGATTCTGGAATCGCTGGGGCCCGGAGGCGTGGCTGGTGTGGGCGGCGGGCGGGGATGTGCCGGGGAGCAAGGGACAGTTGTATTGTCCGCAGGGGTATAAGTTTGAGGAGGTGGGCCCGAAGAAGATGGTGGGGAAGGGGAAGGAGAGGACGGATGAGTGGGAGGCGAAACTGGCGGTGGAAAGGACCGGGGGGTGTCCGTTTAGGCGATAGGAGGCCAGCGTTGTAAATGGAATAGATGATATCGGATTTGGTTATTATGAGTGGGAATGGCTATGATCACCTTGGGACTTCAGTGTTGCACTGTAATACTTGGCTTTTGCTTTTTGTTCTTGACTATTTTAAGAAGTCACAAAGTCTTTGGTCACTAATTTCTACATTGCCAATTTGCCGCTGTCATCTGTGAGTTTAGTGTTAGTAGACTTTGTATTCACCTTTATCCTTGAATATAACCTTCTTTACAGGATCTATAAATAGGATACGTGGATATAGGAAGGTATAGTATACTTATATAGCTTTTTATTATATATATCTGATAATATTTATTTATTATTAGCACTCTTAGCTTACAAATATATTTAAATATATTATGAGTGTTGATTTACTAATACTAATAATATATAAAATTATATAAGCAGCTTATATTTAAATACATTCTTACATTCATATATTCTATTTATAAGATTTACAAAGTAGGTTATGCTCATTCTTAAAAATCAAGGATCCATTTGAATATGTATACACATTTAACCAACATGACTGTGAATTTGTATGTTTCGTGTCCTACAGGCACCTGGCATCCCCCCCGCAAGCGCAACATATCGCCTACGTACAGCAACCATGTCTTGCACAATCGCCTCGCAAGTCCGGGCAAGGCCAGAGACCGACCGACGCCGATGACGCATGTCGAGACTTAGGTCGAGTATGCGCGTGCTCGGCGGCTGGAGCTGGATGGGAGATATACACGTCACAATCGCCTCTCGCGCTTTTGGCGGCAATCAGATGTGCAACTCTATCGCCACAAAAGCTGGCATTTTGATAGCAAGGAGTGAAGTTTCAATGATGCAGTGTTCGTCAAGCACAGCGCTCTACATCTGTCTCTCCTCCTCAGCTCCCGCAACGGCCTTCTTCCCGATTGCCGGCTACGACTCCGCCGCTTCAACCGCTGCCGCCACCCTCTCTCCCGTCTGCCATCTCAGCATGGTCAAGGAGTGCTTGCCAAACGTATATCGTCCCTCCCCGTCCCACGTCCCCTCCTGAATCGCCACCTCCTCCTTCTCCTCCGTATTCACCACCGTCACATCCCTGCCAGTCACAGTATAAACCCTCACCTCGCTTCCAACGTTCCCTCCTAGTCTCATATCCACCTCCACACTCCTCTCCTCATCAATATTCACCACCACGACACTCACCCAGCCCTCCTCATCAATTGCCGCGGAAACATCAAGCTTCCCAATCCCCTCCTCCTTAACCCCTCTCAACCACGCTGGCTCCGTCTCCCCCCTCCACACACCCCCCCTAACATGGCACCCGACCGTCCACCCCCTCATCCACCTCGAGAACAGCCACAACACCCACCAACTCGTCTGCTTGACCGTGCCCCTCTCGCTCGTCATCAGCGGCGAGATCACATTCACGCTCTGCGCAATATTCGCCATCCCCACATACTGACTCTGTCGCACAAACACATTAAGCCACACCCCTACCGCCAGGGCGTCGCTCAGCGTGTACGACTCCTCGGCCCCGAGCTCCCCCGGCGCACGCAGAGGCGCCCACACGTTCCATTCGTCGAAGCAGATGGTGGTGCGTGGCTTGTCGGGGGAGATGTTGTTCTCGATGCGCGCGATGTCGATGAGCGCGGCGGCGGTTTCGATGGCGCGCTCGGCGGACAGCGGGGCGGTGACGTTCGGAAGGTGGGAGGCGGAGGCCGTGTAGATGTGGATGCTGTGCATGTCGGCGTAGGGGATGCAGCGCTTCAGGACCTCGAAGTCCCAGGACGAGTGGCCCGTCTCGCCGCAGAGGATGAGGATGAGGGAGGGGTCGAGGAGTTTGAGGGCTTTGCCCCATTGGGTGGCTTTCTTGGAGTAGTCGACGGCGTCGAGTTGCCCGATTTGCCATGGGCCCCACATCTGGAGAGGTTAGGAGAGAGGAGAGTAAGGTGGACCGAACTGGACTTACTTCGTTGCCCAGCGCCCAGTACTTGACCCCCCACGGCTCCTCGCGCCCGTTCTTGCGTCGCAGATTCGCATAATACGTATCGCCCGTACCATTACAATATTCGACCCAAGCGAGCGCCTCATCAAGTGTCCCCGTGCCGAAATTGAGCGCGAAGTACGGCTCCACGGTCCACTTCCCAGGGCCGCCGGGACACTCGCCGAGGACCGTGAGGTAGTGCAGGAAGTCGTCGGTGCCGAACTGGTTCGTCTCGACGCCCTGCCAGGCGAGTTCGGGGCGCGAGGGGCGCGAGGAGCGCGGGCCTACGCCGTCGAGCCAGTGGTAGGTCGCAACGAAGTTCCCGCCGGGGTAGCGGATCACGGGGATGTTGAGGCTGCGCAGGTCTGCGAGGACGTCGGTGCGGTAGCCGTTGGCGTCGGAGAGGGGGGAGCTGGGGTCGTAGATGCCGCCGTAGATGCAGCGGCCCATGTGTCTGGGAGGTGTCAGTGGGGAGGTCGTTGTGGGGTGGAAAGGGGGATATGGAGGGATTAGTGGTTGAAATGGTAAAAAAAAAAGTCCTTGAGACTCCCGACATAAGAGGAACATAGGGAGGAGTATGGCACGGAGTAATCAGAGTCAGATGCCAATGTAGAAGGGAAGATGCATTGCAAGTGTTTTTTCCATGCTCTTGAAGGAAACGGCGAGAGATGGGCGTAGAAGAGAGATTCGAGAAGGAACAACAGGAGATGTGCAATACGCACTCCATGAAGCCGCCATAGATGTTCTTGTTGATCTTCGACAGCCTCCTCGCCGGGTCAACATCAATAGACGGCGTGTCGCCCTCTGGGATCCTCGTGAAGGTCGTCATCTTGGAAAAAAGAAAGGAAGGATGTACGTGTGAAGGTTCGAGAACGACAAACAGGAGAGATCTCAGACCATAAAACTGCTGTCTGCTGTCTATGTCTATGAGACTATGAGCAGGGAGAGGGAGAGGGGGAGAGAGAGGGAGAGGGAGAGGGGGAGAGAGAGGGAGAGGGAGAGAAATCCGGACGCCATGGCCCATGATGATATTATTATTGACTCCCTCCCCTCCAGCACACGCGGCGTCTCCAGTGCGCCAGATGCCCGCGCGCCTCGTCCGCCTTGTCTCCCTCCCCTTCGAACCACGTGACCCGAAGAAACGCCGTCCTCATATCCACCTATCTACAGTGTAAAGGTACATGCCCCTCGCTTACGTCAGCACCGCCCCCTCGTCGGCGTCTGCGATTGGCGCGCATAGATGCCCAACTCCCACTCGCGCTACGCGGTGGCAGTTAGTTGTATGCGCGCCAATCAGCGCGTTCGGAGCTGCTCTCCCCGCATCTTCCCCAACTCCAATGTTAATGGCAGCTAGTACCCCGGAGCTAGTACCTCGGACGCCACACGAGCGTCTCTCCATCCCTCGGCAAGTCGGTTGACGTCTTTCTTCGCCCATTCGTGCGTTAAAAAAACAAAAACAAAAGAAACACTGCTATGGGAACATAGTCGATATGGCCATATAGTCCACATGGTCCATGGATCCACAAGGCAAGCTGCGCCGGGATGCTGGGATGCGGGGATGCTGGGAGTCGGGACTACCAGCACATGCGCGGCCATGCGATTGATGGAACTTCCTGGCCGGAATCGAGCTGGGGAATGATGGAGGCAGACTCGGCCCTGGTCACAAGGCTCGGGATGGGGAAGGGAGTACACCTGTGCGGAGTTGTGGGGAGCTATGAGGGAGCATGAGCATGACCATGGCAGGGTAGCGGAGGAAGAGCTCTCTGTTGGCGTCTCTGTGTAATTTATAAGAAGGGGACCTTGCCGGCGAGAAATCTATATTTTTTCTCATTATTATCTTTGCTTGCTTGCTTGCTTGCTTGCTTGTTTCCTTGCAAGATACTCGAACGCAGAGGTTGCTCGCGGGAAATTCCTGAGAGCTGAAGATGGCGCTTCCTCCTAAAGTCTACCAGGTATATATGCGAGGACGGAATGAGTGGCAGTGACTGAGGCTGATGCTGGTGCTCATAGTTCCTCGTGGGCGTCTTCGCCTCGCTGGGCTCTATACTCTTCGGTTATGATTTAGGTGTCATTGCCGAAGTAAGTAAGTTAACCAATGTCTTTCTCCCTCTTCCAAGTTGCAGATACTGATATGAGAAAAGTTGCTTCGCCTACCTATCTGAACCGCTTCACTCCCACCGATGCTCAGACGTATGCCAGCCATTGCTCACCGCCACACCGTCACACCTTTGCTAACACCATCACAGCGGCGCAGTCGTCTCCCTCTTCACGGGCGGCGCCTTCTTCGGCGCCATGTTCGCCGGCCCCGCCGCCGACTTCCTCGGCCGCCGCTGGACCATCGTCATCGGCTCCATCGTCTTCATTCTCGGCGGCTGCCTGCAGACCGCCGCGCAGACCCTTTCCTTCCTCTGGTCCGGACGTTTCTTCGCCGGCGTCGGCGTCGGTTTCCTCACCATGATCATCCCGCTCTACCAAGCCGAGATCGCCCATCCATCGATCCGCGGCAGAATCACAGCGCTCCAGCAATTCATGCTAGGCGTGGGCGCTCTTGTCGCGTCCTGGGTTAGTTACGGTACGTTCATTGGCATCGACAACGAGGGACAGTGGCGTATCCCGCTGGGTCTCCAGCTGGTACCCGCCCTCATACTCGGGGCTCTGATCTTCCTCTTCCCCGAATCGCCGCGCTGGCTGATCGACAACAACCGCGGCGAAGAGGGCCTTCAGACGCTGGCACGCCTGCACGCTCACGGCGACGTCAATGATCCCTGGGTGCGCGCCGAGTTCGACCAGATCCAGGAGAACATCACGTTCGAGCACGAGCACGAGGCGAAGAGCTATGGGGAACTATTCCGCAACCGCTCATCGTTCCGGCGCCTGCTGATCGCCCTGGCGCTGCAGGCGAGTATCCAGATGACGGGCGTCTCGGCGATCCAGTATTACAGCGTCACCATATATGGCCAGATCGGCATCGATGCCGATGCCACACTCAGATACCAGGCTATCAACAGCGTCATCGCGCTGGTCGCGCAGTTCCTCTGCATCTGCTTCATCGACTACCTCGGCCGCCGCTGGACGCTGATTTGGGGTAACTTGGCTAACATGGCGACTTTCATCATCGCGACCGCACTTCTTGGTAACTCCTCCCTCCCATTCTCCTCTTCCCCCTCTTTTCCTCCCCTCCCGACTGACGACCCCCAGCTTCCTTCCCCCCAGGCCTCACTTCCAACGTCGGCGCCTCCTGGGGCTTCATCATCATGACCTGGCTGTACAACTTCTCCTTTTCCGCGACCTGCGGCCCGCTCTCCTGGATCATCCCCGCCGAGATCTTCGACACGCGCACCCGCGCCAAGGGCGTGTCGTTGGCAACCATGATGTCGTTTGCCTTCAACACGATGATTGGGCAGGTGACGCCGATCGCGATGGCGGCGGTGGGGTGGCGCTATTATATCTTGTTCGTGGTGTGCAACTTCACGAACGCGCTGTTCTTCTGGGCCATCCTGCCGGAGACGAAGAAGATCCCGCTTGAGGAGATGAATTATCTGTTCACGCATGCGCCGATGTGGGTGCCGGGCACGGATGAGAAACAGTACCGCGCGGATTATAATGCGGATTTGGAGAGGAGGGCCAGGGAGATTGAGGAGAAGGGCGCGTTGGGGGCGGTGCATGAGGAGGGGGCAAGGGTCGAGAGTGGCGTTTGAACGGGCGGGGGAGATAGGTAGGTAGATGGAGCGGATCTGGTGGTGCGGTAATCTGGTATGTGGTAATAGCGAGAAGGGCATGATATTTCTATACTCCTGCCATGATATCCTTCCCTTGCTTCAACTTGCCACGCTCTTTGCCGGTCATCCACAAAGAGCGTGCCTTTCTCGTAGCTCCATCAGCCTTCAGCACAGATACATACATACCAGGGTAAATACCAACCTAGAGTCTAAACTTATTCTCGAAATACCTGAGTACCTAGGGATTTTCAGGTATACACCCAGATGCACGGTCAGTATAGATAAGAGTAGCTGAGACGCACAAGTCAAAGGAAGGAGTAACGGAGACACGGACGGGACTATGTATAGATAATGGTACACAAGAACCGCAGGCAGCTTCGTAGCACCGTCAAAGAAGCTTCCAAATCGTTCACAGACCAGAAGAATCCAAAATCCCCTTCTTTTGCAGAACCCTCCTCTTAATTCCCCTCCTCATCTCCTCATCATCTAAAGTCCCAGGCCCCAAAAGGCCAATCCTAGAATTTAAAGTCCAGAGCTCTCCCAAACCCTCCCAAAACCCAACCCAATCCAGCCGAGCACAAACTGCCTATATAAACCCAAACATCCCCTCCCATCCCCGACAGCGGCACAGTGGCGCGGTGGCAGTACCACCGTCAGGACAATCTGGCCAGGGCTTGGAGAAACAACAACGGGTCAAGGGTTCAACTTCCAGCAGTAATATACCTATATATATATATATATACACCCTCCTTCACCACAGCAATGCTCTTTCACCAAAACAGCTGTGCAAAACACGCAATGTACGGCAACTTAACAAAAAGTAAAATCACGGATGGGCTTTTCTCCTTGCAAACCTATAAAAAGTGGCTTGTAAGTTTCTTTTGCTATTTTCTTTTAAGCATTTTGAGTCTTTCGAATGATATGTGTGAGATCGCAAGCCCCTTTATAAGATTAATAAACGAAGCTATTTTGTCTTTATAGGCAGTATAAGAATGTATTTTATTATCTCTTAAATAGGATGAGACTCGGGTTTAAAGGTACGCTAGCTTATATGCTGTTAAGTTCGTGCCTTTCATCTCCGCCTGCAAGTCGACCTTCATGGGAGATTGAGAAAGAAAATTTGAAAAATAGATCGTATATTATCGCCGCAACAGACATCAACCCACAGAAATCTAAATGACATTCATTCGGGTATTTGTACATTTCGACCAAAAAAACGCCAGACGTACATGTCACCCAAAGCCACACACATTCCGGAAAAGCAGATATATAAGTAACCCCCCCCCCTCTTCCCCGGCGCAGATCAAGCACCCCGCCACAAAATTCAAACACCTTGTGCGCCACATGAGGCCAGTTCAAGCATCCGGATCATCATCCTCCTCCTCCTCGTCCTCCAGATGCTCCTTGATCGAAATCATATAGTTCCGCACGGAAACAACCATGATGGCAATCGCAAACCCATTCCAGACATCCATCGTGCGCTGGTCGAAGTCGAAATGCGAGATCGTCCTCGGCACCGCGCCCGCCTGCGCCGAGTCCAGCGTCACAAACACCGCGATCGCGCCGGCGATGATGATGCCATACAGCAGCGGCGGCTCCCTGGAGTAAACCGCCGGCGCACCGTTGCCCTGCTGGTCATCCTCGATGACGAGAGCCTCGCGGTGCTGGTCGGCTAAGAAGTTGAGCTGGTCGGTCATGATTCGGGAGATGTCGCCGATTCGCTGGCCGGGCTTGCCCGCGACGACGGCGATGATGGGGAGGAAGGTCTTGTGCCGGTAGCCACCGTCAACTTCGGACCATTTGAGGTAGCTGTCGATTTCTTTCTTGATTATTTGCTCACGGCTGCGCGAGCCGGTGAGCACGCTGCGGACGCGGCCGCCGAGGGTGACGAGGGATACGAGGGCTGTTGAGGCTGTGGCATTGTCAGCACCGCATATAAGAATTGCAGGATCCAGGGCGAACACATACCTCTGAATTCCTGGCCAGAGGCGGAATTGAGAAAGGTTTCTTCGATATTCGGCGAGAACAGTGCTGGTGGACATGTGCGGAAATCTGGTCTCCATTGAGTAGGTAGAAGAGGTTGTAAACCACGCATACTCAGCTCTTCGAACAAGGCGATTTCGCCTTGGTGCCAGTCGGACTTGTCATCGTCCTTTTTTGGCGCAGTCCCGCTTTGTTGCGCTAAGAATGCGGTGACTTTGTCCCCCGCTGATGCCTCTGGGTCAATGGGACGGTTTGGATCGACTTCAGCTGCGTCGACAGATTCGGGGTCGATAGATTCGGGGTCGACGGATTCCAGATGAGTGGTCCCTTCTATGATTGAGACATCTTGCGAGCTATGCGAAGCTCCGTCGTCACTATATGATGCTTGCGATGCGTTGCTTCCACCGTTGTTTCTCGGAAGCCCCCCTCTCCTGACATCGTTGGGCGAAATATGTTTCCTCCCGACTCTCCCGTTTAAGACAGCCCTGCCATTGCGGTTCTTTCGTCCAGTGAAAAGGAAACACATGTCGGGGTCAGGTTTGAAAGGTCGGTTCAGCGATGCGAAATTGTTCGTCGGGGTGGTTGTCGAAGTGCTATGGCGGCGGCGATACTTGGCTGGCGAGATATATCCAAGAATCGAATCTCGAAAGCTGAGTATTTGATCCATCTTGATATCTCTTGCTCTATCCCCATGCACTGGGTGGGATTCCTTGTGGGATTCTTTGTGGGGATTCTTTGTGAGATGTGATGGTTTGTGAACAAAGGCCTCGATGATATTGCGCCGCTTCTGGATGGTGTTGTGTGAGGAGTTTGGTGAAAGCGGGGGAAGTTTTATATTGGGTCGTGGGATGGTGCTAAGCAGCCCTTTGTTCTCGAGCACAATAGGTCGTTCACAGCCATAACTGTGTACTCGTCGGCTGGTCTATTGTTGTAAAGCAGTCAATGTCAATAATAGATGCCGCATGGTTGACTCGATGAACCCCGGCATTATTCTGCTTCACCTAATCCAGCTCACCGCCCTGCCAGAGACCCATACGGAGTAGTCGCCCCGGACATCAGTGTGGGGTAGAGTACATGTCAGGTACTTATGTACCTAATAGTGCTCTATGTAATTATATAGAATGCCAAAGCAATTTTGGTATGGCTCAAGTATACCTATGTACACTGCACTCTATAGGTATTGATATCTATTATATATTGACCCACGCACAGACCATGGCCACTTTGATATATATATATATATATATATCTCTCTCTCTCTCTCCACGATCGTAAAGGCAAAGGCAAATCTCCCTCATTCCCGTCATCGTATTCACTCTCACACGGTACATCACGAACAGGCTACAGCAGGGTATCTTTGGAAATTTGCATGTAATAAATATATTCTTTCATCCCTCATGAGGCTTCAGCTCTTCAAATCTCCCACAAACGCCTAATTTCTACCAGCCGTAGCGATCTCTATCCATCCCATATCTTGTCGCGTTGAGCTAACATGTTGTTTCAACATTCGTCATATCCAATGGCATTATGGGCAATGTCCTTTCTATAACTCGAGACTTTCTTGCAAAGACCATTATAATCCAAAGCCTCCTCCCTTACTCCATCTCAATGGTTCCTGGTGGCTTGCTGGTGATATCGTAGAAGACACGGCAGACACCATCAACCTCGTTGACGATTCTGGTCGCAACTCTCTCAATGAACTCCCAATCGAATCTGTATGCAGTCGCAGTCATGAAATCCGTCGTCTCGACGGCTCTCAAAGCGATCACCTGCTGGTGAACTCTCTTGTCGCCCATGACGCCAACAGCCTTGACTGGGAGCAAGGCAGCGTATGCCTGGCTGATCTTGTTGTAGATTCCAGCGGCCTTGATCTCGGCAATGAAGATGTGATCCGCCTTTCTCGCGATTGCGACTTGCTCGGGGGTAACCTCTCCAAGGACACGAATGGCGATTCCAGGTCCAGGGAAAGGATGTCTCATAACCAGCTCCTCGGGAATACCGAGTTCGCGACCCAAACTACGCACTTCATCTTTAAATAGCTCCTTAAGAGGCTGTTCTCGTTAGCATAAAAGTAAGGGGGAGGGGGGGTGGGCTGTCGTGTGGTGTGAAGGAGTGTAACTGAAGCAAGTGCGAAACATGCTTAAGTTATAGGTGAAAAAAAGTAGACTAACCTCGATCAGTTTCAAGCCTTGGCCGTTCATCATGCGCTCTGGGAGACCTCCAACGTTGTGATGAGTCTTGATGGTGGCGCTAGGGCCCTTGAAGGAGATAGACTCAATAACATCTGGGTAGAGTGTTCCCTGAAGGAAGAACTCAATCTTTCCAGCCTGTGGCGAATTGGCCGCAGCCGCTTCGATCTTCAAAGCTTCAGCCTCGAAGACCTCGATGAAAGTGTTGCCAATGAACTTTCTCTTGGCCTCTGGGTCATCGGTGATGCCCTTCAACCCAGCAAGGAATATCTCAGAGGCATCGACAACGGTAAGATTGATACCAAGATGCTTGGTGAGGGTCTCCTTGACTGTCTCGCATTCGTGAAGGCGCATAACACCATTGTCAACGAGGACAGCATGGAAGCGCTCGCCAATGGCCTCCTTCATGAGCTTAGCAGCAACAGTAGAGTCGACACCTCCGCTGACGGCTCCAAGAACCTGTCCCTTTTCTCCAACCAATGCGCGAATTCTGGCAATCTCCTGATCAACAAACTTAGTCATGGTCCAGTCCTGTCTGGCCTTGCAGATTCCGACGGCGAAGTTTTTCAGGAGCTGCGTGCCGCGAGGAGTATGTGTGACTTCTGGGTGGAATTGGATGCCGTAGATTGGCTTAGATTCGTGGGCAATGCCAGCGAATGGAGAATTGGCGGTAGTGGCAATCGTGTGGAAGTTTGGTGGAAGCGCGCCGAGCTTGTCGCCGTGGGACATCCAGACCTTAATATCGTCCTCGAGGCCCTCGAACAGTTGATCGACGTGACCATTTTCACGCGCAGCCTTCAACTGGGCGTGCCCGTACTCTCTGTGTTCGCCAGCAACGACATTTTTGCCGTTGTGCCATGCGATCTCTTGCAGACCATAGCATATGCCGAGAATTGGGACTCCGAGGTCGAACATGGCTGGGTCGACGTGAGGAGCGTCCTTCTCATACACGGAGTATGGACCACCGGAGAGAATGATACCCTTCGGCTTCCATGACAACTCAGAGAGCTTCTGGGTGCATGGCAGCATCTCAGAGTAAACATTAAGCTCACGGAGACGGCGAGTGATGAGATGAGAATATTGAGAACTGAGTCGGTCAGTACATGTTGTATTGATTGAGTCACAAATCGAGATGCTCACCCAAAATCCAGAGTCAGGATGGTATCGAAGATCTTGTGCGGCTCCTCCGCGGCAGTTGCTTGAGAGGCCATGATGATGATAGACGAAGCACCCGATTGGAATACAAGTAAATGTTTTCGTTGTCGTGATACTCAAAGTATGAAACTTCCAGCCGTTCGCCGCCTTGGAGGGGTCGTCGCATTTTTTTCTGGACCCGTTATCGCGATAAGCTGATTAGGACTAGCGTGGGCAGAAATTAAGGTTGTAGAGGCGGTGTGAGCTCCCACTTGAGGAATACCCTCGAGGTCTGATAAATTTGTTTCGGACAGGCATATCTTAAGCAAACAGTCAAGATGGTCAGAAAGAGAGTCAGAGATGCAGAAGTCCTCCCGGAGGCACCGGCGAATGCAGGCGGCGACGGCGAGGATAGCGGCAGCGATGATGTATGTCTCCACTCACCCCGCTCCTGTTCCTCATGTTAATGAAATGCCCAGGACGTGGATATGATTAATGTCGAGTTTGAGTGGTTTAATATGGCCCCGGAGATCGACTTTCACGGCCTGAAGAGTTTGACTCGTCAGTTATTCGATGTCGATGCACAATTATTCGATCTATCGGCTCTCGCCGACTTGATCCTGTCACAGCCCACTATCGGCTCAACCGTGAAGGTTGATGGAAAGGAAACGGACCCATACGCATTCCTCACGATTCTGAACATGCGTGAACACAGACAGCATCCTGCAATCAAGGCTATCACGGAATATCTGATTCAGAAATCCAAGACCAATGCCGGCTTAGCTAAGCTTGGCGAAGTCCTGTCATCTCCTTCAAACCAAGTCGGGCTGATCCTCACCGAGCGCCTTATCAACGTTCCCTCAGAAATCGCTCCTCCAATGTACACTATGATCATTGACGAGATCGAGGCCGCAGTCGAGGACAAAGAGCCATACGAATTCACGCATTACTTAATTTTTTCGAAGACATACTTAGAGGTTCAGTCGGCATTAGATCAGGAGGATGCTCCGAGACAAAAGAAAAAGAAGCAAGCTGGAAAGGAGACCTTCTATTTCCATCCTGAGGACGAGGTTTTGCATCGTCATGCTATCGCACATGGTGGATGGGAATATACCAAGGACGAAGGTGATTCTAAGGCGGATAGTAAGAGAGCTTTCCAGGAGCTGGGAATCAAGCCACAAGGCCATGCCACACTCATCGAGGCCAAGAACTTCGCAGATGCAGTCAAAGCGGTCAGCGAGTACATAGGATTGCAGCAATGAACCATGACTTCAGCATCTATGCATTTGACTGGCATGCGCCTAGCTCTCTGTCTCATCTGGACCATCTAATCTTTGCATCAAGTACTCAACCTCCACGACCTTCGTCAAAGGAATGACGAACTTCTCGTACATCGTGACGACTGCATCGACATTGATCTTCCCTTGGCTCTCCTGGCCCTGTGGTCCCAGACTTGGATCTGTACCGTATGTCTTCGCCTTCAACGCTAAACGCTCCAAAACCTTTTGTTCCACAGCCTTGTTTGTAATGGCCTCATCAATTCCTTCCCTATCTCCAGCCTTGATCAAAGCAGTGAACCTCTCCCTCTCTGTGCGGAATTTTGACTCCGCCACAAACTTTCCAAAGTGTATTCTCCGCGACAGAGCTTGCAAGCATGCGATGTCACACGTCGCGGATGAGCCATAATTCTCCTGTGTTTCACCACGATCCCCTCGGCCAAAATCTCTGCAAGCTGCTGGCAAGAAATGTTCTAAGTAGCTCTCCTTGATCTTGTCGTTGATGTTGACATCATTTGGATGTAGGATCTTGGGGTAGTTGAGCGGTTGGAGGATTGGCTTTTGGAGCGCGTCGGGGAAGTATGGATATTCATCTGGAGATTCGAAGCGGCGGATGAGCGACTGCAGGCGTTCCTGTTCGCGGAGGGTCCAGTCGAGGAAGCTGAGATCACTGTTGGGGATTTTCAGTGCCCCCGGGACGTAGATTGTGTGGTTGAGAGGGAATTGGACACGCTCTATCAAGTGAAACGTGATGGTATCTTCGAGACGACTGTATCACATAAATGAGTTAGCTATGGAGTGGAACGAACGCAGCTGTGAGCTGTTGACGGAGGGATCTTGCATCAATTGAAAACGGATATTGGCCAGATCTAGGGCTTTTGAAGCATCAGATAGATCGATCGCGGCGTCCATTGTGGCTAAATTGAGAGATGCAGATGCACACAGGTCTATGAAGAGAATTCTATAAATGCAGAATATGAGAATGCAAAAGTGGGAGACCGCGCGTTTATAAGAAGCCGCCAAAGATTGCTGAGAGGGTAGTAATCGTCAATGCTCCATTACATTCACGACCCCACACTTCGCGAAGCTCCGATTTACTCTGAGTGACGCTTGTTGGCGTTAGCTACCCTGCCGCGGATCGGCGGAATTTGCCGCCGCCCATTATCGACGGTCCGGAAACCAAGATCCCCCAGTTACCAGGCACGTGGATGGCGAAGGAAAGTCAACAAACCATCTCTGTACAGCATCGCGGTGTTTGCGCGCAGGTCAACTCTGTACCTGAAGTTCTACCAAATATAACCCGACTTGGGAGCAGATCCAATGGCTGGCTCCAGCAGCCGTAATGGCTCTGGAGAGAACTATGTAGTTCCTCTGGACGAGGACGGCGGTTCTATTATCTCGGTATGCGTCTCCTTTGCCTCTTGAAGCACGATTTAACTGGTATTTTGCAGACTCGAGGACTGGAAGCATTTGGGCGCAAAGTCACAACGACAGCAGGGCATCTTATAGGGCCTCTCGCCGACCCCGCCGCCAGCAGCCACTATCAAAATGCAATGGCCGACTTGCACAAACAGCTGCGCCAGCCGACTCTGCAGCGCAGCGTCTTCTCGTTTGCTAAGACGAGCCCAACGGACCTTATGCGCTCGAGGCTCTCTACAACTGAAATCCAAAACCGAGCCTTGACCTACCTATCCGACGAGCTTCTTGCAAATATACCCGAGGATGATAATACTTATTCCCTGTTCCAGGGCTTTCAGGCAACGGTGCCAGACGCCACCGAGAAGAAGCACAAGCACAGAGTGTCACGAGGGAGAAAGTTAATAGAGGATAATATTTCTGAGACTTCGTCGGATTCGCCACACTCACTACACAAGCTGAAGAAAGAGAAGCATGCATTAAATCACCGGTTCGAGATGCTGGGCATCCGCAAGAACATGGCAAGCAGCGAGATACGGGAGATAGATAACAAGATTGCAAATCTTAACAGCATGCGGAGGATAGTGCTGGATCGTCTAGCCGGTCTAGAGCAAGAGGAGTCAATGTTGGAGCACGAAATTGTAGACGTGGAGAATCGCCTCGAGGATGCACAAGATCAACTAGATCTTGTAGCAGAACAGGGCCAAATAACACCGACGAAGAGCACCGGCGATGAATCTCAACTAAGTCCTGACCGAACCTCCATGGACGCTTCCTTCATGTCCGAATCCATCTATGAAAAAATCCCTTCCGCCACTTCCACCCCGTCAAAAGCCAAACGCCATAAGACCATCCGCCGAAAATCAATGCCGATTTTGCATGAGCATTTCGAGCCCGGGTCTAAGATAAGAGAACTACAAGCCCACAACGACATGATCACGGCCCTCGACTTCGACGTCCCCTTTGGCACCATGGTGACCGCGGCGCTGGACGACACCGTACGCGTCTGGGACTTGAATGCAGGACGATGCATGGGATTTCTCGAGGGCCACACGGCCTCTGTGCGCGCCCTGCAGGTTGAAGACAACATCGCCGCAACCGGCTCCATGGACGCCACCATCCGACTGTGGGACCTCAGTCGCGCGCGATATGAGCCTCAACTCGACAACCGAATCAACAAAGGCGAGTCCTCCGACGAAGAAGACGACGGCCTCGCGCTCGAGAGCCCCGAGAACGAATCCCTCGCCGCGCCATCGGGGAGCATGGCCGACTGTCCGCTCTTCACGCTCGAAGCGCACGTCGACGAAGTCACCGCGCTGTACTTCAAAGGCGACACCCTGGTCTCCGGATCCGCAGACAAGACGCTGCGGCAATGGGACCTCGAGAAGGGACGCTGCGTGCAGACGCTCGACGTGATGTGGGCGGCCGCGCAGGCGTCGGCGACGATGGGCTCGAGCGAGGGCGGGTGGCGACAGACGGGCAGGTTACCCGACGCGACGGCGGACTTCGTGGGCGCGCTGCAGGTCTTTGATGCGGCGCTGGCGTGCGGGACGGCGGATGGGATGGTGCGACTTTGGGATCTGAGGAGCGGGCAGGTGCATAGGAGCCTGGTTGGACATACGGGGCCGGTGACGAGCTTGCAGTTCGACGATGTGCATCTCGTGACTGGCAGTTTGGATAGGAGCATACGAGTAAGTCTCCTCTTCTTCTTCGCACCTATCGCTCGAATCCGAGCTGCAACGGGATGGAAAGTGGAGATGGTGGCTGACATGATAAATCACAGATCTGGGACCTCCGCACCGGCTCCATCTACGACGCCTACGCCTACGACAACCCGGTCACCAGCATGATGTTCGACAGCCGCCGCATCGTGTCTGCAGCCGGCGAGGACGTGGCGAAGGTGTACGACAAGCTCGACGGGCGACACTGGGATTGCGGCGCTGGCGTGTTGGCCGCGGAGACGAGCGGGAAGGCGCCCAGTATCGTGGAGAGGGTCAGGATCAAGGATGGGTATCTGACTGAAGGGAGGAGGGATGGGATTGTGGGGATTTGGACATGTTGAATTTTGGAGAGGGAGCGGAGGGGAGACCGGTTTGTATGATACACAACGCATCACTGCACAGCATGGCGGAAAAGGTGTAGGAATAGGTATATATATGTGTGTGATAGCATATATGGAGGAATGCGTTCACGACCAGCCAGTCACGTCACGGTTCGGATACCGAAAGTGTGCCCGTTTATAAATAGTTCTTTTGATTATTTTGGTGAGCTCTAATATTCTTCCCCTATAGACCATCATGGCGCCATGTTAATAAGACCCCGCCTGCAACGGCAGAAATCTGCTATTCCATTCATCCATGTTTTGTGTTCATCATAAAGTAGTCTCCCCGAACCAGCAATGAACAAGCCCAGCCAGCCAGGTTCAGATACATGATTTTCCTTAATCGAATCCATCAGATCTAGTGAGATGAATAGGCCTCATCCAACCCAAATCCAAACCCCCTCTCAGAACCTCAAGTATCATAGTATAATAGTTGCCTCTTTACTCATCAAAGGACTCTCCTCAAAGTCCATTTCATGAGATATTGATATGTAGTGTCGCGCGCAGGGGGAAAAACGTCGAATATTTCGGAAATAGTAGGAACCCAGAAATATCGCAAACAGTGGGAAAGCATGAACTCTGTATCGATCCTCTGCAGTCCGTGGAAACAGAGGATTTGCCGCCGATGCTGGTGATGCTGATGTTTTGAAGAAAAAAAAAATCGTAGCTGATTTAGCTGAAAATCGATCAGACGAGAAGATCAACATCAAGGCCGATCGACCTCATGAAGAGATTGACATTGGCCAGACGCTGGCTGGACATCGCTGGTGGCAGGGTCTTCGCGAGGTTGACAGTCTCCATGACACGGTCCTTGACGGCCATGACAAGGCGCTGTTGCTGTTCAGGGCTGGCGCCGACTCCGATGGCAGCCAGGAACTGCCATACGTATACATCCTCGCCAGTGTTGACAGTGCCGGGGAAAATATACGGGAGAGTGCCTTCGATAACGTCAAAGAAGGCGTTATAGGTTGAGAGCCTATAGATGTTAGCAAAAGTACAGCCAAGGCTTGGAGTAAGACATACCAATGATTCCACTCTCTATCATCGACGTTGGTGGCTTGCTTAATGAGTTCAGCACGGCTGAGAATCATAGTCAACATGCTGACACCAATACGGGTACGAGCGTCAATCTCGATGTGTGTCTTAGTCATAATAAGAGCAAGGAGAGCATCAACAATATCCAGACCCGCCTCGTTCAAATATGCAAACAAGCTTGGCATGACTGCCAATGAAAAGAGCTCAATATTCTCACGTATGCTGGCGCCGAGCTGGATCTCACCCGGAGCAAGTAGCGCCTGGCGAACAACATCAAGTTGATCTAAGTGCACCACAATCATGGTCAAGATAGTCGTACGCTGCTCCTGGGTAATGTGCCTGAAAACTCGTGGAATAGCCTTCTTTCCCTTGCTGAACGAAAGAAATGCGATGAAAGGATGAGTGGCAGTAGCACCGATTGGCTCATGAACCTTGAGCTCTTGCCACAGTTTCTGGTTAAGTTTTTGCGCCTTCTCTTGCCAGTCCATGTGCAGACCAACCAGCGTCGGATTGATTTCTTCAGTCAAGGGTGGTGGGAGTTGGCGGTCATGGTCTTCCATCTGCATCAAAGTGTTGTATACATTCTCGATATCGCGTAGAACAGTCTTTCGGTCACCACCACTGACACCTGCATGTTGAACCTTATGGCGATGCTCGGTATCATTACGCTTGATATTGAGTAGCGGCTTTGGAGTCTTTGAATTGCTGAATGAAATCTTGCCCAAGCTGCCTTCAATAACAAGTTGCTTGTTCTTCGGCTTGTTCTTTGCTGCTTCAACGGCACGCTGGACCTGTTGCTCCATTCGCTGCATATGATTGTCCCCGCCCCGAGCTTGTCTTCTCATTCCACCATGTCGACCCCCAGTCTGGAAAAGATATGTCTGAGCGAAATTGCTCAATGGCTGGTTGGGATGTTGCCTAGGCCCTCCACGAATCTGATTGTGAACTTGGTAGTAGAAATCCTCAGATAACGAGCTATCAGTGCCTTGCTCGTTGGGATTGCCGGTAGCGGTGACGAGTTGTTGCAATTGAATTCGTGTGATAAAGTTCTTATCTTGCGGTGTCATAAGCCCATTGTCCTTCGATAGCAGGAATATCTTATGATTCCGCTTTGCCCTCTTCGCATCCTCCAGCAAATATGCAGCCCGCTCCTCCTCAGTCAAGTGAGATAGCTGTTGGGGATGCGTAATTATACCAGAACCAGTGTGGCGGTGAGCTAGGCCATGAGGTGGACCTCCATTAGGAAGTGCTGCGGCTGCTGCGGCATTGATAACAGATTGGGCTTGAGCCTGTCGCTGTTGTTCACCGGATAGACGGTTCGGATTCTGAAGAATCTGTATAGGTGGAGCTTGAGCCGGTGCGGTAGCCGCGACAGGTTGAGGAGACGGTTCCTGAGTTCGGTGCAAGATTTGGACAGGCTGAGGCTGATGAATCGGCGGAGTCGGTCTCTGATGGTCCTGATACTGCCCGCTGAGAGGACGTGGCGGAGCATACTGTTGCTGTCGCGGCTGTTGAGGATATTGCAAAGGAAACTGCTGGCCCTGCGTAGGAAACTGTTGACCTTGCTGAGGATATTGTTGAGCCTGATACGGATACTGTGCTCCTTGGTGCTGTTGCTGGAATTGCACTGGGGCGAACTGGCCTTGCGGCTGCTGTTGTTGTTGTTGAGGAGGAGGCGCGCCCTGTGGTATAGATTGTACTGGAGCAGGCTTCTTGGCTTGCGCGCGCATCGCAGCTTCGACCTCTTCCAGGCTCATCATCTTGCGCCCAACTGGTGCTGCAGAAGTCGGAACAGTTTTTGTCTTTGGTGGACCGGTTCCCCACAGGTCGGCATCAGGCTGGAGGTCATCAAGGTATCCAGGATCCTTGTATCTCTCATATCCGCTTCTCGCTGGCTGTACGTACGTCTGCGTCGTTAATGGCACGGATGTTGGAGGCGCGACTTTTGATGCTGGCTGCTGGCGCGTGAAGCGCATTTGCTCCTCACTGATCGCATCTGCAACCTTTGCGGTCTGGCCAAAGAAATCGAAATCCTTCCCAACCGGTTTCTTAGCAGCGACATCATCGCCACCAAAAGTGTCCTCATTGAAGACATCATCCGTCTCGTCTAACTGGTCACCCAGGCCATCATACGTGTCTTCGAAATCGAGTCTGGTAGTCACAACGTTAGCTGCAAGAACGATCTTAAATGTTGAGGTGTGCATACGCATCCGCGTCATTGTCATCATCATCGGGACGCGAAAGACCCGCGAAAGGGTCGGGCGCCTGTCCAAAACCGGGGGCTCTGGCGTTATGACCACGATCCCTAGGGAGGGCCGAGTCGAAGCCAAAGAACGACATGCTTATCTGACAATGTCCAAAACTATCATCAGTTATTTGAAAGTAAGACTGTATGTATCCTTGGTTTCGTGAAGGGCGAAGTTGATTAAGGGTCTGTGGACGGGTACAGGTTAGCTCCAGATCGTAGTGTAATAGAAGAGAAGGATGCAGAGCAAAGGATGGATGTCGAAGAAGAGAAGAAGAACGCCGCAAGAGATGCTGTCGGAACTGACCTTGAACTCAGAGGACCAAAGGTCCAGAAATGTCTTAGAGGTGCGAGCAAGATGTATATCTTGAGTCGGAGGAGGACGTGAATCTGTGAATGGTGGCTATGGGTTGGGTTGAGGTTGAGGCTCTGTTCTACATTCATCGAGGTAGCTTGTCTGCCCCGCAGGCCACTAGCACAGAAATCGCCACACTTGAGAAGGCATATCACGTGACACGTCCCAGAAGACAGCTTAGTTCCCCTATTAACGTTTTCATGGCGGTCCTTTTGCCTTCCCCTCAGAGGTCTCCTTTTCCGGGTACATGTGATAATCAGATGATGGATGGAGGAGGAGGAATGTCCTCCATTAATATTCACTAACTGATCAGTGATATTATTCATCTGCATCAGCTTGTGAAGAAACTGTAAATCCGTTCCATTATGGGAATTGGGAATTGGGAATTAGGAATTGGGAATATGGGACAAAATAAGTGTATAAGAACCCCCATTTCATGCTGATTTATGAGCTGTGGAGTCCTCAGGGGTCAGAAGAGCCAGAAGAGGCTTTGTTCTCGTATACTTATGTCTACATACTGTACCTTGCCGTACTTCATAACTTTTGGCGCCAAGCATAGCCCGCCCCTGGGCCCTCCCATCGAACTTGCCGGGCACCTGCTTGCGTACGTACACAGTATACATACACAGTACTGAGTACACCTTTTCTCCATTTCATCCCTCTGTCTTCCGCCGTTCCCATCGACGAAGAAAACAACAACAACGCCGACTCCTTAATTGTGTATGTACCGTACACAGTCCCACAGCGTCTCTTTGCCTTCCAGTTGCACGTGGGGAGAGGCGACGTTGCAAGCGGGCTCAACCACGTCGCATGAGATCGCATCCCCAGGCCAATTCAGTAGCGCAAAGCACAACCTCCTTCCCTACGTACCTACGTACTCGTACTTTATGACGGAAGCGTCTTCGAAAGAGAAATCGGGTCTTCCAGCACAATCGAGCGCTTCTCAACCACCCAAGGATCTTTTCAAGATGGCTACCGGCCATGCAAGATACTTCAGATACATTCTGTTCGCCTTCTTCGTATGTGGTCTCGATTGTTACTGTGTTGATGAACACCACGTCCCTGACAGTTTACACAGGGCCTGACAGTTATCTACTTCATCTCCTCCTCATCAACTGCTCAGCGACTACCAACCGCGCAGGAACTCCTACAACAAGGAAAGGGATGGTCAGGATCCAAAACTCCGGCCGGCAGCACGCCAGAAGCCCCAGCGAAGGGTGTCCAGGAAACCAGTGCACAACCCACATCTCCGAATACTCCTGGCGGCCTTGCTCAAGCCACGATCCCAGGCCCACGCATGAACGCTACCTTCGTCACTCTTGCCCGTAACACCGACCTGTGGGAGATTGCTCGCTCCATTCGTCAGGTCGAGGATCGTTTCAATAGGAAGTTCAACTACGATTGGGTCTTCCTGAATGACAAGCCATTCGACGACACTTTCAAGAAGGTCACCACAGCCCTTGTTTCTGGCAAGACTCACTATGGAGAGATCCCTAAGGAGCACTGGTCTTTCCCACCACACATCGATCAGGACAGGGCCCGCAAGGTCCGCGAGGACATGGCTGAACGTAAGATCATCTACGGTGATTCCATCAGCTACAGACACATGTGCCGTTTCGAGTCCGGATTCTTCTTCCAGCAGCCATTGATGTTGAACTACGAGTGGTACTGGCGTGTGGAGCCAAGCATCGAGCTTTTCTGCGACATCAACTACGACGCCTTCAAGTTCATGGCTGACAACGGCAAGAAGTACTCCTTCGTGCTCAGCTTGTACGAATACGTCGAGACCATTCCAACGCTTTGGGACAGTGTCAAGAAGTTCATGAAGAATCACCCTGAGCACATTGCCCCGGGTAACTCCATGTCTTACCTCAGTGACGACGGTGGAGACACCTACAATCACTGCCACATGTGGTCCAACTTCGAGATTGGCAACCTTAACTGGCTGAGATCCAAGGCTTATACGGACTATTTCAACACCCTTGACCAGGATGGTGGATTCTTCTACGAGAGATGGGGTGATGCTCCAGTGCACTCCATTGCGGCTGGTCTCTTGCTCAAGAAGGAAGAAATCCACTTCTTCAACGATATTGCTTACTACCACGTGCCCTTCACTCATTGTCCAACTGGGGAGAAGACCAGGTTGGAATTGAAGTGCCATTGTAATCCAAAGGACAACTTTGACTGGAAAGGATATTCTTGTAGGTTCTTCGGCCCCTCTTTGCAAGCACAAACTGACCACTATTCAGGCACATCAAGATTCTTTGACCTCAACGGCATCGCGAAGCCCGAAGGCTACGAGAACCAGATGGATTAATCACTTCATATCATCGTGATTTTATCTTGTTGAGCTTGAATTGTGGTAACTGTAATCTAAGACAGACCTCAAAAATGGCCATGAGCAGGAACGGGAATGGAGGGCATGGCGTTTTTGGGTGGCAAATCGAGGGATAGTGAGTGTGCATATATAAGAGACATGGGAAATCGACGGATAATAACTGTACATATATAAGAGACATTTGCTATACCCCCGCGAACGGTTGCGGGATCTATAGCGATAACAAAATGCATATGCAATATTGTGCGAGATATTGGTACATGTTGGTCTGTCTAGCAACGGAGTATATGATACATGATACATTCCTTCTAACGCCGGCAATGAATGGTTGTACACTGCTATCCCACACCGAGCTTCTAAATGCCCGCTCGCCAGCTCTCGTTCATGCTTTATCCTCCGTCGATCCTTCTAGTCCATCGACACCTTCTTTGGCTTCTTCGTTCCGTACTTCGATCGGCTGGTGGCTCTGTTTCCTACACCACCCTGTTACCTGTTAGCTTCATTCTTGATAAACCATTTCCTTTCCTCCCTCTGCCCCTCCTTTCCATCTTCTAATCCCCTCCACTCCCATCCCTACCCGCCATCCCCCGGCCCGCCAAAAAAGAACACAACTCACCAAATCCAACGCCCCACGGATCAAATGATATCTCACACCGGGACAATCCTGCGATCTCCCTCCCCTGACCAGCACCACACTATGCTGCTGCACATTATGTCCCTCGCCGGGGATATAGCAATTGACGACCCTGCCGGTGCTCAGACGCACCCTGGCGGTCTTCCGCTCTGCCGAATTGGGCTTCTTGGGCTTCGTGATGCCGACCTTGAGGCACACGCCCTTGAGCTCGGGCGCGCGCGCCGTCGACATCGCGGGCGACGTCTGCTTGCGCGCGCGCTGCGGCTTGCGGCACCCCTTGGCCACCTGGCTGAGCGTTGCGAGCACGGAGGGCGTGCTGCTGAACTGGCGGGCGGGCGCGAGGGAGGCGGCGGCGAGGCAGGGCGCGGGGATGGCGCGCGTGGTGCTGCTGGAGATGAGGGGGCGCCAGACGGCGGGGGTGAGGAGGCGCCGCAGCATGGTGGCGGGTGGTTGTGGTGGTGGGTGGGAGGTTGGGCGGGTGCGTTGGGGAGCTGTGAGAGAGAGCGGCTTTTTGGAGGTATCGCGAGGTTTGGGATTTAGCGAGTTGGATGGGGTCACGTGGCTGAAGCGTCCGCAAGCTCTTCGACTCCTGATCATGAAGTTCAACGCGATGGGAGAATAATATATTTTTCAGATATTCGCAAGCCGTAGACGAAGAGCTGGTTAATAGCTCTGCAAGATTTTTTAAAAAAAATCATAACGACAGAATCAATATTGTAAGTGTTCTGGTCTTCCAAAAGATTCCCGGGGGATACTTTCACAGGAGTGAACAACATGAAGAGTCCTCTTATGATACACTTTGCTGGTTCATTTGTGTCATCAATATCTATGTTCAGCACATCTCATCATTTTTTTCCATACGAAATCTCCTATTTATATCTATATCTCCACGACACTTTTATCCAGAGTCAACAAACACCAATGCTCGGCGTCTAACGGCGGCTATTCTGCCGAAGCCTTTCCGTCGGCTCTTCGGGCGGAAGCAGCCTTGTTTCGGGCATAGGTAAAAGAGTGCAAAATTTATAAAAATTCAGATACTCATATAGAGATTCCTTAGGTAAGTGAGGCATCATGTAACTATTTTGCATTAATTTCTCTAATTAAAACTTGAAAGCTTAATTCTCTTAAATATATAGATTACTTACTGGAAAGCTTCTAAAACCTACTTGTACCCTCCTTATAGTGACTTTTTATTAATATGAATAAAGTTTAAAAATTTAAAACTAAATATTATAAGGATTAAATATAACTAAATCTCCTTTCTATGGGATTTCAAGTCACTTCTCATCGGAAATGATCGAACGGCAAGTTTGCCGTTTCTGGTTCACAGCCGACATCGCATTCCAACTTGGCTTTTCCCCAGATACCTCTGGCCGAGGCATCATCCGACAATGGTTAAGCGCGGGACACTGGATCCACGATCCACCCGCCATATTAAGCACATCCCACACGTGAAGCACCACTGCCCACCGTCACAAGAACGAAGCAGGGTTCTTTGCTTGCAATTCTCCAATTCCTCTCCTTTCTCCAATTGCTTCTATCCTGCCAAATATCTTCTATACCCTCGAATTCCGCAGCTAGGTATATTATTATGGCTTCGATCGCGAGAGTCCTGCGGCCTGCCGCAACCAGAGTCGCAGCAGCAGCTCGGCCGTCTGTTAGAGCTCCAGTTTCCACCAGGATAGCACACCAGTAAGATTCTTCGTGGCTTCTTGTCTGATCCTTCTAACCCGTGGCATAGGGCCAGAACTCTGTCCTCGACCCCGTCAAGGCGAAATGAGGCCATTGACATCACCGACATTCCTCCAACCCCAATCACCCACATGTCCGACATTGAGTCTTCCATGCAAGAGGCCGTCTCCAAATTCGCTGCCGACGTTATCGGACCAAAGGTCCGCGACATGGACGAGGCCGAGTCAATGGACCCAGCCATTGTTGAGCAGCTCTTCGAGCAAGGACTGATGAGCATTGAGATCCCTGAGGAATACGGTGGTGCCGGCATGAACTTCACAGCTGCCATTGTTGCGATCGAGGAGTTGGCACGGGTCGACCCAAGCGTTAGCGTCTTGGTGGATGTCCACAACACCCTGGTCAACACGGCCGTCCTCAAGTACGCCAGCAAGGAGTTGAAGGACAGGTTCCTTCCAAAGCTGGCTACGGGCACCGTCGGCTCTTTCTGCTTGTCTGAGCCAGTTTCGGGATCCGACGCCTTCGCTCTCGCTACCAAGGCCACCAAGACCGACTCAGGATACACTATCTCGGGGTCTAAGATGTGGATTACCAACTCTATGGAGGCGGGCTTCTTCATCGTCTTCGCCAACTTGGATCCAAGCAAGGGATATAAGGGCATTACCGCATTCGTTGTGGAGAAGGGCGCCGAGGGTTTCTCTATCGCAAAGAAGGAGAAGAAGCTCGGTATCAGAGCCAGCAGCACATGCGTTCTCAACTTCGACGATGTCAAGATTCCCAAGGAGAACTTGCTTGGTGTGGAGGGACAGGGTTACAAGTACGCCATTAGTCTCCTCAACGAGGGCCGCATTGGTATTGCTGCCCAGATGACTGGTTTGGCTCTCGGAGCCTTCGAGAACGCCGTCAAGTACGTCTGGAACGACCGAAAGCAGTTCGGCCAGCTCGTCGGTGAGTTCCAGGGCATGCAGCACCAGATCGGTCAGGCATACACCGAGATCGCCGCTGCGCGCGCGTTGGTCTACAACGCCGCCAGAAAGAAGGAGGCCGGCGAGGACTTTGTCCAGGATGCCGCGATGGCTAAGCTCTTCGCTTCGCAGGTTGCCGGACGTGTCAGTGGCCTTGCGGTTGAGTGGATGGGCGGCATGGGATTCGTCCGCGAGGGGCCAGCGGAGAAGTTCTTCCGCGACAGCAAGATCGGAGCCATCTACGAGGGTACCTCCAACATCCAGCTGCAGACGATCGCCAAGATCCTGCAGAAGAAGTACACTGCGTAAGGTGTGTGTAGTATAGAACGCAATTCCAATAATTCTTGTATGTGCTGCTTTCTCCGTATCGGAACTTGCTTTGCATGTCACTCGGCCATCATGGATGATGTTGTAGATATTTTTCGCAGGGGGCTCGAAGGGTACGATACAGTGTTATTAATACATGCGGACTTCAATCGCTGGTCCTGAACTGTTGAGCATCGAAGGTCCCAGGGACTCATGTTGAAGTGGAATCATGTTGATGATGAATTGTTCCTTTGCCCATGGTTTCTTTCTTATGTAATAATCAATAATCCAGGTACATCCATACATATATACACAACGCCCTTTATGTGAAAAAGATGATAAACATCTCCAGCATGAACTTCATGGAATCATAGCTCGGCTGCGAAGAATTGCCAGAGAATTGCCAGAGAATTGCCAGAGAATTACCGGGGAGATATGTATGTACATATACCTAGATATGTACAGATGTGAATAAGGAGAGAGGCGAGCGAATGGGAAGACGTGCTCACATGCCATCTGGTGGTTTTGTTGACTCTCAGCTATAGTAATAGCACGTTGCGTTGGGCAGAGACTGATATTGCAGCCTCATCTTTCAGCCCCTCTCTCCCAGCGCTCTCGCACACACAATATATAATATATATTATATAATATATACTATATAATATATATCTTATAATATATATCTCTGGATGCGAGGCTTTGTACTGCCATAAACGTCTGAACTCTAACTCTGGTAATATTCTCAAGTCGTGGCTGAGCAATCGTACCATACCGTCCATAGATAGGTACCTACCGACCGATATATCGCTAGTACTCCGACTCCGTACTATACTGCTCTACTACTCGACTACTCTGCTAGACTACACCGGGTGACAAAACTCGACCTCACGTGCGTGGTGCCTGGTACCTATAACCTGCCTACCCACCTACCCTACCCACCTACCAACCCACCTATCTAGCCACCGCCGTTGATTCTTACCAGACCAGCGACAGCTCAAAAAACACAGCCCTTTCCTTCTCTGCGCCACTGCTCTCAAAGGAATCGGAATCTGTCGCTCCCCCGCCAGAGAGGCCGTCAATAATATATGTACGGGCGAGACACTGGCAATCGTGGCCTTCAGAGCAGCGAGCGACAACAGTACACACTAAACAGTGCGCGGTAAACAGTCGACAGCGTCTGGAAACATCGCATTCCGATTAACGAGGCCTTATCGGGAGACAGAGAGAGAGACTCAAAACACCATCAAGCCAGCGCCCACGCCAGAACCCCACACCAGAGGGACAACGACGACCGGCTCATCTACTCACAACCACCACACACGGCGCATCCAATACGGCGCGTCCAGCATCCTGCGACCATGAATAACGACAATGAGGCGCTCAGCGCCGTCTACAAGAAGATCGAGCGCGAGAAGGCGCTCATCAATGCGGCGAATGCCATGCGCCAGCAGACATTTAATGAATCGGTCAAGTCGAAGCTCGATACACAGATACGAGAGGGACGACGGAACATACAATACCTCGAGGAGAAGATGCAGGAACTGCAGATGCGGAAGATGGGACAGAACATGGACAACGTGCACTTGGGACCGGGCAACAATGGCCGTCCAGGCTCGGGGTCAGGAAACGATAGAGATGGACCGCCAGCTCCACCACCAAAGGATTCTGGCGGACGATACGACCAAGGCACCGATCGTGGAGACTATGGCAGTGGAGATTACAGCACTGGGTTCCAAAGTCCTGGACATATGATGCCTCCACGACATTCTTACGCACAACCCGCTCCAGGAACGTCTGGCGTACCAAAGCAACGTCCGAATTACTCAAAACTAGGTTCGCACTCATCTCTCGTCGTGCATTGGTTATATATGCTTATTATGAATTAGATCTCATCAAGTACGACACCCCTCACTTGGGACCCCGCATTCAGCTTATGCTGTCGCAATTGACGTTCAAGCTGGACGTGGAGAAGCAGTATCTTAAGGGCATTGAGAAGATGGTGCAACTATACTCCATGGAAGGTGATAAAAAGAGCAAGGCAGACGCAGCCGCTCGTCTTAAAGATAGCGATCAAAAAATCCACCTATTGCAACGAGCGTTGAAGAGATACGAGGATCTTCACATTGATATGGATAATAGCACAGATGCTCCAGATGGTATGTTTCCATGTTCAAGTCTCATAGTTCCGTGGCTAATCATTCTATACTTAGATGACAGCATAAATGCTCCTAATATGCGGAAACCTCTTACTGGACAATTATCGATACGTGTTACGGCTGTCAAGGACGTTGATCATGCAGCCACCTCGAGGTTCTCTCGAGGACCCGAGACGTTCGTTGCAGTGAAAGTCGAGGACAATGTTGTTGCTCGAACGAAGATTTCAAGAACTGATCGATGGGACGGCGAAACTCACAACCTCAACGTTGAGAAGGCCAATGAGATCGAGCTAACTGTCTACGATAAGAACGGGGATCATGCGCTCCCGATCGGTCTACTATGGATCAGAATTTCCGACATTGCAGAGGAGATGAGGCGAAAGAAAATCGAAGCCGAGATCAACAGCTCAGGCTGGGTTTCTGCAGAAAGGATGGGATCGAATAATTCGCCGCAACAGTTCAATGCCCATTCTTCTCAGCAATCGCAGCAATTTGGAGGACCTCCAAGTCCAGGAATGCCTGGCGGCTTCAACACCGGCATGGCTCCCGCCAATCCTTCCATACCACCGCAGCCTATAGATGCTTGGTTTGCACTAGAGCCAACAGGCCAGATTCAGTTGTCTCTCAGCTTTGTGAAGCAAACCAAGGATCGTCGGCCTTTCGATGTTGGTCTCAACCGTAAAGGAGCCATTCGCCAGCGCAAGGAGGTTGTTCACGAAATGTATGGACACAAGTTTGTGTCTCAGCAGTTCTATAACATCATGAGATGTGCTCTTTGCGGCGACTTCCTGAAGTATTCGGCAGGTATGCAGTGCGAAGACTGCAAGTATACCTGTCATACGAAATGTTACACCAGCGTTGTCACGAAGTGTATCAGCAAATCAAATGCTGAGACGGATCCTGATGAGGAAAAGATCAATCATCGCATTCCTCATCGCTTCGAGAAATTCTCCAATGTCGGTGCAAACTGGTGTTGTCACTGCGGCTATATGTTGCCACTTGGTAAAAAGAATAGCAGGAGGTGCACAGGTAAGTTTTTCTCTTATGAATTTAGATTCTCTACTAATTAATAACAGAATGTAACCTTACTGCTCACGCGCAATGTTGTCACCTTGTGCCAGATTTCTGTGGTATTTCGATGGCTGTTGCCAACGTAATTCTAGAAAATATGCGTACTGGACGGGCAAAACAGGATCAGAAGGGAAAGGCTGGCCACCAATCCAATTTGAGCGGGAAGACCTTGAGACCTCAAACAGGAAAGCCCGCAACTTCTTCACAAGCTACAACACTGGACCCAAGAGCATCATATGGATCAGGAGGTCTCGATGGGGCTCCTCCACGGGTACAATCATATGTAGCAGCACCAACCACATCGCAAGCTTCAGTCGACGCTGCAAAGGCAATGTATGCATCCCAACAACAGCAACAACTCCCATCACCTGACCGGACCAGCTCTGTCAATACAGCGGCATCGGCAGCTGCAGCTGCAGCGATGACAGGACAACAATCGCCATCTCAGAGGAATGCATATGAGATACCTCCTATGGATTACAATGCAGGCAGAGGATCCGGCGGATACGGTGCGCCACAAGATAAGCAGGGCTACGCGACCAACGATCGACCACAACAGCCAACTTACAATCCAGCAGCTTATGCAAATGTCGGCGGTATGGGCGGCTATCCTCCTTCTCAACCTCAGTTGCCGCCGCAACCACAGCAGCCAATCCCCCAGATTCAATCACCATACGGTGCACCTATGCACAGTCCGCCTATTGCTGTGGAATCTCTGCCACCGAAACCTCAAATACAGGCTCTGGCTGTAGCTCAACGAAAACCAGTTACATCATCTCCATCGGATTCTGGCACACGTATTGGTCTGGATCATTTCAACTTCTTGGCTGTGCTTGGTAAGGGTAACTTCGGCAAGGTCATGCTTGCGGAGACGAAGGCAACCAAGCAGCTGTATGCCATCAAGGTCTTGAAGAAAGAATTTATCATCGAGAACGACGAAGTTGAGAGCACAAGGTCAGAGAAGAGAGTCTTCTTGATCGCCAACAAGGAGCGTCATCCTTTTTTGCTCAATCTTCATGCTTGTTTCCAGACTGAGACGAGAGTCTACTTCGTCATGGAGTATATTAGTGGTGGTGATCTTATGCTGCACATCCAGCGTGGGCAGTTCGGCACCAAGCGTGCGCAGTTCTACGCTGCCGAGGTCTGCTTGGCGCTGAAATATTTCCATGAGAACGGCGTCATCTACAGAGATTTGAAGCTGGATAATATCCTGTTGACCATGGATGGGCACATCAAGATCGCCGATTACGGTCTTTGCAAAGAGGATATGTGGTATCAATCAACGACAAGCACATTCTGTGGCACGCCAGAATTCATGGCACCGGAGGTAAGTCGAGACTCTTGCAGAATACTAAGCATATACTAACTTATACAGATCTTGCTTGACAAGAAGTATGGCCGTGCTGTGGACTGGTGGGCATTTGGCGTGTTAATATACCAAATGCTTCTCCAGCAATCGCCATTCCGTGGTGAGGACGAGGACGAAATCTACGATGCGATTCTTGCGGATGAGCCTCTTTATCCTATCCACATGCCACGCGACTCTGTTTCCGTGCTGCAGAAGCTTCTGACCCGCGAGCCTGAAGCTCGTCTTGGTAGCGGGCCAACCGACGCTCAAGAGATCATGAACCAGCCGTTCTTCAGGAATATTAACTGGGACGACGTATATCATAAGCGGATCCAGCCACCCTTCTTGCCACAGATCAGCAGTGCCACGGACACCAGCAATTTCGACTCCGAGTTCACCAGCGTTACACCAGTCTTAACTCCAGTTCAGTCTGGTCAGTCTACTCTGCCTTTAATGCTTGATGGCAACGCTAACATCATATGTAGTTCTTACGCAGCAGATGCAGGAGGAGTTCCGCGGATTCTCCTACTCTGCGGATTTCATTTGAAAGTGCTACGTCTCCCACTTTCCAAACCCTCTTCAGTTAACTGGTTGAGGCAACACCCAACCACCAGGGTAAATCAAACTTCTGACGGATGACCATTTGATCACGAGAAAAGACAGACATGATTGGGGCTCTCGTGCAGGGTTTAATACGACTACGACACATCCGTGCGACGAAGGGGCTAGCAATATATGTATAATGAGGATGAGAGACGGCCGGGACGATTTTGGAATGCAGGCAGGGAAAGAGGATACCAGGGGTTCGCCGTCGTGTCGGGTGATTTGTCGGAGGCGGTTGTGGTTGGAGTGTATAAGCTGCATTTCGCATGCGCTTTTAATAATACAGCGCGATTTAAGCTATGAGTTATGACTACGTTTCATCACGCTACTACTATGTCAGATCGTGATTTCGTGTTTCGGATGTGCTCGTTGCAATGTAGATGCGCCTGGAGACACAGATCCAGAGCTGATGATTCGCATAGCTTTAGAGGTTTAGCCTGCATATAGCGCGATGAGATTCAATGATAATTGCTGACAGACAACTTGAGTGCTGGCGGTCGCTATGTGTTATCCCCTATCCCTTAATGAGATTCCTCATGCCCATCCATGACAGCGAAAAATGCAATGCCTGAGCCTATCAGCACAGATATTTATTTACATGACTTCATATTTCTAGTATGTGCTATAATACAGATATATACATCTAATTCGGCCTCAATATATACATGACGCACAGTCCCGCGACCGCCGCTCCCGTCGCCAGTCCCTCCAGCGCCGCCATTGTGACGTCCTGCTTCCTGACCTCGATCTTGCGCTCGCTGAACAGGTCCTGGACGCGCGCAACACACGGCTCGACGAGTCCCTCTCTCCACGTCGCGGGCTGGTCCCAGCGCGCGGATATGGGCCTGAATGCCGTGCTCTCTGCCTCCTTGTCCGCCTCGGACACCTCCTCGTCTGTGACTTCTTCAATCGCGGCAACGACCTCGGGCGTCGGCTCCACGGCTGGCGGATGTGCCAGGTCGTGGACGGCGGCTTGGACGACGCCCTCAACAGCCACATCGTCGAAGACGACCTTCGCGTCTTCGATCCGCGCCATCTCCCTCTCTCGCTCCAGAGCCTGCCTCACCTTGTCCTCGAAGCCCCTCGTCAGCCTCTCCCTCCTCCACGGCTCGAAGCCAAACTGGAACACCAGGAACAGGAGCACGTTAACCCCCATCAATCCCCACGTGCCCCACGTCGACATCCTCCGGATCTTGTCCGACCAGATCTGCTCCTCATGGTACCTTGCCAGAATCGACGAGTTCAGCCGCGACGCCGCCTTCTCGGCCTCCCTCTCGGCATCCGCCAGCCGCTGGGCCGCCTCCTGCACCGCGTGTTCGTTGCCGTGGTCGCTGCGGTACAGGCTCGTGAAGCGCTCGAGGTCGATCGGCGTCCAGGTGTCCTTGCGCGCCAGCAGCGTCGTGACCTCGCGCTGCGACGCGGCCCGGTCGGCCACCAGCTGCTTGTAGTCCTGGCGCGACACCCGCACCTCGTCCTGCGATGCCGACAGCGCGGATTCCTGCGTGATGATCGACCGCTTGAGCGCTTCGATCCCGGTGTACCCGGTTAGGTCGTTGATGTGCTGCGAGGCGAGGAAGAGGGAGCCCTGCAGGTTGTCCATCAGGTGGGTGAGACGCTTGGAGAGGTGGGAGCGGCGGAGCTCGGTGGCGGAGGGGAGCTCGCCATCTTCCTTGGGGGGGTGAGGGGGTGGCGGGGCTTGGATTTCCGGTTCGGCTTCGGCTGGCTGCGCGGCCTGCGAGGGCTCTGCTGAGGATGAGGGCGAAGACGAGGATTGTGCGGATTGCTCAGGTGGAGCGCCAAGGTGTATTGGCTCGCTCGAGCTGCTGGCGGGCGTCGAATTCCTTTTCTCGTCGGCAAAGTGCCGCCGCTGTGTAGGATAATATTGGCATTGTATGCACACCACCGCGGGCCTGGCCGTCTGGATCTTCAGGCCGCGCACCAGACGTCTCGACGCAGCCGGCGGCGCTGCTGCTGCTGTGGCTATGAATAACGAGCGTGAAGCATGTCTCAGCAATGGCTGTCGCATGGCAGCCGGGTGGGAAAAAGAGAGGCAAGGAAAGTCGTGAATGAAGGGAATTTCAGGGCGTGAATTGGAAGATGCGAGGTTGAGATTCTGAGATCCGGATGCTCGATGCTGATCGTTGCGGTGGTCGGTCCCTCGCCAGCTGCCGGGCCGTTGCTTGGTGCTAAGCTTCCGAAAGCCAGGGCCCAGGGTCCATGCTCACCGCCTACAGATATGGAGCCAGCAACGGTTGGTAGTCAGGACCCCACGGCGATCGTCATCTTGGATACGGACCTGCGAGTCTGCACGAAGCCGCGTTTTACAAATATTTTTCCAACTTTCGTCGCTCTTTTGCTTGTGTGTATATATATATATATATATTTTTGACCAATTCACCCCTCTCATATTCTCCTATATAAGCACGGCAAGTATCATCTTCAATCCTCCTCTTCCTCGACTCGATTCTAACGAGAACCAGATCTTTTGGACAAGGCTGAGATACCCCGCCATCGCAACTACCGCAAAGCACAATGGGCTCGACGACGAACTCCCCCGACCTCCCGGCCATGGCCACCTCTCCCAAATTCATCTTCTTCACCGACTTCGACGGCACCATCACCAGCCGCGACTCCAACGACTACATGACGGACAATCTGGGGTTCGGGCGCACCCCGCGCCTCGCGCTGAACAAGCAGGTCCTCGCCAACACCATCGCCTTCCGCGACGCCTTCAAGGCCATGCTCGACTCCATCCCCACCCCCTTCGACCAGTGCACCGAGATCCTGCTCGAGCAGATCGACCTCGACTCCGGCTTCCGGGCCTTCTACGACTGGGCCAGGGCGAACAACGTCCCGATTGTCATTCTGAGCGGGGGCATGACCCCCCTCATTCGCGCGCTGTTGGACAAGTTGATGGGCGCGGACTCGAGCTGGATGCAGATCGTCAGCAACGAGGTTGGCGCGCGGTCGGGGAAGCACATCAATGAGGAGAAGGGGTGGGAGATTGTGTTCCGCGACGAGACGTGAGTTTGCCCCTTTCCCACATCTCCGCCCCATGTAGCACGAAGCGCCATCTTGAAGGGTAGAAGGCTGACCGACTGCTTCTTCTGCCGCAGCGGCTTTGGACACGACAAGAGCCGGACAATCAGGCCCTACGCGGCGCTGCCCGAGGGCCAGCGACCAACGATGTTCTACGCCGGCGACGGCGTCTCCGACCTCTCGGCCGCCAAGGAGACGGACCTGCTCTTCGCCAAGAAGGGCCACGATCTCGTCTCCTACTGCGTCAAGGAGGACGTGCCCTTCTTCGAATTCGACACCTGGACCGCCATCCTCTCGCAGGTCCAGAGCATCGTCGCCGGCGAGAAGACCGTGCAGCAGGTGTCCGCCGAGGGCGTCGAGGCCTTCAAGCAGCGCACCGTGCCGGCCGAGGCTTAGCTCGTGTGAGTGATGCATATGTTGAGGTATAGGTGCACGGGATTTTTTGACGCATTCAAGCATGCATGTGGGCGTATCAACACGGTTTATCGGATTTATGGATTTACTTTCTGATGATGACTCGATATATCCCTTTTGGCAATTTAGCGCTAGACTACTAGACTATTACGCTCACCAACTATAGATAATCAACAAAATCCCAATTATGTCCTCCTCAACTCCTCGTCTCATCTCCCTCTCAAACTCACTCACTCAGTACCATCTCCCTATCACTCCGCCTGCAACTTCGCGGGTCTAATCGGCAGCTTATCCTCCACATACTGAAATCTGCCCCCCCACCGCCGTCACCCACTGGCTCTCCGGGTCCCGGCCAAATATGTTCATCGGGAAGCCGAGATCGAACTCCTTCGCCGCCTCAATCTCCCCGATCTCCTCCCCACTAAGCTCCAAGCCCAACGCCTCGATGTTGCCCTCCAGGTGCTCGATCTTCCTGCCCCCCACAATCGGGAACACACACGGCGTCTTCTGCATCACGTACGCGAGCGCCCTCTCACCGTCTGTCTCACCGTCGCAAATACCAACGATTCATAAAGCGCCGTCACTCTGAGACCGAGATTGAGAACCTCAAGACGGCTTTGATCTTCGATCTTCGATCCATCCGTCCCAGATATCCAGGCGGTGCAGCCTCAATCCGGGTCGGGTCGGGCGGGTCGAAGCCCTCCCTAGGGTGCCGATGAGGGGACACTCTGAGACGGGTCGACTTTCTCCCGGCTCAAACTCCGAGAGATGATAGAGTAGAGTACGACCAAACCAATGACATGCATGCCTACATACTGTAAGCGTCACTCAAGCACGAACAATATCAGAGAATTATCACAGATATCCATGATGGACAGGTCAATATATCTGAAGGATTTATATTGGTAATGTTTTGATCCACCTAATACCTCCTTGCTTGCCTCGTCCCAGCCACAATTATCCCGCCCCTCACTCTGCCAGCGAGCAAAGCCTCAAAAGCCACTACCGTCCCCCTTGCTCTCGCGAGAGAATCAATGGACCCTCCGAAGAACACTGTCATCCGCCGAGAGAAAAGAAAATGGGGTATATAGAAGATTGATCGCTGATCATAAAAGTTAGACTGGGCCAAGACCTTGCCGGCCAGTGTAAGATAAGGTTGTAATGCCTATTTGTCATTGCAAAATGCTGAAACGAAAGCTGTGTAAAAGCTGTGTGACTCTAGAAGGATAGTGAAGACGTGTCTCTGTCGAAAATAGCCGTGCCAGCATTGAAGAGTGAAGCAGAAGTCGAGTCAGAGTCGTTTGGATGGGCCGTGGCAATGCAACGAGACTCTTGTCTTCGAGATGGACTATGGATCCCGATTGCATTCTCCGTGATCTCTCGGCAAGAGGTTGAATCATACCATACAATGGTGATGCATGAGCTGGATCCAATGGTTGATGTAGTGGGAGCCTGATAATAAACGCCGCGTCCTATATAGCATAAACGCCGTCGTAAAGCCATGCAATAGGTGGATGATGAAGAGTCATTGCTGCATCGTCTACGGAGCAGGTGGTGCTCCGCTGGATCCTGTCTCAGTTGATCCATCGCCTTCGATGGTCTTCTTCCAGTGCTCTGGCAGACAGACACAGACGAGCGGGAAGGCCTTGATTTCGCCACTGACAGCTGGTGATGGGTCCCGGCGTCCAGAAGTGTTTGAGACCCCGCTATCGCGTTGAGCATTCCTCTTCTCGTCCCATTCGTCCGCTCTCTCGTCCACCATGACACCCGTCGCCCAGCCATCATCCCAGATACCCACGACCTTGAGCATGTCACCTCTCTCGAGCATGAACTCATCTCCTGCACGAGGCTGATATGCCCAGAGAGTAGCCACCCTATCCCCGGGATGGATCTCATCTTGCGAATAATAATCTTTGAAAAATGGAAGCTGCTCCGATTGTTGACTTGCAATGCCTTGTGGGGATGACAACTCGTTCCCACTACCAGATATCGGAGAATGTGGATCCTCTCCAAGAGCCGAGTTACTCGACAGTGAGCCATTACGACGTCCTGCTGGTGGTGGTCGAAGTACACCTCCACGGTGGTCAGAAAGTGGGCTTTCGCCATATTCGCTCGAGGATGATCCGTCGAGTCTTCTGCCGACTGCATAACCAGCAGCAGCTGCACCAGCAGCTGCACCTCTGCCAATTGCCGAATCACCCCGTGGAGGAGAATCTCCTGTATGACCCTCCAAAGCTGACATCCGAGCAATGCGGCCTCCAGGAAGCACTTCGTAGCCTACTGGGGCCTGTGGACCGGATGCCGGATTGTGCACCATGTTTTGACCTTTGCGTGGAGGACTAGGTTGATTGAAAACACTTCCATTTGGACTTCCACAGCGTCTGCGTCTCAAGCACAACAGAATCCAAAAAATCAAGCCGGCAAAAAGAGCAATTCCAGCAATGCCTCCAATGACGATTCCAGCGATTGCTCCTCCAGAAAGTCGCTTGGATGCACTGGCTGGGATGGCCGTCTGCGAGGATTTTGGTGATTGAGTCGGTGATTGCGTCGGTGATTGAATCGGTGTTAAAGTCGCCAGAGCAATTGAACCTGTAACAGTGGGCAGAACTACCCCAGCGCATCTGGATTCGGCTTTGGAGTTGTAGCAGCATGTATCTGTCGAGTTCTGGCCGCCAGCACCACAGTATCCACACAATCCTACCGTACTGTTGCCAAATCCACAATTGTCCGGCTCGTTTTCAATACCATTGATACATACTCCGCTTTTCAGTGCATTACCTGGCAAGGCACACTGGGTAAAATCCGCACGAATCTGAGCAACAGCATTGGTCCCAGGATTTTGGCAAAGATTGCTATTGTCAACGATACGGCCTTCGCTTTGCCCGTACTGAGTCTAAAGAAACTATAAGCTTTCAACCTTCAGAGGTTCGCAAGGATATTACTTACACAGGTATCCGCACACAACGGCTGTGACTGGGCTGACGAAAGTTGACACGGCTCTATAGAATTTTGAATTATCGCGTTACATATTACGGATGTTGTGAAGCGTGCATAAAGTTCGGTTGTATTGGTGAGGTCGATATTGGTGCATCCGAGCAGAGTTTGGTATCTGGTTGTCGAAGTCAGATACTGAACGGGTTTCTTCGAGGAAAGTTCAACTTACTTCACCTGCACATATGAAGTTTTGACCCATGTCATGAATTGCTGGTCAAATGAGGCGGTGTCTTTGACGTATTGTAGGAATGGGCTATACAGTAACAGGTAAGATCAGTAGAGGTCAGGAATGCGGGGAGCATGCACCATCCCATCGCCCTCGTGGGTTAAAACGTACAATAAGCCTGTCAGAAAACTATCTGTGGATATGGACGACGCATTGAAGGCGGGGCATGTCGTCGAGCCCGATAATGAGATGCAGCTCTGTGCTAGAGCCGTGGGTGCTATCGCAAGTATAGAAAGCAATGCCGTCGCCTTCTTCAGTCCATGGCTCCTCCGCCTTCGTGTTCTCGATCGGTCGGCGTGGTGCTTCGCCGATGGGGACGATCCTTCCACGAGCGTGGAATCGTGATGCGCCCTCATCGTATTCTTTGATGTTTTCTTCCTCCCTTTGCCTCCCTTGTCCCTTGTCCCTTTTCCCTCTCTTCCTTCAACTCTCGCGTCACCCAGCCTTCATCCACAGCGCGTCTGACTCCTTCACTTCGATACACTGTCGCGGGCGCACAATCTGACTGACAGTAATTAATTCTCAATTAACCTCGAAGGCTAAGTAAGAGAAGGGAAAAGGACGAACGAAAGAGAAAAACGAGTGACTTCGGTCTGACGTGAAAGAGTGTTGAGAAAAGAAGAGGACTGGATTCAGTGATCCCCCTGCGGTTGAGGGAGAGTGCGGGAGAGTGTGGGAGTGGGAGTGGGAGTGGGAGTGGGAGTGGGTGTGTGGGAGAGTAGGGACCTCCCGCTACTGTAAAGTGTACCTCCTCTAGTGGCTGGGGGTGGGTGCTGGGTGGGTGCTGAGCTGTCGAAGGTCCGTTCGTGATGTGCACAGCCAGGCTTGAGAAATATATATATAGAAATATAGAAATATAGAAATATAGAAATATATTATGTTAAATGCCGTGCGAGGACAGAGGCAACAGACAGACGGTCCTAGGGACACAGGAGTACATCGTGAGCACAGGATGCTATCCGTAGCCATCCGTGCAGAAAATCCATTCCTTCCTTGCGTGCATACATGATGAAAAGGAAGGGGGAAGCCTCACTGAACTCCTTGAATATCTATGTACATGTACATACATACATATCTATGTACATTATTGTGCGAACGGGGGGCTGGAGAGTGAGGTGAGGGAGGAAACATGTTGTTGTTGCAAGGGAAAATGAAAATGATACATACATACATGGTTAATGATAAATGATAAATGAGATGATATTTCCACAACAGGTAATTCATGTCTCGAATATCTCGAATATCTCCAACTATCTATCATAGGACGGCTCTTCTCGTCTTGCGGATAAGATGATCAAATGATAAAATGATAAAATAATGTCCTTCTTAGTATGTGCGTATTTGTGGAGGAGCTCATATCGCTTGAGATGAGACCTCATTTCCCATCTGCAGGATATCCCAGGATATCGACGATAGAGCTGTTTAGAACTTCCGATTGCAGCTAGCCATTGCAACTTAAGCTTACTCCAAACTACTAGAAATGGGACCTCTTCCGAAACAAACAGGCATTGTCCACGCCATTGCCGTCACGTCGCGGCGACTTGTTTTATGTGTATGTACATACATACTTGCTTATGTGCTTATGTACATAAATAACAAGAGTTAACTTGCGAAAGGCATAAAGGTACACAAGGTAGTTTTAGGTTTACTGAACTACTTGCCGCCTGTTGGAGCAATTTTCAACCCCGAAACCGTTTCTTCTTCAGCGCCTCGAGACCCTGGAAGCGTCAATCATTTACCCCTTGATGAAGCTGCGTCCTGACCAGCTTGTTCTTTCATCTTTCATCAGTCCCAAGTCCCGAGTCCACAAAATCAACATCAGCTCTGACCGGTTGAAGTCAAAATCGATGCTCGACCGTAAGAAGGAGGCCATATCCAGGAGAACTATACGTCTTGTGCATTGATGCATAACGTTTGAGCATCTTCACCAGTTAACAACAATGCAGGCGAGGCTTGGTATGATGTGCTGTTTTGCCTGAAAAAGGGGGTTCTCGGTGTTAGGATTTCGAGTAACATATGTCTATGTTATCCATTAACAAAAAACCATCTTTGAGAAGTTCGTCATCACGGATGATGACAGGAGGGCGGGTTTTTTGGATTTCGAGATTGGTCACGTCGTCACGAACTTTTAGAATACCTCTCCCTGCTCTGTGGTCTGCACGGTATCAGTTGCATTTCCAAATCTCACTATTCTCAACCTTAGAATCACCCTTCTCTCCTTCTCTCCCTACATCTTCACCGTACCTCTTCTCTCTTCTCTCTCCTCTCTTCTCTCTTCTCTCTTCTCCATTCTCCATTCTCTCTTCTCCATTCTCTCTCTCTTCTCCATTCTCTCTTCCCTAGCTTTAGATTACCTTTAACGGAGTCGAATAACCTTCCGCTACCTCCGTAATGGTATATTAAATGCCCTCGGGCTTTGAGCTATGCAACCACATCCTCAGCCTTCGATCTTTCTTCTTTTGCACCACGTACCAGAGCTGTGTGCCGATACGACTCTCGCCAGCTCACCAATGGAAAAATCAGAAATGCCAGCCCGACACGACGCAGACCATGTCGGAATATCGATGTCAGGAGTTACCACGTTGCTCGATCTGCCTCCTGAAATTATCCTCCAAATAGCAGTGTTCCTGCCAACGACCTCAACTGCCTCTTTTGCTCTCTGCAATAAAAAAATTCGCCGCTTGGTTAGGTAGCAGGTCTTGGAATCTGCTCTCCACCCTGGAACCCGAGGATCGCATACACTTCCTCTCCATTCTTTCACGAGATCTCCCTCGCCACCATGCATGCCATGGGTGTATCCGCCTTCATCTCAGCAGTTCCATTCCACAGCCGGCAGACTTCAATCCACCACCCCAGCCCGGCTCCTGCATCCCGGCGTCTGCTCGTGGCGGTCTTGGAAAAGATGCAGTCATCCACATCTCGGACTACTGGTCTCCTTACAGATTGCGTTTCCCCCACGTCCAATTAGCGCTAAAACAACACCATCATGGCCTTGACCATGGTATCTTACTTAGTGAGCTATCGCATACCGACATCCACTTCATCTACGGAAAAATAACTCTCTTTTCAGTAGATGCGCGAATCTCATCCGATGAGCTCGTTATGCGATCTCAGGAATGGATGATATGGCGCCAGCACCCACGTGAGGACTTCTTGTCCGGGGATCTGGCCCTTGGCGTCTGCCAGCATCTAATGACCTATAACGCGAGCTTCGGTCTTGATGATAGCTTCACTAGCGTGCTTGGATGTCGGCTTGGCCATGGAGCCGCAGACAATGATTGTGCTTGCATGGGATTGCATCAATGTCGTTGGTGCCCTATGGAATATCAGATCAACGTTGTGGATTTCAAAGAGCGAGGGACGGCCATCTGTGCCACTAAATGGTTGAATTTTGGGGCCGGCCTCACCACTCGTGATTCGCATTGGTGGTTGGGCACACAATCTTTTACAGGACGACTACGTTCCGCATAATCTGCCGCTTGGAAGCATTCGTTCAAGCTACGAGAGCCAGGAAGGTCCATCTGTTGATGATTTAACTGCCAATAATAAGAAGAGGCTGTCTTCTTCTTCTTTACGCCGCATTGGAGGCAGTGTGTATATGTACCCGGGTGGTCGTGATTGGAAATTGGCTGGACACAACATCTGGTACATCGGCCCTCCAGAAGAGTCGATTACCATCCCATCGTTGTTTCACCAATTGCTTGCCTTAGCTTCAAGAACCATTGCGCGATTCATTGAGGTGTTATGTTGAATCCTTATGCTTGCTTTGTTGATATTGCGATGGAGTGATAATAGGAGATAATTTGGAATGCTGGAGGACTTTGAAGGCTTCGAGTGTTTTACATTTTCCAAGTACTCATAAATCCCAAGAAATTGAATTTCATAGTATCAGATTCTCCTAGCTTTCATCCTGGAACAACTGAAAATAGAGCTCGATGGATCCCAACGAGGCCCTCGCAGATTGAGATGTGGGCGGGTGTATGTTGTTGGATGATATTGAGTATAAAGCTGAAGGGAGCCATTCTGCTTTCACTAACGATGCCCCGCTGCTTTAGAACCAGGTCAGTTTCCTTGCTCCTCTTCTCAGTCCAGGCTCGCAATAATGTCTAACGATAACTGAAATAGATATAGATGATCTAATTGGGGTAGCCCCGAGGGGCAAGAATGGAAAACGTAAGAGGCAACTAGCGAATACCTGCTGTTGTATGTTTGTCTTTTTTGTCCTCCTGCTCTGTTAATTTTGCTTCTACCTTGAACTTGGAACATGAATATTTTTAAGACGATAACTGTCACATACGACCATAGACTGGAGAGAATTGGGCATCCCGTCCGCTCTGCCATACACAAGCTCCATAATCACCTGGATAATAGTCTCAATCGTGCCAATAGGCATAGCGTGGAATTTTAGCCCCTTGCCGCTTTGAAGGGTGAAGCGAAGGGTGAGCAGGGTGAGCAGGGTGAGCAGAGGGTGA